>ERZ869909.363-NODE-363-length-58886-cov-4.414171_pt1 | contig 58886 bp, 44 predicted proteins | sample MGYA00520892_ERZ869909 | MGnify/ENA primary metagenome ERZ869909 (study PRJEB32215, sample SAMEA104723947) | bioreactor metagenome | biome: bioreactor; feature: anaerobic bioreactor; material: water | place: China | collected 2015-03-12 ... | reverse complement strand
TTACAAGCAGGTTCTTCAAGCACCTGGGGCGCACAAGAAATTCAAAACATGCCAGCGTTTGACCGCGACCTGAAAGACGTCGTTCGTCAAAACCCATTGGCAACTGATTTAGGTGACGATAACCGTTCATTAACTGTTGGTGGTAACAACCCACGTTACAACAGCATCACGGTTGACGGTATCGGCCAAAACGATGACTTTGGTTTGAACTCAGGTGGTTATCCAACGAACCGTTCACCAATTTCAATCGACGCAATTGAGCAGGTCTCAATTCAGTCAGTACCTTTCAACGCTCGTTACAGCGGCTTTGCTGGTGCGCGTATCAACGCCGTTACGCGTTCAGGTACCAATGACTTCCGCGGTTCAGTTTTCTATGAATTCGCCAATGACTCAATGGCCGGCAATCCAAAAGCTAGCCGTTATCAGAAAGGCGCTAATCGCCCGAACCTAGACTACAAAGAAGTGACCTACGGTTTCAGCTTAGGTGGTCCAATCATTCAAGACCGTTTGTTCTTCTTCGTTAACTACGAAAACTATGAAGAACCAACGTCAATCGGCCAAGGCCCTGCAGGCTCAAGCGCTGTTGAAACCAAGAACATCGACCCAAGCGTGATTACTCGCGTACAGAATATCGCACGCGACGTGTATGGCGTTGACGCGGGTGACTGGAATGTTCAACCAGAGCAAAAAGACGAGAAAGTCCTCGTTAAATTGGACTGGAATATCAACAACGACCACCGTGCTTCATTCACGTATCAGCGTGCTGAAGATGCGGCAGCAAACAACACCTTAACCGGTGGTTTGACTAACTTAAACTTGAACTCACATTGGTATGCTCGTACTCAGAAAATGGATAACTTTGCATTACAAGTTTATTCAAACTGGACGAACAACTTCAGCACTGAGTTCAAAGCATCTGTGAAAGATGTATCGACAGGTCAAGACCCAATGCTCGGCCGTAACTTCGGTCAAGTTCAAGTTCGTTTTACTGCGGACGAGAACCCTGCGGGTAATGCTGGTCAAATCAACATCGGTCCAGACCGTTCACGTCATGCGAACAGCTTAGAAACCACCACAACTGAACTTCAGTTGCACGGTGAGTATCTGTGGGGTGCGCACCAAACGCAATTTGGTATCGAGCACCAAACCATCGACGTATTCAACGAATTCGTTCAGGATTCTTTGGGTAGCTTCGTATTTTTAAGCCTTGCAGACTTTGAAAACCGTTTTGCGGATCAAATTTCTTACCAGAACGCCTTCACCAACAATGTTGCTGACGGTGCTGCAAACTTCAAATACGGTAGCACGTCTCTCTACATCCAAGACACTTGGGATGTGAACTGGGACCTGACCTTAAGCTTCGGTTTACGTTACGAGCGCTTCAATTCTGATGATCGCCCAGCGTTTAACCAAAACTTCTTCGACCGTTATGGCTTCGAAAACACCAACAACATGGACGGTTTAGACCTATTGTTGCCACGTTTCAGCTTTAACTATGAGTGGACTGACAACATCACTGTTCGTGGTGGCGCTGGTATGTTCTCTGGTGGTCGTCCAAACGTGTGGATTTCAAACGCTTACTCAAACGACGGTGTAACTATTGTTGCTGCGCCTACGTTACGTAACGTTGAAAATGCTGACATTACCAACGTTCCGCAGCAAATGCGTGATGCGTTACAAGCAGGTGACGGTAACACCACGCCTATCGATCCTAACTTCAAAATGCCATATGACACGCGTTACAGCTTAGCGATTGATTATAGCGACCTTGACTTAGGCTTCTTAGGTGAAGGCTGGTTTGCTTCAGCAGAAGTTATCTACACCAACAAAGACCGCGAAGTAGCATGGACTAACTTAGCGAAAGCGCCTTTGTTAGACGATAACGGTAACCAAGTTACTTCAGCGGGCGGTCGTCCATTGTATGTGAGCTGGGACCCATTAGCTGGCCCACGTCCTACAACTATCGGTGGCTTTAACACCAACCGTATGGATGTGTTGTTAACTAACGTTTCTGGCGGCCGTTCAATCGTGTCAACCTTAAGCTTAGGTAACAGCTGGGATAACGGTTTGAGCTTCCGTACAAGCTATACGAACCAAGACGTGAGAGACATCACTTCTGGTGGTTCGTCTACAGCTCACTCAAACTATAACTTCCAAACTGCTATCGACAAGAACAACCCAACAGTTGGTCGTGCGTCATATGAAATCGAACACCGTTTCATGGCGTCATTGAACTACAACACTGAGTTGTTCGCGGGCTATCGTACCAACATTGGCTTGTTCTGGGATCGTACTTCAGGTCGTCCGTACAGCTATGCGTTGGATGCGTTTAACTTCCGTGGCTTCGGTGACGGTTCATCACAAGGTCTGTGGTCTTCAACTAACTACTTACCGTACATTCCTTCAGGTCCTAACGATCCAAACGTTCGTTACACTGGTGGCTTAACGTACGAAGAGTTTGCTGGTTACTTAGAAGCTGCTAACTTGACTCAGTTCGCTGGTGGCTATGCTGTACGTAACGAAGGAAACCGTGGTCCTTGGAACACCAACCTTGACTTACGTATCGAGCAAGAAATCCCAGGCTTCATGAAAGGTCACAAAGGTGCGATTTACTTAGATATCCGCAACTTCTTGGCTCTGATTGACAACACGAACCAACGCCACACTGTTAGCTTCTCTGACACCGGTGTTCGTTTAGCGTCAATCGGCATCGACCCAGAAACTGGACAGTACATCTACGGCCGTCCTTTCGGTGGCTTCGATGGCACTGGCGCTACTGCAACTCGTTTCAACGCGCGTGCGTCAACTTGGTCAGCGAAAATCGGTATCCGTTACCGTTTCTAATCGCTTAACCAGTTAAGCAAGAGAACGACAATCGGCCACTACTAGTTAGTGGCCGATTTTTTTGTTTTTAGAACGCCAATTAGCCAAAAGTCTAATCTGCTGCGTACTCAAACAATGCTATGTTAAAGAACGAACAAATTGATTAATGTGAGCAACGTCGGCAAGGAACGCGGGATCAACAACAAGAGAACTAACGCATGAATGCAATCTTTGTCTTAATTGCGGGTATTGGCGCAATGGCCTTGGGTTATTTTGTTTACTCAAAGTTTATTGCGGAAAAAATCTATCGTTTAGACCCAAATTTTCGAACACCAGCGCATGAATTTGAAGATGGCGTCGATTTTGTTCCAACTAATAAATACGTATTGTGGGGGCACCATTTCACCTCAGTTGCGGGTGCTGCGCCAATCATTGGCCCTGCCATCGCCGTAATATGGGGTTGGGTGCCAGCGTTTTTATGGGTGATTTTTGGCACAATTTTCTTTGCCGGTGTGCATGACGCTGGTGCGATATGGGCAAGTAACCGCAATAAAGCGAAGTCGATAGGGGCACTCACCGGCGATATCGTCGGTAAACGCGCTCGTAGCTTGTTTATGATCGTCATTTTCTTAGTTCTATTGATGGTCAATGCCGTGTTCGCTGTTGTCATCGCTGGGTTGCTTGTTGATTTTAACAGTGCGGTGATACCGGTTTGGGGCGCCATTCTTGTCGCTTTAATCATCGGTCAGCTTATTTACCGTAAATTAGTCGGCCTGTTGGCAGTCTCTATTATTGGTGTGATTGCCCTTTACAGTCTCATCGGCCTTGGCCCAATATTCCCTCTGGCCCTACCGGAAACCTTTTTGGGACTTTCTGACCGAGCCCAATGGATTGTGATTCTTTTCGGCTATGCGGCAATTGCATCGTTGTTACCTGTGTGGGTGCTTTTGCAGCCACGTGACTACATCAACGGTATCCAGCTCTTCATTGGTTTGATTCTGCTATACGCGGCCGTGCTGATTGCTGGCCCAGAAATGATCGCACCAGCTTTTAACACCGACGTACCTGAGGGCACGCCGTCCATGATACCGCTGTTGTTCGTGACCATCGCATGCGGCGCTATTTCAGGTTTCCATGGTTTAGTTGCCGGTGGCACGACCTCAAAGCAGCTCGACAAGGAAACCGACGCACGCTTTGTGGGTTACTTTGGTGCAATCGGTGAAGGTTCGTTATCGCTTGCTGCAATTATTGCGGCTGCAGCCGGTTTCGCGACATTAGCGGACTGGCAAGCCGTCTACCATTCATTTGGTCAAGGCGGCGTGAATGCCTTTGTGGCCGGTGGTGCGAATATTCTAAGTAATGGTATTGGCCTCAACGTCGACCTAGCACAGACCTTGCTGACCGTTATGGCGGTGTTATTTGCCGGCACCACCATGGATACCGGTCTGCGCTTACAGCGTTATATCTTCCAAGAATGGGGGCAAATTTATAACCTCAAATGGATGCAAAAAGCCACGCCAGCAACATTGCTTGCAGTCGGTGCCTGTTTGTTACTTGCATTTGGTGCCGGCGGGGCCGATGGCTCTGGTGGGCTAATTATCTGGCCATTGTTTGGTACTACGAACCAACTCTTAGCAGGCCTTACCCTGTTGGTGATTACCGTCATGCTAGTGCGCTTAGGTCGGCCAATGTATGTCACTTTAATTCCGTTATTGTTCTTATTAACCATGACGGTCGCTGCTCTGATCATGCAATTAAAAACGTTCTATGCGCAAGAGAACTGGTTCTTGTTCGGATTAGACATTGTCGTTTTGATTGCAGCTATTCTGATCGCACTGGAGTGTGCGTCGGTTCTCAATCATTTACGTAAGGGTGATGAGAAACTTGAGTAACAGTAAGCTTGAGCAGAAACTTGGCAAGATAAAGGCGCTTTGGCGTAAGGCAAATGCCTTCGCCGAAGAGGCCTACAATGCGCCATACAGGTCGGCGATTGCGCGCGCGAAGCGCGAACAAGACGACCTGTTTATGCTTATGGTTTACTCGGAACTCATGGGAATTCCGAATCCAGCGAGTTTTTACACGCTTGAGTTGCAGCCGCTGATGCTCGAACGCTTCCACGAATGGCATATTCGTATGGGCATGGAGCACTCGCCACTTGATAATATCCGCTGTTGTTAACCTTGGCAGCGGACGAAGAGAGGAGGTGCAATGACTTGGCAGGCGTTTGACCAACCACAGCAGCAACAGCTGTTCGATAAACGGCTGTTGTTGGTCGGTGGCAAAGGTGGCGTCGGTAAAACGACCATATCTTCCGCACTTGCGTTACAAGCCGCAGCGCAAGGGAAGAAAGTTTTACTGATCTCGACCGACCCCGCGCATAACCTAGCCGATGTGTTTGACTGCAAGGTTGGTTCAAAGGCGCGGCGGATAAAAGATAATTTAGATGCTTTGGAAATTGACCCAGATGCTGAAGCGCAAGCTCACTTAGAGCGAATAATTGCCCAAATGAAACAGTTTGTGCAGCCATCGCTCTATGCAGAAGCGGAGCGCCAATTGCGCTTGTCAGCGAATTCGCCTGGCGCCCAAGAAGCAGCCTTACTCGAGCGCATTTGTCGCGAGATCGAGCACGGTTCTGCCCATTATGACCTACTTATTTTTGATACTGCACCCACCGGACATACCTTACGTTTGCTAACCTTACCCGAGGCCATGGCGGCATGGACGCAAGGCATGCTCAAGCATGACCAAAAGTCGTCTGCGCTGAGCGGCGTACTTGCACATTTGAGTCCGAAGAGTGGGCGAGACATCGATAACCCGCTTGCGGAACCCGAGCGGCTTGCAAGTGCGGAAATGAGTCCTCGTAGTCGAGGAATTACCGAGACATTGCTGAACCGGCAACGCTTGTTCCAGCGCACCCGACGAATTCTCCTCGATGCAACGCAAACAGGGATTCTCTATGTACTGATTCCGGAAAAACTGCCTATTCTAGAGACGCAGCGGGCGGTCGCCACCTTGCAAGCTGAGCACTTACCGGTTGCCGCATTGTTTGTAAACCGTGTCTTACCAGCGACGGCGGACGGCGAATTTCTTGCCGCTCGCAGGGCTCAGGAGCAAATGCGACTGGGCGAGATAGCCTCGGTGTTTAAAAAGTTGCCGCTGTATCAAGTTCCGCTTCAGGCCACCGATATCCAAGGTATTGAACAGCTCACGACCGTGTTTGCCTAATTGAAATGACAGCTAGCGCAAACGCCTAACACCCGCAACTGACACCGACAATGTACCCCTACAATTAACGCCGACAAAAAAGCCCGTGTCATCAGTAACTGAGTAACACGGGCTGGGTATTGGCTTATGTATTATTTAATATCGTCGCCAGCAAAAGCGTCCATTGGTTTTGCATCGAGCTGCGGATACGGGTTTTCCCGTAATAACTCGCGCAACACTTCAATGCCACGTTCCAACTGAGCGTCTCGACCATTGAAGGTCGCAAACGGCAGGTTATCAACGACGATGTCAGGGTTAACACCTGAACCCTCGAGGATCCAACGACCGTCCATTGCGTGTTGTGGTGTTTCGGCGACGCGAGCAACACCGCGATCCGCAAGCGTATTTCGACCAGATAACCAAACCCCTGCACCCGCTGTTTGTTTACCAACCAACGGACCGAGATTAAGCGCCTTCACGCCAGCCGAGAACGTTTCGCCATCTGAATAGGTTAATTGGTCGGTTAATACCACCAATTGCCCCATAAAGGCTTGTTGCATATTGGTATAGCCGGCGCCTTTACGCGGCTGCCAGAAGCTCCACGCACGGCGTAATAGCTTCTCGATAATCCAACTATCGATATTACCACCGCGATTACGGCGGACGTCAATAATCAGACCTTCTTTTTCAAAGTTGGCATAAAACTCGCGGGCAAAGCTAGCGATGTCGCCGGCACCCATGGCGTACAGATGTAAGTAACCAAACTTACCATCACTTGCTGAAGTTACGGCGTCACGATTATTCTGCACCCACGTCTCATAACGTAAACGGTGATCACGACCTGAGCTCACCGGATTCACGACCGTTTGCAGCGACTCGCCGGCCCGATCAAGGGTCAGCAATACTTGCCGACCCGCTTGACCACGCAACGCAGTATGTAGGTCACCAGGATGCTGAATAGCGCGGCCATTCACATGCGTAATCACGTCACCACTGCGGGCGTTAACACCGGCAGCAGCAAGCGGTGCCGCTTGGTCTGGCAACTCGGGGTCGACTCGATAGATGGTATCAATGCGCACGCCATTACTAGCAATGCTATATTGAGCACCTAAAGAAGCGCTGCTTGCCCGTTCACGCGGCGCTGAATATTCGCCGCCACGCACTTGCGAGTGGAGGACATTGAGTTCGCTCAGTAGCTGCGAAAAGACATCGTCGAGTTCATGGCGATCGGTGAGTCGATCGAGTAACGGCTCATAACGAGCGCGCATTTCTTCCCAGTCGACGCCACGCATATTGCGGTCAAACAGGAAGTCGCGATGCATGAGCCAAGCGTCTCGGTACATTTGACGCCATTCTTGCTGTGGCGAAAAGGCCAGCTTCCAATCACCCGCATTCACGCGAGCCGTATTCAAACTACCAGGCAAGCGAGCCCCAGCGTCAACAATAAACATATTGGTGGCTGCGCCCTGCTGAATGAGTAAGCGCTTACCATCATTAGAAAGCTGATAACGATTGATATTGGTTCCGAACGATTCACGCTTTGGATCAGTATTAGTAAACTCGATGGTAAATAGTTCCGCTGGGTTACCCCAGCCTGCTTCGCGTGCTTGTACGTATAAGCGGTTACTATTCGCGGTCAGGTTATAGTAATTATCAGCGGCAACCGGAACTTGCCATAAACGCTCAGGCGCACCTTGAATATCATACGCTTGTTCTTTTGCTTGTTCATTGTCGCAGTGGCTGACTTCTTGTGGCGGCGCAAACGGGAAACAAGCAGAAGCTTTCAACGATACCGCATAAATTTGCGTTCTTTTATTGAAGAACGCGCCCATATTACGGTCGCCCCAAGGTGAACTTGGTGTTGCTTGATAGTTACGATCGGATAAGAAATACAGCCAGTTGCCGTCATGGCTGAACGTTGGCGAGCCCGACTCGTATTTATCAGTGGTGACCACTTGATGGGTGTCATCGGCTAACGAGTAAACCCAAACTTGGGTACGTGGCGCAAATTGGTCGTTACGGGCGAAGGCAAGTAACTCGCTATCTTGAGACCAAACTAAGCTACTTAAACCGAAGTGACCGGCTGCACCGTCTTTAATTTTGCGGTTTTCGCCACTGGCTATATTGAGCAACCACAGGTTGCCGTGCTTGTCGTCGTGGGCAATGTAGTTACCATCGGGCGAAAGAACTAGGTTCCAACGGAAGGTAACGCCGTCGTGGGTTAAGCGTTCGGCACCTTCTTTGCCATTTGCCGGGAAGCGCCAGATTTCATTTTCACCACTGTGGTCATTAAACGCGTAAACCCATTCACCGTCGTGGCTAAGAACTGCGTTGCGCGAACGACTTTCGGCTGGCGTCGCCACTTCTGCTAGGCGGCGTGCGCCTAGAGCCGCCACCGCGATTTGACTGCGCGCGGTAATTGCAACTTGATCGCTGCCACCTAAACTGACATCGGTCATATAGGCCAACGGGTTTTCCAGCCAACGCTCTTGGCGTTGGGTGAAGTCAGAGCTTAGTGTCAGTTCTAATTGACGACTCGTTTGCTGACGTAAGTCGTGAATATAAAGGTCGGCACCGCGCTGGTAAACTAAGCGGCCGTCGTGCAAGCTGGCAGACCAAACTTGCCAGTCATCGTAAAACGTGTGTTGTGTGAAATCGCTACCATTGGTGGTCATCGACCAGATATTTGGGGTGCCGTCTTCGTCACTGATGAAATAGACGCGGCCATTCCAATACATAGGACGCTTTACCGAACCAGCGTGGTCAGCCGTCAAATGCACGGCTTCTTGATTGCGGCTGCGGTCAAATCGCCAGATTTCACCTTTCGCACCACCGCGATAAACGCGAGCGTTGTCGCCAGTCGCTTGTAACCCAAAGCGCGAAAAGAACACCTGATTACCGTCGCTGCTGGTCGTGCCCTCAATGGCGTCAATCAGCGGTAACGTGGTCGTTGCCAAGGTCGCTGGGTTGACACTGCGCAAGACCCATTGGTTGGCTGGGCCGACGATATTATCAGTACTAAATAAAACTTCACCATCGGGTGTCCACGAATGCACCCGCACACGACTATTTTCGAAGCTCACGCGCTTTGGTACGCCACCACGAATCGGCATGACGTAGACTTCTGGGTCACCTTCATAGTTGGCGACAAACGCAACCCATTCACCGTCTGCGGAAATGGTCGCATTGAGCTCTTCGGCTGCATGCGAGGTTAAACGTTGAGTTTCCGAACTATGAAGATTACCGCGCCATAGGTCGCCTTCAGCGGTAAAGATGACTTGGTCTTGATGAATCGCTGGCGCGCGGTAATAGCCGGGCTCTCCAGCGCTTACAGAGATGGTTGAACTCGCCACTAAAGCAAGCACAACGGCGCTTAAACGCGCAGACGGAATGATAGTCATGAATTAATACTCTTACTTTGCAGGGAAAGGCCTTCGTGACCCCCGAGGTTTTAATTATTTTTGCTCTGGTGCGCTTTTACTGCTGCCCAGACCACCGCTCAGAACCAGTTGCAATGCTTCGGCAGGCTTCATGTCGACATTACGTGTACATGATTTCGGTACAATAATTGTATAGCCACCAATGTTGTACGCCATAGGCAGAAAAACAGCGAGTTGTTCTTCATCCATTAACGAAGACATGCGATCATCTTTTATACCGCCTTTTTTGGTGACAATGCCAATCAGTTCAACGTCTGATTGTGGGAGTTTAACGAGAACGACCGACTCGTCGGCAAAGTTTTTCCCCGACATGACTTCCATTAGCTCTTGTAGAATTCCATAAACCTGACTAGCGCCGGGGATTTTTAGCAAAATCTTACCGGGCAATTCCCATAGCCAAGAAAATGATCGCCAACGTGCGCTAAAGCCAATCACAATACAGATAATGAGAAAGCCAATAATCGCCATGCCGGGAATGTAAAAGTCCCTGTGGAGAACCATTTCCAGCAGCGGAGCCATGCGAGTTTCAACCGTGACGAGCAACCAACGCAGCAGCTCAATGGTAATCACAATGGGTAAAATAATCCCGAGCCCTTTGACGAGGCTGCGAACCACAACTCTCATAATACGGTCCTTTTCTTACGAATCACTTAGTTAAAGAGGGCAACAAAGCCGAGAATGAGGATGCCGACATTGGCAAACCAACTGAGCATAAAGAAATAACTTCGTGGGCTTGGATTCTTCTCAGTGGCGATTTGGTAATACAGCACCATATGTATAATTCGAGCAAGCACCATAACTGCCATCAAAATAGCAAGCCAGCCCGGGTCTGCACCGACTAACACGGCAAACAAACAGCCACCGATCATAGTGCCAGCGTTTTCCAAGGTATTCTGGTGGGTACGCCAAGCGCGAAAAACGAAACTACGGTGACCGGCATCGCGCGGCGGTAGACCGGGAATAGAACCAGGTTGTGACGCTTTGGTGTAACTAGCAATCAGCCATTGCAGCATAATCATGGCTAGGAGTATTCCGAGCCAAACGAAAGTCGTGTGATACGCAGTTAATTCAGGGAGCATGAGTACCCTCCTTTAATTTTAATGATCGAAGTACTCCATACAAGATAGCTGAAAACCCACGCGCAAGGTATTTATTTGGTTTTTCAGGGCTTTTGTAGAACCACAACATCGCGCTCCACGGCAATTACCGCAAGACCGAAGTGCTCTGCGACCCATGCAAATGACGCTTCCCGAAAAAAGGTGATATGAGTTGGGTCGAGGGTATAGCCCCAGCGCGAAAACGCAGCTAAATCCAGCGGCCGCTGGGTCATAATGACGAAGATTCCGCCCGATTTAAGCAGCGGAATCAGTTGGGCGAAAGCCTCGAATGGTGCTGCTAAATGCTCAAAAACTTCGGTACTTATAATGAAATCGTAGGGCTGAGTTAACAGCGCACGGTCATCAAAGTAATACAGATCATAATTGGCACAACGCAGACCGGCTTCAGCGAGTAGCAGAGAAACAGTCGGACCTGGGCCGCAACCAAAATCTAGGCCTTGGAGAACTTGCGGATCAGGATGATCGGCAAAATGCTGCACAATCGGAGTGACGGCGCGGCTTAAAAAACGGCGATAGCCGAGATCATTGGGGTCATTCTCATGTAAATCGTAGAGGGCTTTCTCAGCCTCAGAAGAGATGTGAAATGCTTCCGGGACAAAAACTAGAGCGCAGTTGCCGCACTGCCAATACTCCCGACCCGCAACGGGACGGCGCTGATCTTGGTGCCAAAACGTGGTTCTCAAGCTAGCACATAATGGGCAATGGGTTGAGGCAGTGTGATTAATCATGGCGTATAAATCGAAAGAACAGGTGCAACCGTTCAGATTTTCTCCTATCGTAGACGTTAACGCCTTTCCATTGGTCATAATAACGAAAAGAATAAACGCCTATGTTACCGGTTTCAGTGGTTCTTATCACGGCCATTTTATATTTGTTGATCGTCTTCTCAATCGCTGCACGCGGGGAAAAACGCGCTCATGGTGATCGTCCTCAGCCATGGCGTTATACCCTTGCTTTAGGTGTGCACTGCACCACTTGGGCATTCTATGGCACGGTCACGCAAACGGTGCACTATGGTTGGTGGTTTGCGCCGACTTATTTAGGCGGTATTTTATTCTTTCTCTTTGCGCATCGTTTAATGTTGCACATTCTGACCGTGGTCAAACAACAGAACTTTACGTCGATTGCCGACCTTATCGGTGCTCGCTACGGCAAATCCCAATTTGTTTCAGCGTTTGTGGCGCTGATCGCGTTAGTTGCGCTGGTGCCTTACATTGCCTTGCAACTACGGGCGATTACCGCAAGTTTTGCGGCCATCACTGGCGTTGACGCTGAGCAAGCGCCTTGGTTTGTTGATGTCAGTGCGGGGGTGGCCCTCGTCATGATGGTTTTCGCTATTCTGTTTGGCGCGCGCAAACTGAGCCTCTCAGAAAAACACCCAGGCTTAATGGACGCGGTTGCTTTTGAATCGGTTGTTAAGCTCGTGGCGTTCATGTTGATCGGCCTATTCTGTGTTTACCAACTGTTCGATGGTTTTGCCGACGTCTTAATCGCAGCGGCAGCAAATACAGTCACGCAAGAGATTCTCGGGGGTAAACCGCAAGGTCTCTACATCTATCTGACGCATATGTTGCTTGGGGCCTTGGCCATGCTGGTGTTGCCGCGGCAATTTCAGGTCAACTTCATCGAAAATAATCATGCGGATGAATTGAAAACCGCGCGCTGGGGCTTCCCGCTGTACTTATTTGCCATTAACTTTTTTATTTTGCCGATTGCCTTGGTCGGCGGTTTACTCGTGCCTGAACAGCGCTTTGACGACATGTTTGTGCTGGCGATTCCCGTGCTCACCGAACGCCCAGATATTAGCTTAATTGCGTTTGTCGGCGGCTTAGCGGCGGCCACAAGTATGGTCATGATGGCGACTCTGGCGTTGAGCATTATGATGTCGAATGATGTGTTTACACCCCTGTGGTTGCGGTTCAATAAGCTGCGAGTGCAGGAATTGAAATTAACTGCCGACGGCGTGCTCAATATTCGTCGTTTAACGATCATCTTGATTATTGTACTCGCTTATTTGTATCACGAAGCGACGGAGAGCGGCGTCCCGCTCGTCAGCAATGGTTTGATCGCAATGGCCTTGCTGGCGCAACTGGGACCGGCATTGATTGGTGGCATGGTTTGGCAAAAAGGTAGTCGCGCCGGAGGCATCGCGGCTTTAAGTGCGGGGACATTGCTGTGGATCATACTGCTGCTCATTCCGTCGTTGCGACCAAGTACCTCGCTAACCGATATCGCCATTAGTCACAGTGTGTTGATTTCTCTCGGAGTAAACTTGCTGTTGTACATTCTAGTGTCGCGACTGTGGCCGGATTCGGCGCCGGTTCAAAGGCAAGCAGGACGTTTTGTTAACCCTGAACAACAGGATATCGCCGGTGCCCAAGCTCGCCATGTGACTTGGGGGCGTTTACGTTCAGTCTTAGCGCGTTTCATAGATGATCGTGAAGTACGCCGTTTGGATGATCGACTAGGCATGACGATTGCGGTCGCACCTGCCGATAGTTGGGTTCCTGCCGGTGTATTGCAACGGATTGAGCGAGAACTCGCGGGCGCGGTTGGCAGTGCTGCTAGCCATTTAATTCTCCACAGTTTGGCACGGAAATCACCTGTCAGTGTGGATACAGTGGCCGACTGGGCTTCTGAAGCAACTAAGTTATATCGTTTTAACCGCGAGTTACTGCAAGCAAGTGTGGAAAACATCCCGCAAGGGATCAGCGTGATTGATAAAGACTTGCGCTTGGTGGCGTGGAACCGCCGCTATTTAGAAATCTTTGAATACCCGGACGGATTTATTCATGCCGGTATGCCAGTGGTTGAGCTATTGCGATTTAATGCCGAGCGCGGACTGTTTGGTCAGCCAGACGCTGATATTCAGCGAGAAATTAATAAGCGTTTAAGTTATTTGCGTCAGGGCAGTAGTTATCGCTATCAGCGGAAGCAACATGATGGTCAAATTATTGAGTTGCAAGGTAGCCCAATGCCTGATGGTGGATTCGTTACCACCTATACGGACATAACCGAGCTCGTCACTGCTCAAGACGAACTGCAACGGATTAACCAAGAGTTGGAGATGCGTGTTGCCGAGCGAACTCGCGAGCTGACCGATACCAACCAACAGTTGAAGCAAGCGAAACGTGCCGAGGAAGAGGCGCACCAAAGCAAATCGCGTTTCTTTGCCGCAGCGGGGCATGACTTAATGCAGCCTTTCAATGCTGCTTCATTGTTCTGTGAGATGCTGCAACAGCGCCTTTCCCAAGCAAATTTGCCGGATGATCATGAACTGGCACGGCAAATTCAGCAATCGCTGAATCATGCCGAGACGCTGTTGACCATGCTCTTAGAGATGACCAAGCTTGATTCCGGTACCTTAAAGCCGGAGTTTAGTGTCGTGCCATTCAACGACATTTTGCGACCACTGCAAGAATCGTTTACGGTCATGGCGCAAGAACAAGGGCTTGAATTCCGTGTGCGGTCATCGCGCGCTCTCATTCGTACCGATAAGCGCCTGTTGATTCGAGTGATTCAGAATTTGCTCGCCAATGCCATTCGCTATACGGAAAAAGGCCGCGTCTTATCCGGTGTGCGTCGACGCTCGGCCAGTCTGATTGAATTACAAATTTGGGATACTGGCATTGGTATCCCAGCCGACAAGCAAACCGAAATTTTCAAAGAGTTTCATCAATTACACCAACAATCAGAGCACCCTGGGTTAGGACTCGGCTTGGCGATTGTCGAACGAATGTGCCGTCTCCTTGCCATTCCTGTGACGGTGCGCTCCGAAGAAGGTCGAGGCACCTGCTTTAGCCTGCAATTGCCGGTGTGTGGTTGGCAACATGGCCAGCAGACGACCGAGGCTTCGAGTGAGTTACTGAATAATCAACGAATCTTAGAAGGAAAACGGGTTCTGGTACTCGATAATGAAGCCTCGCTGCGTGAGGCAATTGGCAAGCTGTTGCAACAATGGGGCGCGGATGTGGTCTTATGCCATAGTCCTGCGGACGCGTTAAGCGTGACCGACAAGGCGGATTTGCTCGTGGTCGACTATCATTTAGATAATCAAGAGACCGGCATAGCAGCGATTGTTGCGTTGCGTGAACATTGGCAAAACCAGGTTCCAGCGATTCTGATTACGGCCGATCCAGACGAGGGTGTGCGCGAAGAAGTGGTGCAAGTTGGCGCAATGTTTTTACCGAAGCCGCTCAAACAGGCACCGTTATTACGGATTCTCAAGCGGTTGTGGCCGCAAATGTAACGAACATCATGAAGGAGTAGGGAATTATGCGCAAATGGATGGTTGTTTTCAGCGTATTAGCAATTTTTACCGCAGTTGCAAATGTGGCGGATGACGACTCAGCTGAAGAAGAGCGTGATCAAGCAGAAAACCATTGGCATGAATTACACTGGCTCGCTGAAATCCGTCAGGATCACCCGCTCGTTGGTCAGTTATGGCGGGTCGAAGACGAAACCTTTGTGACCTGGCAAGACCTTCGCCAAACCTTACCTCGCTCAGGATGGTTGTTGTTAGGCGAGCAGCATGATCACCCAGACCACCATCAATTGCAGCGCTGGTTTATTGAGCGCCTTGCCAGTGGCGATAACCTCGGTAATGTAGCGATGGAGATGATTGCCACCGACCAGCAAGAAGCCATTGATCAATGGCAAGGCGATCCCGCAGATGTGCGCCCAGCCGATCTGAATTGGCCAGAGCGCGGTTGGCCGTGGGTGAATTATTATCAACAGGTGACCGCGGCGTTAAATTTTGCCGACCGTTTGCTAGCAGGCGACTTATCGATCACCGAAAAACAAGCAGTAAGAGAAGAAAGTGAGACGATTGAGCGACTTTCGAACAGTCATTCAGCGTTTCTCGCCGATTTAGTGGTCGCAAGCCACTGCAATTTGTTCCCTGCCGACCGAGCCGATCCCATGGTCGCCATGCAAATTGCCCGTGACCAGTTTATGGCAAGTCAACTTGAACGACACAGCGTGGCGCAAAAGGTCAGTGTTTTCATTGCTGGAGCTGGCCACGTGCGAGCGGATTATGGTGTGCCAGTATGGTTACCTGAAGACTTACCCTTTATCACAATTATCTTTGCCGCCGTGGGTGTTGACGAGAATCCGACGGAATATCTGAATGATCGATACAATGGCGAAGCACCGGCGGATTATATTTTATTTGTTCCAGCGCTGCCGGAGCGAGACTACTGTGCGGAGTTGCGACAACAAATGCAGCGTTAATGACGAATACTTAGTCTTTGTCTTTAGTCTTCTTCGTCGGCTTTCAGCATATCGTGAAAGATCACGCCTGCTTGCGTGCGGTTGATCACACCTAGCTTGCGTAAAATGGCAGAAACGTGCTGTTTAATGGTGGTTTCTTGCACATCCAATTCATAAGCAATTTGCTTATTGAGCAAGCCGTCGGCGATGCAAGTTAACACCTTAAACTGTTGTGGTGTTAGCTGCTCCAATTTCGCAGCAAAGTCTTGGTTTTCTGCGCTAACTGGGCGCTTGAGTTCATCGCGCAGATGCTCAGGTAGCCAACTATCACCACCGAGAACGGTTTCCACAGCTTGGATCAACATCGGTAGTGGTGCAGATTTCGGTACGTACGCACTGGCACCAAACGCCATGGCTCGACGAATCACGTCGATGCTTTCATTGGCAGATACAATGAGAACGAGAACATCAGGGAATTGATTGCGAATGGCGGTGAGTCCGGTCAATCCGCGATTACCTGGCATGTTGAGGTCGAGGAATAACAGTTCGAGTTGCCGCTCCTGTTCCAGCATGGTTTGCAACTCAGTGAAATTCTCTGCTTCGAGCACATCAGTTCCTAGCGTATTTGCTAACGCTTGCTGCAATGCTGCGCGGAATAAAGGGTGGTCATCTGCAATAATGGCTCTGGCCATAGACGTCGACTTTTTCATAGGAACTGAACCCGTGTTGTACCGCAAGTCGCGGTGAACTGCAAATATCACAGTTACATAACGCCTTGAGTCCTCAAGAAAAAAACCACCGCTATGCGTTTACATAACGGTGGTAATCAGTCCAGAGAAACTACCCTGTGGAATTAGAACCGATAGCCAACCGTGAAAGACACTTGGCGCGGATTACCGTAGTAACCAACGATGGTATCTTCACCACCTAAGCCAGCGCCGATAATGTTGCCTTGGGCATCACGTGGTGCTGCAAAGTTGTAGCCTGCTAAACGGTATTCTTTGTCAAATAGGTTCTTAACGTGCAGTCCTGCATGCCATTGACCTTGGTTGTGGTACCACATCAAGCTGGTATTGGCGATGCTATATGCACCCATATCGAGCATTGAAGGTACTTCGAAGATCTGAGTTTCGCTGCGGTAGGCAAGGTTACCAGACCAAACAAGTTCGCCATTAAAGACATTGCCGAAGTCTTGACGGAAGCCGATGTTCGCACTCCACTTCGGTGTATTCGCAAAGGACCAAATACCAGAGACGTCTTCAACTTGTTGGGTGTTCGGATTAAAGAACTCAACCTTGTCAAAGCTAGCGTCGACGTAACCTAGCGTAAAGTTCATCGAGAAGGTGTCTGTCAAACGAGCAATTGACTCAATTTCAAAGCCTTGCACGGTTGCATCCGCTGCGTTTAATACTTGTGAGGCAACGCCCGCTGCTACCGCCCGTTGAACGGTGACTTGCATGTCTTGATAGTCAGAGTAGAACACCGCTGCGTTTAAACGAACTGAACCGTTCATTAATTCGCTTTTTATCCCGAACTCGAAAGTATCAACAATTTCAGGGTCATACGGATTACGTGCGTCAGGGTTTAACGAGACATCGGCACGCATATCGACACCGCCTGACTTAAAGCCATTGCTGTAGCTAGCGTAATACATCAGATCGCGGTTAGCTTGATACGAAACGCTAACGTGCGGTGAGAAACGGCTCCAATCTGCAGAGGTTTCAAAGTCAGAGTTGACCACCAACGGTGCACCCACGTCTTGGCCTGGATACTTCATACCCAAATAAGTGAAGCGCTGTACATTCGCGTCTTTCTCGTCTTTGGTATAGCGACCACCTAAGGTCAATGACCATTGATCGTCAAAGCGATATGTTCCTTGGCCAAACACTGCTTGGCTCTTGGTGTCCACACAGCCACCATTTTCGACCGTGACGCCTAGAAGTCCTAGAATAGTGCCAAACACGCCACATGCTTCACCGTCGTAATAATAGTAACCACCAACGAAACGAAGATTGTCGCTATGATAGTTAAATTGGAACTCTTGCGTGAACTGTTCATCTTCATAAATCGCAGGCACTAAAAGCGTTGGCTGCGGTGTAGAGTCAAAGTCGATATTGGTGTCGGTTAAACCTTCGCGTTTTGCCGTCACTGATTTGAATGACCAGTTTTCGTCAATTTCCCAATCGACGGTTAAGGACATACCTTCGGTTTTCACGAAGTTTTCGACAGGCATTGCCGTATCTGAGTCATATACACTGTCGTATGGCATCTGGCCGGTTACCTGACTTTGCGTTAGGCGATAGCCACCTTTACTATTCGAGTCATCCTCGGTGCGATCTGCTGCGAAGCGAACGCGAACGGTGTCCGAAGGTAGCCACATGGCACTAATACGTGCAGTTTGTAATTCTTTATTGTAGTTATCGTCACCGGTATTGCGGTACTCACCGAAGCCATCACGATTTAATGTCGCAAATGCAGCACCCACATAGAAGGTATCGCTGAGAGCTGTTTGTCCGGACAAATGCAGGTCACGCTGGTTGTAGCTTCCAACCGTACCGCGAATACTAAATTCGTTATCACCCGTGAGCTGGCGCGTGACATACTTCATCGCACCACCGATGGTGTTTTTGCCATAGAGTGTACCCTGTGGTCCACGTAATACTTCCACGCGCTCAACATCGAAGACTTCTAAAACTGCGCCTTGTGGGCGAGCAATGTAAACGTCATCAATGTAGATACCAACACCAGGCTCGAAGCCCCAGAGCGGATCTTGTTGACCAATACCACGAATATAGGCAGTCAGCGTCGAGTTGGTGCCACGGCTCACTTGCATGGTGGTGTTCGGCATGCGTTGCTGGAGTTCAGTAATATCACTCAATCCAACCCGTTCCATGTCCTGATCGCTAAATGAGCTGACCGACACAGGAACTTCTTGCAGGTTCTCAACGGTACGGCGGGCGGTTACTTGAATGCGCTCCAATCGGCGTAACTCTTCATCTTCACTGGCATTATCTTGCGCCATGGCGGGCATGGCCATGCCAAACAAAGCGCTGGTTACGGCAACAGCGCAAAGGTGGCGACGAAACTGTTGTGGTTTGTTGTTGTTCATTTTGTGCTCCCCCAAGGGTCATCCTGTTTACAGGTGTTATTTTTTTGTTTCAGGCAGAACATTAGCGTAATTTGACCAATTTGTGACCTGTACCATAGTACTATGGGTAGATGAGGTAACTTGAACGACAATACGTGACAACAGATTATTAACAAATAATAAAAACCATAGAGGTTGATCTATGTTGAGCATGATTGGATTGGTGGGGGGACTGACGCTACTGATTGTTTTAACCCTCAGAGGTTGGAACTTGTTTATCAGTGCGCCGCTTTGCGCGTTAGTCGTTGCATTATGCAGCGGCATACCAGTGTTTCAGGGTGATATTAACTTTGTTGAAAACTACATGGCCGGCTTTTCAGGCTTTGTCGCTTCTTGGTTCTTCATGTTTTTGCTGGGGTCAATTTTCGGCAAGTTCATGGAAGACACGGGCGCCGCGGATAGCGTTGCCGAGTGGATTATTACTCGTCTGGGTAAAAAACAAGCGGTACTGGCCGTTGTTTTAGCTTGTGCCATTTTGACCTATGGTGGTGTCAGTGTCTTTGTTGTTGCCTTCTCTGTTTACCCGATGGCGCTGAGCTTGTTTAAAGACGCAAACTTACCCCGACGTTTTATTCCTGCCGCTTTAGCGTTTGGCTCTGTCACCTTTACCATGACCTCGGCTGGCTCACCAGAAATTCAGAATTGGATTCCAATTCAATATCTTGGCACCAGTCCATATGCTGCTTGGGAAGTGAGTTTAGTGGTGGCGGTATTTATGGCGATTTTCGGTTATTGGTGGCTCATGAAGATCATCAATAAGGCAGTCGACCGCGGTGAACATTTTGTCGAGCGAGTTGGCGACCCTGTGCTACTCGACCGCCGTCGCCCTCACCCGATTACCGGTTTAATCCCGCTCGTTGTGGTATTGGCGTTGTCGTTTATTTTCCATAAAGAATATGCCCAAATGGCTCTCATTATTGCTTTGGCGGGCGGTGTCGTTGCCCTCATGGTGATTAATTGGAAATACTTTCACGACATGCAAAATGCTCTGCAAGGGGCAACGACTGGCGCATTGGTTGCCATTGGTAATACCGCAGCTGTGGTTGGCTTTGGCGCCGTTGCCCGGGTCACGCCGGCGTTTGAAACGGCGGTCGTGGCCATGACGTCACTGCCTGGCAATGAGCTTGTTGGTGCCGCTGTGGCAGTCAGCGTCATCGCTGGCTTAACGGGCTCAGCGTCGGGTGGTCAGGTCATCGCATTGCCTGAGGTTGGCCCGCATTATTTAGCGGCAGGTGTTAGTCCAGACCAACTCCACCGGGTTGTGTCAATTTCCTCTGGAGCACTCGACTCACTGCCACACAACGGCTACGTGGTGACGACCATTCGCGGTATTTGTAATGAAACGCACAAAGATGCGTATTGGGCTGTGGGCGCTGTAACCGTCGTGGTGCCAATGGTCGGCCTATCATTGGCAATTGCATTATTTATTTTCTTTTAAGTCTGAGCTGTAGCAAGAGGTAAGCCCATGCAAAGTGTATTTGAGGACAAGTCACCTACCGATTCTCAAGGTCAATTCGCCGGTAATATGATGACGACTCAGATGCTCGTGATCGATTTACTCGATTTTGGTCGCAAAACGTTTCCACAACAGGAAATTGTCAGTCGGCGACTTGAGGGCGACATTCATCGCTATACCTATGCCGACTGCTGGTGTCGCACAGGTCAGCTTGCGCATGCGCTGACGGAGTTGGGCGTGCAAGCCGGTGATTGCGTTGCGACATTAGCGTGGAATACGTACCGCCACATGGAGTTATATTATGCCGTGTCTGGCATCGGCGCGGTGCTGCATACGGTGAACCCACGCCTATTCAGCGAGCAAATTGAGTACATTATTAACCATGCGGAAGACCGTTATGTCTTCGTCGACCTCGGTTTTGTGGACATTCTCGAAGCGATTCAAGATCAACTCCCGACGGTGCGTGGTTACGTGATTCTGACTGACTCAGCGACGATGCCGAAAACATCGTTAGCCAACGCGCTCTGCTATGAAGAGCTTTTGCAGCAACAACCAGACACATTCACTTGGCCGCGCTTTGATGAGAACAGCGCGGCGTCATTGTGTTATACCTCAGGAACCACAGGTCACCCGAAAGGCGTCTTGTACTCGCACCGTGCTCTTGTACTTCATGCCCAAGCAACGGTGTCCCGTGCTTTGTTAGACCTACAGAGCGATACGGTGCTACTGCCGATGGTCGCTATGTACCATGCGAGCGCATGGGGCGCACCCTATGCGGCGCCATTGGCTGGCAGTAAGCTGGTTTTGCCGGGCAAAGGCATGGACGGTGCCAGTATGTGGGAGCTAATAAAGTCTGAACAAGTTAATGTCGGACTCGGCGTACCGACGATATGGTTAACCTTGCACAATTATCTAACTGAACAAGAAATAACGGTCACGCCACTCGAACGTGTATGTGTCGGCGGCGCTGCGTCACCTATTGGCATGGTTCGAACGTATGCCGAACGCTACAACGTTTATTGGCAACCAATTTGGGGTATGACCGAAACAGCACCGCTGGCGACTTCATTGCCACCAACTTCGGCATTACTCGCCTTGCCCAAGGAACAGCGCTATGAATTACAAACCACTGCTGGCCGCGCTGCGTTTGGGGTGGAGATGGACATCTTTGACGCTGACGACCAGCCCGTCGCACACGATGGCACAAGCTCGGGTGAATTGCGCGTACGTGGGCCTTGGATTTGCAGCCAGTACTATAAGAACGATGATCTGAGTAGTTTCCCGAATGGGTGGTTAGCTACAGGTGACATTGCGGTGATTGACCCGCAAGGATACATGCGCGTGGTTGACCGGAAGAAAGACGTTATTAAAAGTGGCGGCGAGTGGATCAGTTCATTAGAAATCGAAAACATTGTCAGTTTGCACGAAGCTGTGAATGAATGCGCTGTGGTGGGTGTGAAACATCCCAAATGGGATGAACGGCCATTATTACTAGTGGTCTTAAACAAAGGCATGCAGGCGGACCAAGCGACCATACTCGAATACTTGCACGGTAAAATTGCTAAGTGGTGGTTACCGGACGCGGTCGAGTTTGTTGCTGAATTGCCGAAGACAGGCACGGGTAAAGTGCGTAAAAATGACTTACGCGACCAATACTTTCATTATTTAAGTACACAAGGAAAAACCTCATGAAGAAGATTTGGCTATTTAGTTTCGCTTTGTTCTTGAGTGTTCATACATCATTGGCTGCAGAACTCCCGCTGGTTGAGAAGCAAGTATTTACGACCACTGACTTTGTGACATTCGGTGGCGAAACCATTGCCGAAGTGCAAGTTGGCTGGGAGGCTTATGGACAACTCAATGAACAGAAAGACAACGTGATTTTGGTCACCCATTTCTTTTCTGGTAATAGTCATGCGGCCGGTAAATACAGCGCAGATGACCCCCAAGCTGGCTATTGGGATGCATTAATTGGGCCGGGTAAAACCATCGATACGAATAAATTTTATGTGATCAGTGTGGACACGTTAGTCAACCAAGAGCCTCATAACCCGAATGTGACAACAACCGGACCAGCAAGTATTAACCCGGCCACTGGCAAACCTTATGGATTAGACTTCCCGGTCGTGACCATTCGTGATTTCGTCAACGTGCAAAAGCTTGTGCTCGAGTCGCTAGGTATTGAGCGGCTGCATGCGGTAATTGGTGCTTCAATGGGTTCATTGCAGGCGCTGGAGTGGGCAGTCACTTATCCTGACCAAGTCGAGCGACTGATTCATGTGATTGGCATGGCCGAGGCCGACCCGTGGACGATTGCCAACTTGCAGCAGTGGGCGCAACCTATTTTACTCGATCAAAACTGGAACGGTGGTGATTATTACGGCGGAGAAGCTCCGCAACAGGGATTGCAAACGACATTAGGCATGATCACATTAGGTTCATTGCACCCGCGTATTGTAAATCAGCTTTATGCGGCCACATCGGCTCGTGAGTCAGCCCCGTTACAAGATATTCGTAATAATTTCTCAATTGTCGAACAGTTACGTGGGTTAGCAGCGATGCGCGCGCAGTACGCCGATGCGAACCATGTTTTATATTTAATTCGCGCAAATCAGCTCTTTCTTGCAGGCATGGGTGAAACGCTGGACGAGGGGTTGGCTCGGGTCGAAGCGAAAACCCTCGTGCTCCCAGCCGCAAATGACTTGCTATTACAGCCCTATTTAAGTGAACGTCTGTATCAATTATTACAAGAGCACGAAAAAGATGTCACATTTTTACCGCTTGAAGGCGACTGGGGGCATTTGGATGGTGTTTATGGTGTCATGCAACATCATGAAATAATTAAAGAATTCCTTAATGAATAGAAACCAATATTAGATGTTGCTGACGTTAACATTTTGTAACAATTTGAGGGTTTGCCACTACATAAGCCTATGATACATTTCATATCACAAGGTTAGTTATGAAAGTGTGATTTAGTTCGTTTCAAATGGAACGAGACGGACAAACGGATAAAAGCACTTGAGCAGGGACCGATTTAAACTGCTTGCAGCGAAGATACGGTATGCTCAAAGTCGAAAGTTTCAAGTACTTATAATGGACCCTTAAGTCACTTTCGAACAATTGGAATTAGGACAACTCTCACGAGTCAGCAAATGGAACTTGTAGGCCTCAAGGAAGAGGTCGCCCCAACCCCGTTTAGGGGTTTTTTTGTGTCCATAAAACCCTTCCAGCCTGTGAATTCACCTCAATTAGTAAGGGTAAACCCCCTGTGTTTTTACTTTTCTTATCAAAATCAGTATATCAAACGTCATAGATGATGCGAAAAGCATTTCAATTTTCAAGCAGTTACAGGGCTATGATCTTTGACAGATATAGTTGTTTTTTTAAACAGTTTCTATAGTTAACTGCCCGGAATATGACGCACATTTTGTTCATGGAATCAGAGCGAAATGGAATCAATTCGGTGATCAAAGGTTGCACTAATTGATTAATAATAGGAAGAAGGCATTTTTATGAAACTATTAACCCCCCTCTGTTCATCAGTCATGCTTGCTGCACTGATGTTCATTGCAAATCCAGCTGCAGCAGAAGAACAATGTCAAACACTTTGGGCGGGTCAGCACAATGATGCTGGCGAAGTCTGTGTGTCTAACGACAACGATGAAATCACAATCACAGTCACAGGCCATAATGGTTGGGATATTTATGATACGCAATTGGCACTTGGATTGAGTAAGTCGGATATTCCGACGAATCGTCCAGGTAACCCGATTATTGGTCACTTCCCGTATACCGGCGTGCCAGAGAACAATACGTACACCTATACGTTCCCGCTGTCTGACTTTGGTGCGACATGCGATTCACTATTCTACATTGCATTGCATGCAAACACTTCAGGTGGCGAAACCGCGTGGGCTGATGGTAATCGTTTCGTTCAGCGCGGTAATTGGGCGACTTATTTCACCTATCAAGCCTCTTGCGATACACCGCCGCCACCACCTCCAGGTGACATGACTTGTGAAACCGCTTATGCGTTCGGCAATGTTGAGTTAAATACGCTTGGTCAAGCAAATCGTTGGGGTTGGGCAATCGAAGGTATTGCCGCTGGAACTTATAACCAATCAGCTACCATTTGGGCAGGTGCTGGTCAGAATGACACTTCTAAAGGCGTCGATGTTGGCTTCATCAACTATAGCTTTAGCACTTCTGGCCTACTGACAGTCGATGTCTATGCTCATGCAGGCATGTACTTCACTGAGGCGCACTTATTTGCCGGTACTGGCTACCCTAGCAATGTTGCTGCTAATGGAAGCTTTACATTCCAGTGGGAAAATACCCAGGGTGCAAACACCATCTTCTTCGAAGAAGAAGTTGACGGTGACCCAATCAACATGATTCTTCATCTTGTTGCTTGCCATCCGGAAGATTGATAGACATTGTGCTCAAGTCATCCGACAGCTAAAACACAAGGCGCTACTCCGGTAGCGCCTTTTTTATCCGTAGCATCCATTAAACCGACTGACCTGCTACCCAGCCAGAACTCCAGGCCCATTGAAAGTTATAGCCACCGAGCCAACCGGTAACGTCGAGGACTTCACCGACAAAGAACAAACCAGGCTGTAACTTACTCTCCATGGTTTTTGAACTGATTTCATCGACATTCACGCCGCCTAACGTCACTTCTGCAGTGCGATAGCCTTCGGTGCCATTTGGCAGCAGTGGCCATTCATTGAGGCTGTGCGCAATGGCTTGCATGGTGGAATTGCTCAAATCGGCCAGGCGTTGGTCGGGCCAACCCGCGTAACGAGCTAATACCTGCACTAAGCGTTTGGGCAATAATTGACTGAGGGCATTGCTCAGCAGCACCCGGGGCTGCGATTGTTTCGCTTCCTGCAACCAGCTGTATAGATCTTGGTCTGGAAGGAGGTTAATGGAGACTCTTTCACCCGGCAGCCAATACGATGAGATTTGTAAAATCGCTGGACCGCTCACACCGCGGTGAGTAAACAAAAGTGCCTCGCGAAATGAAGTACGGTCATTACTGGCAACAACATCAGTAGCTACGCCAGACAGCTCCGCTAGTTGTTCTTTGTCGCGCTCGTGCAAGGTAAATGGTACTAAGCCCGCACGGACAGGGATAATGCTATGCCCGAATTGTTCTGCCAGCTTATAACCGAATGGGGTTGCGCCCAGTTTTGGCATCGACAAACCACCGCAGGCAACAATCAGTTTGTTAGCTTGGAAGTCACCTTGACTTGTCGCGAGTTGATAGCCTTCGTTTTGGTTACTGACGCCGAAAATTTCCGTGCGCAATTGGACTTTCACACCAGCTTGGCGGCATTCGCTGAGCAACATATTGACGATGTCTTTGGCAGAGTGGTCGCAAAACAACTGGCCGAGGGTTTTTTCATGCCAAGGAATCTGATGTTTATCAACAAGCGCAATAAAGTCCCATTGAGTGTAGCGTTTCAAGGCTGACTTGCAGAAATGAGGGTTTTGCGACAAATAATTCTCAGGACTGGCATACAGGTTAGTGAAATTGCAGCGACCACCGCCACTGATGAGAATCTTCTTGCCCGCCTGTTTGGCATGGTCGAGTAATAGTACCGAGCGACCCCGGTTGGCGGCGGTTATGGCGGCCATAAGGCCGGCCGCACCAGCGCCAATGACAATGACATCATAGACCGCTGCTGTGTTTGTTGTCGTGCTTTTTCCGGTGCTGTGTTCTGCGCTCACCCAATCATTTCCTTTCGACTCAATTTTTATTAATAGCAACTTCTCAAAAAAAAGGCCCCACCAAATTGGCAGGGCCCATTTTAGCATAACTTCGACTTAGCCGATGTGTGCCTGCAATGAACTTTCGAGTACCATCGCAGTGACTTCCGGTTGGTAATCAGCACCATAACCGAAGATAACCGCGAGTACGAGCACCACAGTACAAGCGAGCATGAGTTTAATCAGCAACGGCATACAGAAGCGGAACCAACGGTCGTAAGGTACACCGGCAATCCCGATGATCCCCATGAGTACGGCATTGGTTGGTACGATCATGTTCGAGAAACCGTCACCGAACTGGTAAGCCAAAACTGCAACTTGGCGCGGTACGCCAACCAGATCGCTCAGCGGTGCCATGAGTGGCATGGTGACAAATGCCTGACCCGAACCCGATGGCACAAACAAGTTAAGAATGGTCTGAATAATCAGCATACCGACCGCCGATAGTGCGGCTGGAACGTGTGACAGCGGCATCGACAGGCCATTGACGATACTGTGCAGCACCTGTCCGTCTTCAAGAATTAGCGCAATACCACGAGCAATACCAATTAAAACGGCGGTGGTAGTCAGGTCTTTGACACCTTCAATGAAGCTATCGGCCGCTTCGTCGAACTTGAGGCGACCGAGCACGGTAATCAGCAAGCCCCAACCAACAAAACAGGCGCCTAGTTCATAGAGATACCAACCGTATTGCGAAATGCCGTAGATGGCGATGGCAATGGTGACCAAGAAGGTGCCAAGAATTAGGCGATGGCGACCGTTAAGTTGTGGGTAAGCTGCTTGCTCCTGACCGTTAAGTGGGCAAGGTAAGTCGGCAACCAACGATTGTGACGGGTCGGCTTTGACTTTTTTGGCGTAACTCCACACGTGGTGGAAGGCAATTAACACGAACGGCAGAATAATTGCCAGGCGTAGCCACAAACCAGAGTACGGTGGCACTTCGGCAATGCCTTGTGCGATAAGAACGGTGAATGGGTTAAACGCCGACACCCCATAACCGACACCATAGCCAGCCACCGTCATCCCCACCGCGGTCATGCTGTCGAGCTTCATGGCTTTACACAAGGCCACAAGAATCAAGACAAAGGGAATGTACTCACCGGCCGTACCTATAGCGCCGGATGCGAGGGAGAAGAAGAATATAACCATGAAAATTAATTTTTCAGGGCGATCTCGGTGCTTCTCAAGTAAGCGACCAATTAAGGCGTCGACTGTACCTGTGCGGCGCGCAATTGCCAGTACACCACCGACAATAAAGACAAAGAAGATAATGTCTTGAGCAGCAGCGAATGCCCGCGGAACCGCTGTCAGTAATTGCCATGGCGTGAGTAACTCGCGTTCTTCAACAAGTTCATAAGTACCAGGAACGACGACGCTACGACCGCTCTCGGTTAATTCAGTTTGGAAAAACCCTTGGGGTACTATCCAAGTCGCAATCATCGCGACGATCATCATGCCGAAAAGCAACGTGAGCGTATGCGGGACTTTAAATGCTTTCTTCATAGAAAGACCTTCGTTGTTGTTATCAGTGTTAAAATCCGCCCAAGTTTACCTGAGCAAGCGCAGACAAACAAACCACCCAACCGTGTGGAATCGGTTTCTTATCGCATGCTTTTGCCGTAAACTTTTCTTCTAATCGAATACCGAATCATATAGGAGATTTCGGCAATGCGGTATGTTCAGTGGATGTTTTTTGCACTTGTGTTGGTGTTAACCACCGGGTGTTCACAGATGACACAGCTTGCAAGCTATCGAGTGAATGAAGCCGACCTTGAGCAATTACTGCTGCGCCAGTCGGAGAACTTGACGGACCGAGTGACGATTATGGGCATGCGGGTCCCCCTAAAAGTCGAGCAATTGCAGGCGAAAATTGGCCCAGATGGCAGTGACCTCGTTGAATTGACGACGGCCTTAAAATTGGAACTCTCATTGCTTGGGTTTGAATACCCGATTGCCATGCAGATGACCGTGTCTGGCGCACCGATCTACGACGGTACCGAAAAAGCAATTTTTGTTCGGAGGCTAGAAATTAAAGACTCGTCGATTGATGCCGGTGGCTATCGCGGTAGTTTAAATGCGCTTGATCAGCAGGTCTTAGATTTGTTAGATGACTTTTTGGCGGAACAACCGGTGTATCGATTGAACCCAGACGAACCGATTCAGCGTGCACTAATGCAAATTCCGGTAAACATGACCGTACAAGAAGGCTTTATTCGTTTGAGTCCTGGTCGTTAACTGCTGGTTGGCTTTCCCTGGTTGGCTTTACCTGTTTGACTTTACATACGGCGCTTTAACATAGACATCAAAACGATGTTTCTTGCTGGCGATTTGCGTACTTGGGGTCTGCCCAGCAAGAAATGGCGCTTTGGCAGGACGCTTAACGACGACGCGATGTTTGGCCAGTGCCAAAGCCGCGGGCAACAAGCCATCGGCATCTAAATCTGCACCGGCAAGGTGCTGCAGAATTTGCATGTCTTTTTTGACGGCTGCAGACTTTTCCCGTTCTGGGAACATCGGGTCTAAATACACAGCATCAATGCCTAAGTCCTGCAAATCGGCAGGCATTTCACTATATTCGAGTAACGAGCCACGAGGCAACACATGCGCATTCAGCGCCCACTGCACTTTTTCTTGTGCTTGCTGGTATTGCTGTAAATGCAAAACGGCTTGGTCGAGCAATGCGTGAATAGCTGGATGACGCTCGAGGAGCCACACTTCACAGCCAGCATGGGCAAGCATTAAACCGTCACGACCAAGCCCCGCCGTGGCGTCAAGAATGCGCGGGCGAATACCTTTAGCAACGCCAAGTGCGCGCACCACAGCTTCTTGTTTGCCGCCACCAAGCTGTTGTCGCCAAGCTTGTCGACCACGGCTATAGTCGAGAACTAAAGGTTGGTAGTCGGGACGTGCGGACCAACGTAATTGCAGGCCGTCACGTGTAAGCTCCAGAATGAAGTCATGATCGGTTGCCGTGGGACTTAGCTGATAATCAGCCGCAAGCTTTGCTGCAGCGGCTTGCAGCTCAGGTTCTGCAGCAACAAGGGCAACCGTGTTCACCGGCGATATTCCATCAATTTATGTGGGATACCGTCTTCTAAGTATTCATCGCCAATCGCAACAAAACCTAAAGAACCGTAAAATTCGAGCAGATAGGTTTGCGCATTCAGTTCGATGGGTTGCTCAGGTGCGCGCGCTAAAATTTCTGTCATGGCGCGTTCCATCAATAGGCGACCATAGTTTTTGCCACGCCCGCGCTGATGCACAACAACGCGACCAATTTCAGACGTTTCGTTCCCCGGACAATGCAAACGGGTATAGGCGACTAAACCTTCGTCGTCATAGCCGCATAAATGCAACCAATTCGCGTCAGTGCCATCAATATCATGGTAGGGACAGTTCTGTTCGACAATAAATATGTCTTGGCGCAAGCGCAAAATGTCGTGCAATTGACGAGTGTTGAGTTCGTCAAAAGTCGAAACGCGAAAACGTAACATAAACTACCTCCGTGGTAATGGCACAAAATACGCGAGTAACTCACCTACTTTATTACGAGTGGCACCATTTTGGCTAATAAAGCGATGCACTTGCAGCATGGTTAATTCCGCATGCTCGTAAAATATACGAGCAGTTTCTGTATCGTGATTACTAATGAGTACGGGAATACCGCGCTTGCGTGCGGCATGGGTGGCTTTTTGCGCCAATAAAAGTTGCTCATCGAGCCCAAAACCATTGCCAGCATAACTAGTAAAATTTGCCGTTGGGCTCAGTGGCAAATACGGCGGATCACAGTAGATGACGTGACCTTGCCGCGCCCGTCGGAAGCTGTTCTGAAACGGCTCGCAGGTAAACGTCGCTTTGCGTGATTTCTCGGCGAAAAACTCTAGTTCAGCTTCAGGAAAATAAGGCGCGCGATAGCGACCAAACGGCACGTTGAACGCACCTTTACTGTTATAGCGACATAATCCATTGTAGCCATGGCGGTTTAAATAGAGAAACAAGAGCGACCGCAAGTAAGGGTCTGTACTCTGATTAAACTGTTCACGAATACTGTAATACGCACTTTCTTGATTATTCGCAGCGACAAAAAACCGCCGCGCATCCTCGATATAAGTTTTCGGCCGGCGCTTTAAGATTTTATAAAGGTTAATTAAGTCTGGGTTAATATCGTTCAGCAGGTACTGGTCGTAATCCGTATTTAAGAAAACTGAACCGGCACCAACAAACGGCTCAATGAGTTTGTCACCGGGAGGAAGCAAGCGCCGAATTGGCTCAACTAAGGTGTATTTTCCGCCAGCCCATTTGAGGAATGCGCGCTGCTTTTTCATAAATTATAAAATCGCCACTAGTTGCTGCTGAGTGATGTCGTCAACGATAACTGCTGCGCCAATCGCGGTGGGTAGAATAAAGCGAATCTTGCCAGCTTTGACCTTTTTATCACGTGACATTAGCGCAATCCAATCGTCTGCGGTCATACTTGCCGGTGGCGTGAGCGGTAAGCCGCTTTTTTGCAATAGCTTTTCAATCCGTTGGCAATCGGTTACTGCTAGATGACCTGTTTGTGCGGCGAGACGACTCGCCATAAGCATCCCAGCTGCTACAGCTTCACCGTGCAACCAGCTTTGATACTTGGTATATGATTCGATCGCATGGCCGAACGTATGGCCAAGGTTCAACAGCGCCCGCACGCCTTGCTCGGTTTCATCGGCAGCGACGACGTCGGCTTTTATTTCACAACTACGACGAATGGCGTAAATTAACGCCGCAGAATCACGAGCTAAGATTGCGTCGAGGTTGCTCTCGAGCCAATCGAAAAACTCGCCGTCGGCCATAATGCCGTACTTAATCACTTCGGCTAAACCAGCAAGGAACTCGCGGTCGGGTAAGGTAGCTAGTGTTGCAATATCGATGAGTACCGCACTTGGTTGGTGAAATGCACCGACCAAATTTTTCCCACCCGGATGATTAATCGCTGTTTTGCCGCCAACAGAAGAGTCAACTTGTGCTAATAAGGTGGTCGGCACTTGCACAAACGGCACGCCACGCTGCCATGTTGCGGCGACAAAGCCTGCTAAGTCGCCAACCACGCCGCCACCAAGCGCCACGATAATGCAATCGCGGCTCACCTGTTGGCTAGTTAGGTGATCAACAATGGCGCTGAACGAAGCGAGCGACTTGAATTGCTCGCCATCATCCATGAGCGCGACATCGGCAGCCTGGTGATTAAAACCGGCGGCGACAATGCTTGCTTGAGCGGTGGCCAAATAGTGCTGGGCAACAGTGGGGTTACTAATGATGAAGACGCGGCGATTGGTGTTTGCGAACGTCTCAGCAAGGAGCGCACCAAGTTGGTGCAATGTCTTAGCGCCAATTGCGATGGGGTAACGGCGAGAGCCGAGTTCAACAAAAATGCGTTGCTCGCCGTGCGACATGATTATTCCCCTAACTGTTCAATAATTTGATTCGCTACTAATTTTGCACTTTGTTCGTCGGTTTCGATAGTGATATCGGCAATTTCTTCGTAGAGAGGATCACGAATTTCAGCCAATGCTTCAAGAACTTCTCTTGGGTTGTCGGCGTCCGCAATGAGTGGACGACGCTTGTCGCGCTGGGTACGGGCAACTTGCTTATCGATCGTTGTCTTCAGGTAAACGACGACGCCGCGTGCCGACAAACGCATACGATTCTCTTTACTTAAAATCGAGCCGCCGCCGGTGGCTAAGACAATTCCAGTATTTTCGGTTAATTCACCAATCACTTTTTCTTCGCGATCACGAAATCCTTCTTCCCCTTCTAGCTCAAACACCCAGCTAATATCGGCGCCAGTGCGACGTTCAATTTCACTGTCCGAGTCAAAAAACTCTAGGTGGAGGGATTTGGCGAGTTGTCGCCCGATGGTGCTTTTGCCGGCCCCCATGGGACCAATTAGGAAAATGTTACGCTTCTCAGCCATAGCTTATGTACGTCACTTCTTAGAATACTTTAAGTTAAATTCGTTCGTTGAGTGTAGATCCACCCCTGTGCCCCGAAAAAAAGACAGGCGATTATCGCAATTTGTCTGACGTATGGCAACCAATCGGACAGCGGTCAGCTCGGCGGTAGCCAAATAATCCGCTGTTTTGGTGGCTGTCGCTGTGAATCCTCGGTTTGCGGATGGCATTCACTGTTGAAAAGAATTGGATTACCTTGGTCAGGAGTTGGCCCTGATGAGGCTTGTTTACGATGTTCGGGTAAATGCTCAAATTGAGCGGCAATACTTGCGATTGCTTCTGCTTGTTGCAGCTCATCGCGTTGAAGTATGAGAGCCTCTGGATTAGGACGAAGCTGCATGGTGAGCTGCATGGTGAGCTGCAAGCGACTTGCGCCTTGCGGTAAAACTTCTGCCTGATGAGGCTTCCAGGCAGTTTCACTCAGCATGGTGAGCCAAATGATAAAAGCCGCAAATGAACCACTGAGCTGAATGTCGACCTCATCGTCGCGGGCTTGGAATGAGTCAATTCGCAGTTGCGGACGCTCCTTGAGTAAAATCGTCGGTAATGACTGCGCGGGTAATCGCTCGCTGCTGCTATCGAAAGGGTTGGCTGGATATAGCACAACAACCGTTGCCGCTGGCTTGAACCAATAAAACAGCACCAGCACGATAACTGCTGCAATCGACAACCAGAGCAACCGTGTACGGCGTTGGGCATACATAAAGTGCTGCAGAAGATTAGTCATGACCGCCCCTCCGCTGGAACTCTAACTGGGTTAGCGGCAATAACTCAGCACTGTATTGGAACTTGGTGTGTGTGACTTGCCACGGCGCTAACAGTCGCGTCTCTAGTTTTGTGTGTGCCTCGGCTAGGGAGAGGTGCAGGTCTAACGTCGCCTTGTTGTTTTCCAAATTGAAAGAAACCAGAGATGTTGGTGCTGTCGAGAGAAATTCGAGGTGCTGCAACCAATGAATGAGGTCGTTATGATCGACTTCTGACGGTTGGTGCGAAGTCGTTAGCAGCTGATTCACGGACAGTGTCGGGGTGCGTCGGGATTCCTCAGAAGCGTTAAGAAATAGATTGAGACAAAAGGTGCACGCAATTGTAGCGACAGCAAAAACAAGAGTATCTGCAAGTGCTTGTCGGCGCTTCAACGCCATACGCTCATTAAAGCTAGAGGTTAGGTTTGGCAGATTGTATCGACGCATCAGCAATGCTCCAAGCCTTGTAATGCTATCCATATCGCCGTGAGGAGTGGCTTTGCTAATTCTGTCCGGGCAGCGACCCAATCGCTAAGTTGCTCTGGCGCGAGCGGCATCAGCTCAATATTGATCGCTTCTTGCAGCGCTCGGTCTTTGGCAACAAATTGACATGCGCTTAAGAAAGCTAACCGCGGCAATTGCGGTAATGTTGCCGCTAAGCGCGAATGAAAAACGTCGGAATCGTTTTGCTGCAGAACATAAACGTCACTGCTTGCGGCTGTGCCAGCAACGGTCCACTGGCAGTGCTGGACACCGCGCTGAGCTAGTTTCATGCTCACCAGTTGAGCTAGATCCGCGTCATTCGCATCGGCAGGTAATCCAAGCGGGAAACTAGCGTAGGGCAGCAATGCCGATAAAGGCGCTGAGCCAACTAGTTTTTTTAACGTCGAAGCGGAACTATCACGCTCCTCTGGGCTCTGAGAAGAGTGTGAGAGCTGCTCCCAAGTCGCCCCTGTAAACTGCCAAACTGACAGAACATGCCAGAGGTCACCATGGTCGTGCAGGGCGACGAGGGTCGCATCAGGTTGTGCCGATGGCTCATGGTGAGCAACATAACCCAAAACTAGCTTTGGTTGCTGCACATGCCGACGAAACGGCAATAATTTTGTTGTTTTTTTGTGCATATTTGGAGCATTTCCCTATGTCATTTCGTTAAGATCGCATGAAGATTTCTCGCAGCGGTTAAATTTAGCGCATAATGTCTTTATAATCCGAAGTCCTTTAGTAAGTGATTGGCTAATTTGTGATTCGATTTCTGAAGTACCTCATTTTGACTCTGGTCGTATTAACCGTGCTCGGCGTTGGTGCTGTGGCAGGGCTTTATTGGTATGTAAAAGATGAACTACCGAGTGTTGAGACCTTACGCGATGTGCGCTTTCAAACGCCCATGCAGGTGTATAGTGCTGACGGCCGGCTTATTTCGCAGTTCGGCGAGCAGCGACGGATTCCATTAACTCTGGATGAAATTCCGCAACAAATGATCGACGCCATATTGGCCACCGAAGATTCACGTTTTTACAGTCACCGCGGCATCGACCCTATCGGCGTAATGCGAGCATTTCGGGTGCTTGTCACGACCGGTGAAATCCGTGAAGGTGCAAGTACCATTACCATGCAGCTGGCGCGGAACTTCTTTTTGACCCGCGAACGCGCGTGGATGCGGAAAATTAAAGAAGCATTTATTGCCCTACACATTGAACAATTGTTGACCAAAGATGAGATTCTCGAGCTGTACTTGAATAAGCTCGAACTCGGTCACCGGGCATTCGGTGTTGGTGCTGCTGCGCAAGTCTATTACGGTCGTGATATTCACGAACTGACCCTGGCCGAAATCGCGACCCTTGCCGGTATGCCGCAAGGCCCATCAATCCTTAATCCCATTAGTAATCCGCAAGCGTCGGTGCAACGGCGACGAATTGTATTGTTGCGCATGCTCGATGAAGGCTATATCAATCGTGCTGAGTATGATGCCGCATTTAATGCGCCAGTGACAGCTCGCTACCACACCGCTGAAATTGAAGTCAGCGCACCCTATTTAGCGGAAATGGTGCGATTGAGCATGATTGAGCGCTTCGGTGTCGACGAAGCCTATAATGGTGGCTATCGGGTTTTCACCACAGTAAATTCGGAGCAACAGCTTGCCGCACAGCGGGCCTTGCGCGAAAACTTGCATGCCTATGACGAGCGTCATGGTTACCGTGGTCCCGAGCGTCGCTTGTGGGGCATGGACTTACAACGCCTTTCAACGATTGAAACCTTTGGCGCGCAGCATCCAGCGGATGAAGAAACTCTCGAAATTATTCGTCGTCATCGCGGGCAAGCCTGGCCACAAGCAGAAATTGTCGCCTACTTAAACCGTCAACCGCGTATCGCCCAATTGCAGCCCGCTGTGGTGTTGGCCGTGCATGAGCAATCGGTCGATGTTATCACTCGAGTTGGTGAAACCATCACGTTACCTTGGGATCAGCTCGATTGGGCGCGTGCCTATGTGGATGCCGAACGCCAAGGCCGAGCACCGCAAAAGGCGGGAGAAATCTTGCGAGTTGGCGATCACATCTTGCTGCGTCCTTATGATGACGCCTGGCGTTTAGCGCAGATTCCAGGTCCAGGTTCTGCAATTGTCGCGCTGCGCCCTCAAGATGGTGCTGTTGAAGCGGTTGTGGGTGGTTACAGCTTTAACCTGAATCAGTTCAACCGCGCGACACAAGCGAAACGACAAGTGGGTTCAACCATTAAACCGTTTATTTACGCCCACGCACTAGAACGGAACTTTACCCTTGCGACTTTGGTGAATGACGCCCCGATTACCCAGTGGAACCCTGGTTCTGGCTCAGCTTGGCGGCCGCGTAACTCACCGGAAGTCTATGACGGCCCAATTCGATTACGGGAAGGCCTAGCGCGCTCGAAAAACGTTGTATCTGTGCGCCTTATTCGAGAACTGGGCGTGAATGAAACAGCGGACTACTTGGCGAATTTTGGCTTTATGAATGACGAGATTCCTCGCAATGAGTCCTTGTCACTGGGTTCTGCATCGTTTACGCCAATGGAAATGGCACGGGCTTTCGCCGTATTTGCCAATGGTGGCCACTTAATTGACCCGTACTTTATTGAACGAATTGAGGACTCCGATGGCAATATCGTCTTTCAAGCAGAGCCGCGTTATGCCTGTGTGGAGTGCGAGTTAGAAGCCTTCCGCAAGGAGCACGGCGAGGACGCAGTGCCAGACCGAGCATTCCGGCCGGCACCACAAGTGATTTCTGAACAGGTCGCATACCTAGTCACGGAGGCGCTGAACTCGGCCGTTTGGGGCGGTGGCAGCTGGGCACATAATACCGGCTGGAACGGCACTGGTTGGCGCGCCCAAAGTTTGCGAAACCGTAACCTGGCGGGTAAAACCGGTACCACCAATGACGTCCGTGATGCGTGGTTTGCCGGTTACACTTCCGGTATTTCTGCGGTGACCTGGGTTGGTTTTGACAATCTGGAATTTGCCCTCGGCCGCTCAACATTGAATGCCAACTTAGGGCGTCAACGGCAGCCAATTGTTGGCTCTGAAGCGGGCGGAACCACCGCATTGCCGGGCTGGATATTGTTTATGGAAACGGCATTACAGCACGTGGAAAGTAATCCATTTGAATTGCCAAGCAACATGGTTTCGGTACGTATTGACCAACCGACTGGTCGCTTAACCAACCGAACCGATCACACCAGTATGTTTGAGTATTTTATCCGCGGTACAGAGCCGACCGAATTTGCTGAACAGAATGGCCGTGGTCGCCAAGTCTTTGAAGACGAAGAAGGGCTATTCCGCTAGCCCTTCTTATTTTTCTTGTCAGCTCTTCTGTGAGCACTTTTAAATTTCAGGCTGTACCGCCAAGCGCGAGAGCAGCTGATGCAAGTCTGACTGAACACCGCCAGCAGTGACTTTCCGGCCAGCCCCTGGGCCACTAATGACCAATGGCATATCCTTGTACCAATCACTGTAAATCACGAATATATTCTCGCCAGGAATTAGGTTGGTGAGCATGTCCTCGACAGAAATATATTCAATGCCAACGCGCGCATGACTGCGGCCTTCTTCGACTGAGAAACTCGCCATCAGGCGTGGCACTTTGCGCTCTTGCTGGGCTTCCACCCAGAGCTTTTGCATGGGCGCATCAAGTTCGTTCAATCGTTGCAGAAACTCGTCGAGCGGCACGTCGCGCAGATGCTCTGGGACTAATCCGTGAATCTCGACGTCATCCCAGTCGAGGGTTGCACCGATATCGCGAGCAACAATTAAGAGCTTGCGTACAATGTCATGACAGGATAAATCTTCACGCGGATCTGGCTCAGTAAAGCCTTCGGTTTTCGCTTGACGCACTAAGTCGCTGAACTTAACAACACCGTCAAAGTTCTCAAACAGCCAACTCATGGTGCCAGAAAATATGCCGGAAATACTGCGAATGCGATCGCCCGAACGCATTAAATCATTAATCGCGTAGTTCAGCGGCAGGCCGGCACCAACCGTGGTGTTGTACAACCACTCGCGCTTGTACTCGTGCTGAATCGTGCGGATTTCCCGATACAAGGCCTCTTCTGCAGAGCCAGCGCGTTTGTTTGCGCTGATAATATGCATGCCATTGGCAAAGAAGCTTGGATATAAGCGGGCGATGGATGCCGAATCGGTTAAGTCGAGCAAAATAAACTCGTCAACGGGAGCATTTGGTAGCTCCCGAAGCAGCTCAGTCAGCACATACGGCCGCGCTAAGCGTTCAAAGTTGTCTTGCCAGTCTTGTAAATCGACACCGCTGTAATCAAGCCACAGGCGCGATGAGTTGGCAATGCCGAGAATCCGCACATCCACGTTTTCGGTCAGACGTTCGCGTTGTTGCCGGAAGAGCTCAAGCCATTCGCTGCCAATATTGCCGCGACCAAGCACCAGAATGCCGACGCTGCGACGGAAATTAAATAATTGACTGTGGAGCCGGTTTAATAAGCCATTGTCGAGTCGCTGACCGAGAATCGCAATCGCAGAGGTTTTCTGGTTCGACACCAAAAACTTCCGCAAACTTTGTTCACCGGCCTCGCGGCGCAACACAGCAAACTGCTTACTTTCCTGAATACGTGCGCCGACCAAGGCAACCATGCTGTAACCACTGACCTCATGCACAACATGCTCAGCGTCTTGCGTTGCTAACCAGCCGCGAACGAAGTCTAAGTGGTTTTGGTGGAAGGCATAAAACTTCTCGCCACTTTCTTCTTCAATCCAACTCACTAAAGGTTCAAGTTGCGTGCCCTCGAAACGATTAATCACGTCGTGATGTTGTAAACCGATACTGAAGAGCACCACATCGGACAGTGAGGTTAATACTTTGCCTTGGGCTTCGGTATAGTCGTACTGGCCAATTCGTGTTTGTTGGTTCTCGACCTTTAAGCTCGAGCGCACGCTAATGATCATGCGCTGTCGATTCACCGGTTGGAACGTACGCGGGTGCAGGACTGGACTGCCGAGACGGGCGAGTTCCTCTGCTTCACTCCAATCCAACGTTGGCAAACTCACGACACGCTCAACTTTGCGCGGGTCAGCCGAGTAAACGCCGGCAACATCTTTCCAAATAGTAACTTGGCGACTGTCAATTAAGCTACCAATTAGGGTTGCCGAGTAATCAGAACCGTTACGGCCGAGTAATAGCGTGCGACCGGTGTCATTTTCAGCACAAATAAACCCGGTGACGATAAAACGAGTGCCGGGGAACGGGCCTAAACGAGTCAGTAACCGCTCGCGCGATGCCGCAACGGCAATCATGGGTTCAGCGGCATCGTCAGCACTTAAGAAGGTACGAGCGTCGATATAATCAGCGCGTGTGCCTTGTTTCTGCAACAAGGCTGCTAGTAGGCGTGCAGACCATAGCTCGCCGTAGGAGCAAAGTTCTGCGCGTTCGATATCTTCTTGGTCAATGAGCCAACGCTGCCAGCGCTCAAAATCGGCTTCTGATTGTGCGAGAACTTGCTCAAGTAAGCGGCCCGATAATAATTCTTCGATTAATCCCTGTTGATAACGTTTCAGCGACGCAAATAAGGTGGCAGCATACTCGGGCTGATTCGCTTTGGCGTCGGCGATGGCAATGATGCGATTGGTGGTGTCACCGGCAGCAGAAACCACGACTAAATCACTCACTCCAGCATGCTCTGTCACAATCCGTGCAACGCGGCGATAACAATAAGGGTCGGCTAAGCTACTACCACCGAACTTATGGACGTGAATTTCGTCGGCTATCGCTTGGATGCGCTCGGGAGATGGGAGTGGATTTTTGCTCATGCTGACTGCCTGCTAGCCTCGACTGTAAAAATGAATAGGAAACATCATAACGAAACTTTTTTATAAATAGAAGTTTAGATGGCTAAATAGATCGAAAAAGGGCATAATCAATAACTGAAACATATAATAACCGAATTTTTCGGATGCAGCGTTGGATTTACCGGAGGTTTTCATTATGGATTGGGATGGGAAATATATTTACCCCTATGCCGAGCATGGCAAAAAAAGTACACAAGTGAAGAAGATCACCGTGTCAATTCCAGTCAATGTTTTAAAAGTACTCACAGACGAGCGTACTCGTCGGCAAGTACTCAATTTGCGTCATGCGACCAATAGTGAGCTCTTGTGTGAAGCTTTTTTACATGCTTTCACGGGCCAACCATTACCGAATGACGATGACCTTCGCAAAGAAAATCCCCATAAAATCCCCGCAGCAGTGCGAGCATATTTAGACGAGCAGGGTATTGAATATAATGAAGACGAGCTGCTTGCCGACCCAGATGCATTTGAGCGTTAAAGGTTTTATCTCATGCAGGTAAGTGAGTCCTGCGCGCTTGAATAAGCCAGACGCGCGCAGGAATTAGAGTTAAGACAAAGCGCTAGTGTGAAAGGTTAGTGGTAAAGCAAATGCCCAGCTTGCACTTCCGTAAACAAACCACTTCCAGCTAAAGCTCGTGCAACCAGCCGCATATCAACGTCAGCGCCACGTGGTTCTACCCACAGTCGATTACCTGTGACACCAAAGCGCAACGGATAATTCACCGCTCGGCGTAATTGTCTGTCCGCTTCCACGAGAATTGCCGGCATCTCGGCACCGCGACCTGCAGCAGCATACTCTCGATGCGCTTTTGCGACGGCTTCGTCATACCAGCGCACCTCAATCGGGCCTGAATGACGGAACTGGGCAATACCTGGGTCATCACGAAACGCTTGCAATAACACCGGGTTAAGTTTGATTTCCGGACGTTCTTCGCGCTCGTCTGGCGCAGTCTGGCAACCACTGAGTGCCAAAAGCGTTACAAGAACGAAAGCCATTTTTTTGATCATCATGGCGCACCTCTTTTTGGTGTTGAATACTAGTTGGCGTTACTGTCGATCCGCCATATAGTTCTTTGGCAAGTCGATGCGCGCAACACCTGAAGCAATCGCGGCTTCAGCAACAGCACGCGCAATTCGCCCACACAATCTTGGATCCATCGGTTTTGGAATAATATAGTCTTTACCAAAACTTAGCGACGCCACACCTGCTGCTTTGAGTACAGATTCTGGAACAGGTTCCTTGGTCAGCGTCCGTAAGGCTTCGACGGCGGCAAGTTTCATGTCGTCATTAATCGCACTGGCGCGGACGTCGAGTGCACCACGGAATATAAACGGGAAACAAAGAACGTTATTGACCTGATTGGGATAATCCGACCGGCCTGTTGCCATAATCAAATCTTGGCGCGTGGCATGAGCGATGTCAGGACGGATTTCTGGGTCTGGGTTGGAACAAGCAAAGACGACTGGGTTTTTCGCCATCAAGGCGAGATCTTCGGCCGCAAGTAAATCAGGACCAGACACGCCCACAAACACATCGGCTTCGGTTATCACATCTTGGAGGCTGCGCTTGTCCGTGTTATTGGCAAACAATTGCTTATACTCATTGAGATCAGTGCGGCGAGTATGAATGACGCCTTTTGAATCGAGCATATAAATGTGTTCGCGTAACGCGCCACATTTGATCAAGAGCTCCATACACGCAATGGCGGCCGCACCAGCGCCCATACAAACGATTTGAGCTTTGCTAATATCTTTGCCCTGAATTTCGAGAGCATTTAATAAGCCTGCTGCAGTCACAATCGCGGTGCCGTGTTGGTCGTCGTGAAATACCGGAATATCACAGCGTTCAATTAACGCCTGCTCAATCTCAAAACACTCGGGCGCTTTAATATCTTCGAGGTTAATACCGCCAAATGTTCCTGCAATACTGGCAACCGTGTTAATGAAGTCCTGGGTTGTTCGATGAGTGACTTCAATATCAATGGCATCGAGCCCGGCGAAGCGTTTGAATAACAAAGCCTTACCTTCCATAACTGGCTTTGATGCAGCAGGACCAAGATTACCTAAACCAAGTATTGCGGTACCGTTACTAATCACGGCCACTAAGTTACCTTTTGCCGTGTACCGATAAACATCATCAGGATTCTCGGCAATGGCTCGCACGGGCTCAGCGACGCCCGGACTATAGGCTAAGGCCAGATCCTTCGCACTATCGGCAGGTTTAGTGAGTTCAATGCTAATCTTCCCTGGTGTTGGTAAAGCATGATAATCAAGCGCTTGCTGGCGAAAATCGGTCATGATTGAATGGTGTCCATTGGCTGAGTGCAGAAAACGATCAAATTTTCAATTCGACTTGAGTGTAACGCCTTTAATTCAATTAACAAATCTTACCTTTCACGGTGAGTGCATATTTTTCTGAACAGCGATGCAGCCATTTAATTCTCTTTTTCGAACCGTGAAACCCTTGCGGCAAAGCGGTGCTAGCGGTAAGGTGAAGACCTAATAACAGGGTATGCATTCCCACGCTACATATAAACAAGCTACATATAAAATAACAACAGAAGAGAAGAAGTCGTATATGAATCATTGGAGCCAGTACTGGAAATTATCAAAAGCTGTGAATAGTTTTGCTGAAGGCTCGTCCGCTTCAGGTTATCACGGTGATGTTGAAGCATTTTGGCAAAATGAACTGGCTGATCTGCCGAAAGACGCCGTCATTGTCGATATCGGCACTGGCAATGGTGCCTTAGCTATGTTGATTAGCGAAGCCGGTAAAAAAGGCAAAAAGAATTGGCAAGTTCACGGTGTTGATGCTGCCGAAATTGACCCTGTAAAAGCGCTAGAGTCGAAGCCGGAAGTTGCCGAGAAATTAAAAGCAATTACGTTTCACGGCAATACCGACATGACCACTTTGCCGTTTAAAGACAATTCAGTTGATTGTGTCGTCAGTCAATTTGCCCTTGAGTATGGTGACGGTCCAACCGTTGTTAAAGAAGCGCTGCGCGTGTTGAAGCCAGGCGGCAAATTAGTTGCCATGGTTCACCACAAAAAATCTGAGCTGGTGAAAGACTCGGCTCGCGGCGCTGAAATCTTTAATCATATTTTGAATAAAACGCCGTTGTTCATGCAGGCAGACTTGCTCCTTCGTCTTGGCGCATTGCAGATGAAGAACTTAAGCTTTGCCGATTGGCAAAAAACTCAACCATTCCTTGCGGCGACAAAAACTGTCGAATGGATCATGCATGTCGTTGGTGAAGAGTTTAAGAGTGAAAGCGACCGCGTTTGGTTGAATGATGCGTTTGCTCGCGTTATCGACGTGATTAATACCGGCCGCGATGAAGAAACAGCTGCTCGCGCGGCGGACTGGTTAACCATGACTTATGATATGCTGCAAGGCCATCGCCAACGCTTAGAAGACCAACTTAATGCGGCGCAAACTGAAGCCGCTGTGAAAAAGGTTTTGAAGACCGCAGAAAAGGAATCGGCAGAAACAACTTATAACGACTTTAAGACCGAAGATTCACTTTTTGCTTGGACTTTAAGAGTTGTAAAGAGCGCTGATTCATAAAAGTTTTTTGAATTAAACTTAGAAATGTTCGAATTCAGCCGGTTTTTTTATCGAAACCGGCTGTTTTTCGTTAAATTAGGGGTAAACCCCTATATCCAGTTTTGAAAACCCTTGCCATATTACTCCAACAGGATATTTTCAGTTGTCATGTCTTGAATCGAGGCGTAGTCTGAGATTTGTTGAGGCATTTGACACTATTAAGAGGATCTAACGATGCTTAAGTACTTCGCTCCTGCACTTGTTGCACTAACCTTAGCGGTCGGCACGCCTGCAGTCGCAAATGATAACATCCGTTTTGCGGATAATCGTATTTCGGCTGAACTTGACGTGGACGGTCATCACTTACAATTTTCAGTTTCATTTGCTCAAGCAATCGGCCTGAACGCAGCAAACGTTGATGTGAGCGTTCGTGCTGTTTCTGCGAATGATTACAGCGTATTAAACCGCTTACCAGACAGCTATCAAACTGCTTTGGTTGACGGCTTCCCGGTCATGGTCTCAATTCAACCACGCAAAGATCGCGGCTTTGCCTTCTCTGGTGAAGCAGAAATCGAATTCTATACCACTAGCATTGATTTCAATAAAAACATTCGTTTATTCCGTTCACACGACGGCGGCATGTTCGAAGACATCACCAACTTAACTGCTCCAGGAAGCTTACGAGCGCGTGGTTCGTCAGGAACTTTCTCTGACTTCATCTTGTTGGTTGATAATCGCGATCAACACGAAGTCTCAAATGCAAAAGCGGCTGAATTAGCCAGCTTTTTAAGTCAACATGTGGCGAGCCACAGTAGTGAGTTTGAAAACAATGTGATTTCTTTGGCGCGCAATGTGCGTAACCACGTGATCGAACAGCGCTACCAAGCGGCGGTTTCGAACTTGAACGCCTTGTTGCGCTCATTGGAAGATACCCAAGCTGACAACTTGCCAAACATTTGGCGTTCAAGCGACGACATCGTCAATGTGCAAGGCGAAGCACTGTCTAAAGGCCGCAGCTTACGCTTTACCCTGAATGAGTTAATGAGGTAGTTACCATGCCACTTCGCCTGCAACTTCGTTATGCCAACAAGCCAGCACAAAACCATGTGCTGTTTGAAGGCAAGGAATACTTGCTCGGTCGCTCAGACGACTGTGATATCGTGCTCGACGATCCGTCGGTATCGCGTTACCACGCTCGCATAAGCGCCCGCAATGGCGTGTGGCAGCTACAAGATCACAACAGCCAAAACGGTTGTTTTCAAAATGGCCAGCGTGTTAATTCAATTGCATTAGCGCGCTTGGCCGACGTCACGCTGGGTCCCGTTCAATGTCGCATGGAACTCGTTGAGCATCGACAAATTACTGCCGAAAGTAGTTTCCGTCAGTGGCGCCAACGCTACTTGAATGCCGCTGCAGAAAACATGTTACGGGAAACATCGCTGAATAATCTGCTCCAGAACGCTAGTGATACGCTCACTACGATTTTATCGAGTGACCGTGCTGCAGTGATCTTCTTGGATGCTCAAGGGGATATTTCCCATTGTTCGGGTTATCCAGAATGGCTCGGCGGACAGACGTTTAGTGGTAGCCGTACTGCGATTCAACACGCCGTCGATTCGCAAGAGCCAGTCGTTTTAGCAGCGGTACATAATCACGCTGAGCTCGCGCAAGCGGCGAGTATTATTAAAAATCACATCCAAGCCCTCTTGGTGTTTCCTGTCATCGTTGGCCACGACGTTGTCGCGGTGCTTTACGCTGACAGCCAAGCGGAACACCGTGCTTTCCTCGATACCGATCTCGCCATCGTAAGGTCGTTTTCACGACAGTTATCGATGGCTTTACAGATCCAAGACATCGAGGTTCGTTTGCAGCAACTTCAAGTAAGTTGACATTGCGACAGAATTCGACAAATTATTAACAGTTAGCTTTGCATAAAGCTACTGAAGGGCTGTATCCTTAATGGATAAAAATAAGCTCTATTGGAGATAATTTGTGACCACCCGAGAGGACAATCCGCAGCGATTGAGTGGACAGCTTACGGCAGCGTTAAGTGCTGGCAAACAGTTACCAAATGGTACTGTGCTCGCCGGTCGCTTCCGTATCGTTCAACCTGTCGGTATTGGTGGTCAAGCGCACGTGTATGCCGCCCGCGATGAAATCCTCGGTACCGAAATTGCCATTAAGCTGATCGCGCCGCAACACGCCCTCGACTTTGAACAAGTCCAACGATTACGCCAAGAAGTACTGGTCGCCCGCGAACTCAACCATCCGAATATCGTGCGTGTGTTCGAGTTTTATCGCGACGGTGACTGGGTGTTTCTTACCATGGGCCTGATAGAAGGCCGTAGTCTCGCAGAATATCTCCACGAAGGTATTACTCGACTGCAAGCAGAAACTTGGAGTCGACAGCTACTGCAGGCTTTGGAAGCCTGTCATTCACTCGATATAACCCATGCCGATGTAAAACCGGAGAATATCCTCATCGATGAGCGTGGCAACCTGGTGTTGCTCGATTTCGGTATTGGCCACATTGGCGAGCAAAGTAACCGTGATTTTGCCGGCAGCGACGGTTACAAAGCGCCGGAAGTGACTCAGCTTGGTAAGCGCAATATTCTCACCGACAGTTACAGTAGCGGGCGCTTAATCGCAGACTTAGTGGCAGCAGCAAACGTTCGTGCATGGCACTTTGGCGATCTAATCTGGCGACTCGATCGCTTGCGTCTTGCTCGGCAATTGAGTAAACCGTTGGTTTATCAGCGAATTACCGTACAAGCAGCCCAAGAACGCTTAGCAAAACACCCGCAGCGACGGATCGGTATTGCGGCCGCAGTTGGTTTCGCACTGTTCTTGGCCGTAACCTATGCCTTTTTACTGCAGCCGAATATCGAAGAACAGCCGCTGCAAGCGACGGCACAAAAGACAACACGGATAGCAGTTGTGTACCAGCCGGATGACGCCCTGCTGAGCGGTGTCGCCGAGTTATTACAGCTCAACTTAATCACCCAGAGTGGCATTGATGTTATTGAACAAGAGCGCGTTGACACGCTGATGCGCAACCTTGGTTTAAGGCCGTTTCGACAGCAGGATCATCGGTTGCGAATTGCCCAACTGCTAAATGCGGATGTGCTGGTGTTATTACAGAGTAATGAACTCATGGGCCAAGAAGAACCGCGTTTGCAAATGCTCATGGCGGAGATGCCGGGCAATCGATTGTTTGGCGCCTTCCAAGGCACTATCGGCTCGAATGGCTTGGGCCAAACGGTTGAACAGCTTTTTGCACACTTAAATAGCCAGTTGGCGCTACCGACGCGCAGCTCTTCGGTGCGTCCTGAAGAGTTGCAACGGGTTGAGCCGGTGTTAACGGCGCTCCGTGAAGGACGGGCAGCCGAGGCAGAAAGCGTGGTTCAATCGCTCCAAGAAGAGTGGCCTGATTTTCCGGGCGGCTGGCTCGCGGGCGCTCGCCTTGCGGTCAATCTTGGCGATATGCAGCGGGCACGGGAACAGCTAGAACGTCTGTATGAGCTATCTCAGGATGATGATTATTGGTATTTAGAAGGCCGAGCTTTGCAAGCCGAAATTAATGGCGACGTTGAAACGGCTATTATTGTGACCAACCGCTTACAAGAACTGTTTCCTGGGCGACCTTCGTTAATGGACCGTCGTGCGGAATTAGCCATTTGGCAAGATGATTTTGACACTGCCATTGCACAATATCAGCAAGCTTTAGCGATTGACCCTAGCTCTGGTGAGCGGTGGTTCCAACTAGCTCGGTTGAGAATTATTCAAGGTAATATTCAACAAGCGCTCGATAATGAGTTAACTCAGGCATTAATTCGTTATCGGCAACAGGAAGACTTACGCGGACAAGGAACGGTATTAAACGCTTTTGGGGTGGCCTATATACGCTTGGCCGACCCAGACAATGCTATCCGCTACCTACAAGACGCCTTGCAATTACGTACGTTCACACGCGACCCTTCAGGGCGAGCGGTCTCTTTGGCGAATCTGGCTAGCGTATTTGGTGTGCTTGGCCGTTATGAAGAAGCCGAGGCTGCACTGGCTGAAGCACTCGACATCTTTCAAATGAATGCAGATCGCTCTGGTTTGGCACAGGTCGAGAATGAGTGGGGTGTGCTACTCGAAGAACAAGGGCGTTATCGGGAAGCGCTGGTTCATTATCGCAATGCTCTCGACTTACATTTGCAGACCGGCAGTACCATGCAGCAAGCGGAAACCATCAGCAATGTGGCCTACATGCACTTTTTAATGGCTGATTTTAGTCAGTCTGATGTATTTTGGAATCAGGCTTTGGTTTTATTCAATCGAACCGGTGACGAAACGGGGATCCTGCGGACGAAATTAAATTTGGCGCAACTTGGGTTAAGCCGAGGAGACTTTTCCTCAGCGACAACTCACTTAAGTGAGGTTTTACAAAGAGCTGATCAGAAAAGGCCTGCTGAAGGTATGATTGCTCAATTCCTATTGAGCCATAGGAATTTCTATCTCGGCAACTATGATACTTCTGCTGAAAATATTGAGACTGCGCTTCGATTTGCCGAAGAAATTGGCGATATGCGGGCGCAAATTGAAATTCTTATCTGGGCTGGTGAGCGATGTATCTACATTGCAGACGTGCAATGTTTAATGAAGCGTCATGCACAACTCAATAAGTTTGCTGATGTGTTCTCCGCTGAACAAGGCGTGATGACTGAGTGGATTATTATTGCATCTGATTTCATTCGCGGAGAAAGCAGCTCCTCTGAAATTGCCGCATTTTGGTCTCGTTTTCGCAAGCAGCTCCTGCCGGTTCAAACTGAATTAAAAGTGCTGCTATCGCTATTGGAATTACAGCGACTACCCGCTGATAGTTGGCAGTGGCAACGGGTTGATGAGCTCGTGCGGCCGACCTTGTATCGCGAATACATGCATAGCCAATACTTAAAAGCACTGCATTTTGGTTCGGAGCAAGCCTCGGAACAATTGCAACGGATGTTACAAATTCATCCAGAGCACTGGAGAAATCATTTATATTATGCGATTTTAACAAGCGAAAGTGCACAAGCGCGGGCGCAAGAGTTGCGCGAGCAGCTTTATGAATCTATGACTCCAGACCAAATTGAGGCGTACCAACGAATCTATGAGAGACATGAAACACTCCATCGAGGAGGAGATTCGAGCGCTCCGACGCAGTCAAATCGAGCTACGCGAGCTATTACATCAGGAGCAGGACACCCTGCGCGATCTCGCGCAACGCTTATGGAGTCAACAGGAGGCTGAACGCGCGCGCTTATCGCAAGAGCTACATGATGGCCTAGGTCAACTGTTAACTGCACTGACACGCAGGATTCAAGCGGCTGCAGATGCGGGTGCATTGGACCCTGACATCATGCTCATTGCTACACAAGCGCTCGCTGACGTTCGTCAATTGTCACGCCTGATGCGTCCTCGCATATTAGATGACTTAGGCTTAGCAGCAGCGTTACAGTGGTTGGTACGAACGTTATGTGAATCCTCCTCTATCCAAACTAAGGTTGAAATTGACCTTGATGCCGAACCGGACTCAGCATCTGCGATACTTCTTTTTCGCATCGCGCAAGAAGCGCTTACGAATGCTGTTCGGCACGCAAATGCGTCCCTTATCAGTGTCTATGTGAGTCGAGCTGGGAATACCTTGCGACTTGATGTTATTGACGATGGCAGTGGCTTCGACAGTAGCAAAGTTGTGCAGGGAGTCGGTCTGTCGAGTATGCGTGACCGAGCTGCGGCATTCTCTGCAGATTTTGAAATTAATAGTCGACCTGGTGGCGGTTGCCATGTCAGTGTCTTGGTACCTTTATGAGTTTTACAGAACAAAAAATAAGATTAGTGGTTGCTGATGACCACACACTCGTTCGTCAGGGTATTGTACAAATGCTGCGGCAGCATGAAGAGTTTGATGTCGTTTGTGAGTGTGAAGATGGGGTAGCGCTCATGCAAGCAGTGGTCAGGCATAATCCAGACGTTGTGCTGATGGACATTTCAATGCCAAAAATGAATGGCTTGGTGGCCATTGACCGGGTTCTGCAGCAGCGCAGCGAAACCAAAGTTTTGGTTTTGACCATGCACGACGAAATTGAATATATGCATGCGTTACACCGAGCTGGTGCCAAAGGTTACTTACTGAAAGAGTCGTCAACCGACCAACTAGCCCAAGCGATTCGGGCCATTAATCGCGGCAAGACTTTTTTCCCCGATGTGCTGTTACAGTCGTTGCAGAAAGAAGTGGACCAGCCGGGTGACAATACCAATGTCCTCGCGCCCCTAACCCGTCGCGAGCGCGAAGTATTCTTCCTTGTGATCGCAGGTCATACGACCAAAGATATCGCTCAGCTCCTCGATATGTCCCATAAGACCGCTGAGAACCATCGTGGTCGCATCTTGAAGAAAATGCAGGTCGAAAACACCGCTGAACTGATTCGTTTAGCGGCCCGAAAAGGTATTCTTGAGTGAGTGCTCGCTAACTGCTGAAGGCATTAAAAAAGCGCCCGGAGGCGCTTTTTTATTTGAAATCTTTCAGCGTAAGCTTACTTAGACTTCAATGAACCGAAACGCTGCTTGAAGCGGTCTACACGGCCACCAGTGTCTAGTACTTTCTGCTTACCGGTGTAGAACGGGTGACACTCTGAACATACGTCGATGTGGAAGTCTTCACACTTAGTAGAGCGAGTTTCAAACACGTTACCGCAAGAGCAAGAGACTTTTACGGCTTTGTAATCTGGATGAATACCTTGTTTCATAGGGGTTACCTCAGTTGAAGGCCGCATCGCCATCCGTGCTTTCCACGAACACCATGCGCTGTTTAAATAATATGCGCTTAATCTAAAATTAAGGCCGCGAATTCTACCCCACTAACGACCAGCGATCAAGCGCGGACAGTAGGTATGGGAGGTTTTTTGTGATCGGGTGTAATTGTCGATCTTTTCTCGGTAAAGATTTGCTAGCATAAGGCTAAGTCATTTTTTAGGATTCCCCGTGGGCATGATGTGTAAGTATGTTTGGTGGGTGCAGTGAGTCAAGGCCAATCACCGCAGCAAGAAACACCACTGCAACAAGCAGCAACAGAAGTCGATCTGAATGAAGCCCGCATCAGTATTGTGCAGGTCGCTTTGCCTGTACCCATGCGACGAGTGTTCGATTACCTGTTACCTGACAATCTTCCCCAGCCCAGCGTCGGGGCTCGCGTGGTGGTGCCATTTGGTAATCGCCAAATGGTTGGTTTTGTGGTTGCGACAAACCAGGAACCTAGTGTTGCATTAGCGCAACTTAAGTCACTACTAACGGTTACCGATCCGATGCCTTTGTGGTCGGAGTCGCTGTGGCATTTGCTCGACTGGGCGGCGCGTTACTACCATCATCCGCTCGGTGAGGTACTGGCACATGCGGCACCAGTCGCGTTACGGCAAGGGCAACCTCCCAGCTACCAATACACAAAACAGTTAAAATTAACTGCAGCTGGTACTGCCGTTGAACTAACTGAATTGAGTCGTGCTCCGCAGCAACAGCGTCTTATCGCGCAATTACGACGCGAAGCAATAGCCGTGAGTGATTTAGCGCAACACGATGTGCGCCCAGCAGCCGTGAAGGCGCTGAAAGAAAAAGGACTCATTGAAGAGACCTTAGTTGCGCCCGAGTTCAGCGCTTGGTCTCCTGAGCTTGCCGAAGAGCCGCATCCACTAAACCCAGAACAGGCGGTCGCCGTCGCTGCGATTCATGCTGGAATGCAATCAGAAGCTCAGCAAACTTGGTTACTGGAAGGTGTGACAGGGAGCGGCAAAACAGAAGTTTACCTGCAGGTCATGCAAGCTGTCTTGCAACGTGGCCAGCAAGTACTCGTTATGGTGCCGGAAATCGGCTTAACGCCGCAAACCGTGCAACGCTTCCGAGCTCGCTTTCAAGCACCGGTGGTAGTTTTGCATTCCGGACTGAGCGATCAGGAACGCTTGTCTGCTTGGCTGCAAGCGCGTGATGGTCATGCTGCCATCATTCTCGGCACACGGTCAGCAATTTTTACCCCATTAGCGAATCCAGGTCTGCTGATTATCGACGAAGAACATGACGCCAGCTTTAAGCAACAAGACGGCTTTCGTTATAACGCCCGGGATTTAGCCATTAAACGCGCGCATACCGAGGGTTTCAATGTCATTCTTGGCTCGGCCACACCGTCTCTTGAATCTCTAGCCAATGCCAAAGCAGGCCGTTATCACTTGCTGCAGCTGTCGCAACGAGCGGGCTCAGCGCAGCCAGTCAAAAATATCTTGGTGGACTTAAAGCAGCAGCGCTTGCAGCAAGGTTTAAGCGAGCAGCTGATTGCACTGATGCGCAAGCACCTTGATGCGGGCAACCAAGTATTACTCTTTTTGAATCGTCGTGGTTATGCGAGTGCACTCATTTGCCATGAATGTGCTTGGGTTAGTGAATGCCAGCGCTGCCAAGCGAATATGACGGTGCATCAACAAAGCCATTCGTTGCAATGTCACCATTGCGGTGCCCAACGGCGAATTCCGCGTCAATGCGGTGGTTGTGGCAGTACGCAACTGATCACCCGTGGACTTGGCACTGAGCAACTGGAAGAGACTATTCAGAAACTATTTCCGGACGCACCAGCGCTGCGTATTGACCGCGACAGCACACGTCGCAAAGGCCAGTTAGAAGACTATTTAAAGGCAGTTAGCCGTGGTGAATATAAAATTCTCCTTGGTACCCAAATGCTCGCCAAAGGACATCATTTTCCTGACGTGACTTTGGTGGCTTTACTGGATGTTGACGGTGCTCTGTATAGCAGTGATTTTCGGGCTGCCGAACGACTTGCGCAACTTTACGTGCAGGTAGCCGGTCGTGCCGGTCGGGCGCAGAAAAAAGGCACCGTTGTGCTGCAAACCCACTTACCTGAGCACCCACTCATTCAAGAGCTTGTGAATAACGGCTATCAACATTTTGCCACCAGCGCACTGAATGAGCGTGAACAAGCGATGTTGCCACCTTATGCGGCGATGGCCTTATTGCGGGCCGAAGCGGTTGACGCCAATGCCGCCGAAGCCTTGTTGCACGCCATGGCCAATTGTTTGGAGCAACAGACCGACGTTGCAGTGATTGGGCCGATGCCCGCGGTGCTCGCTCGCCGAGCCGGTCGTCATCGTTTTCAGTTGCTCTTGCACGCGTGCGAACGCGGGCTGTTGCAGCGTACTTTGCATACCTGGTTACCGACCTTAGAAAGCCTGCCAGAAACTCGAAAAGCGCGTTGGTCGCTCGACATTGATCCACAAGATTTCAGTTAAAGTGTTAAATTCGACAGTTAGGGGTATTCAGCGGTTTTTTTTAGGGCGCTGAACGATTAAACTAGCGGGTCGTAGCTCGATGAGCGGGAGGCGTTGTCTCCGTGCGTTCATGTGTGACCAAAACGAGTCGAACCTGAGCGTGTCGGACCTGAAGTGCAAGCAAGCGAAACCCGTCCGGTAAAATCAAAGCAGTTCTTAATCTATTAAGTTTGAAAGGTTACCCAAGCGAATGAAGCAGCAGATTGAAGCGTTACTCCAAAGTGCCATTGACACCCTTAAAGTAGAAGGGACCTTGCCGGTTGAGCTAGAGCCGCGTGTGCAACTAGACCGTCCACGTGACAAAAGTCATGGCGACTTTGCGACCAACCTTGCCTTGATGCTCGCAAAGCCAGCAAAACTGAATCCACGGGCTTTGGCGGAAGCGATTATTGCGGCGTTGCCAGAGAACAATGTCATTGCCAAAACAGACATCGCTGGTCCTGGCTTTATTAACTTTACGCTTGATCAAGGACAGCTCATTGCTCAGCTCAATCAGGCTTGGGCAGACGAGCGCTGTGGTGTGCAAGCTGCTAAACAACCGCAAACCGTTGTCATTGACTATTCGTCACCGAACCTTGCCAAAGAAATGCACGTGGGTCACTTGCGCTCGACCATTATCGGCGACGCGGTAGCGCGTACCTTAAGCCTACAAGGTCATAAGGTTATTCGTCAGAACCACGTGGGCGACTGGGGAACCCAGTTCGGCATGTTATTAGCCCACATGGAAGACCAACTGCAAGACGGTGACAGCCCAGAGTTTGCTTTGTCAGACTTAGAAACGTTCTATAAGGCAGCGAAGCAGCGCTTCGATGTGGAAGAAGGCTTCGCCGACCGTGCGCGTAGTCTCGTTGTGAAACTACAAAGTGGCGATGAGCATTGTCAGAAACTTTGGCAACAGTTTATCGACACCTCGTTGGCCCATTGCCAAGAAGTTTATGACCGTCTCGGTGTGCAGCTTGTACGTGACGACGTCATGGCCGAATCAGCGTACAACGACGATTTGTCGCAAGTAGTGACGGACCTTCGAGAAAAAGGACTGCTAGTTGAAGACCAAGGTGCACAGTGTGTCTTCTTAGAAGAATTTAAAGGCAAAGAAGACGAGCCGTTACCGATTATCGTGCAAAAGAAAGATGGCGGCTTTTTATATGCCACCACCGACTTGGCAGCGGTGCGCTACCGTACCGGCAAATTAAATGCCAGCCGGGTGATTTATGTGGTTGATGCGCGCCAGTCGTTGCACTTCCAGCAAATTTTCACTCTATGCCGGAAGGCCGGATATGCCGATGACTCAGTCAGTCTTGAGCACCTTGGCTTCGGTATGGTGTTGGGCAAAGACGGTCGACCATACAAAAGCCGTGATGGCGGCGTGACAAAGTTAGCCGATTTGCTCGACGAGTCGGAGCGCCGTGCTGCAGAACTTATTGCCAGCAAGAATCATGACCTGACGGCGGATGAACAAGCACATATTGCCAAAGTCGTTGGTATTTCATCCGTTAAATATGCGGACCTTTCGAAAAACCGCACCTCAGATTATGTCTTTGACTGGGACACTATGCTGAGCTTTGAAGGCAATACCGCACCTTACTTGTTGTACGCCAACACGCGAGTGAATAGCTTATTCCAAAGGGCGGGCTTAAAGCCTACGGAAGTCTCGGGTGAGTTTATTTTAGCGACGGAGCAAGACGAAGCCTTAGCTGGAAAAATCGCCCAGTTCCCAGAGATTATCGCCTCGGTGGGCAACAAAGGTATGCCGCACTTCTTATGCGGTTACTTATTTGAATTGGCTGGCTCGTTCTCTTCGTTCTACGAGGCCTGCCCAATTCTGAATAGCGACGATGACGCATTAAAGCAGAGTCGCTTAAAGCTAGCCGCGTTGACCGCCCGAATTTTAGAGCAAGGTCTTGGTTTGTTAGGTATTCCTACTTTAGAGCGGATGTAAAGCAAGTCTATGGCAGTTGATTACGCAAAACGCGGCAATCCAAAAAAGAAGCCGACGCGCAAAAGTAGCCCGCGCAAGGGCGCTGTGCGTAAAAAGAACCAGTCGCAGCAATCGGCACCATTTAAGGTAGTGTTCCTGCTAATTCTGGTCATTGCTGTATTCACGGCTTTTTTGTGGTTCCTGCGTAATGGTGGCGAAGAAGTCATTCCTAGCGTAAGTTCTGGCAGCCCCGAGTCAGCAACACCGACCGTAGTGGCGCCGCAACTCGATCCACTGCCAGAAGTACCACAGGAACGCTGGGGCTATATTTCGGACCTCGAAAACAAGCAAGTCGAAGTCGACGTTCCGGAATCAGCCGAGTCACGTCGCCGTTTAATGCAATGTGGTTCATTCCGTCAGTTCGGAGATGCGGATAATTTGCGGGCGCGCATCGCCATGCATGGGTTTGAATCGCAAGTACGCGAATCACATGGCAGCAATGGTCGTTGGTATCGGGTTATTCTGGGGCCATTCGAGAACCTGCGCGAAGCGCAGCGCGTGAACAATCAGCTGCAGCGCTCGGGCATTTACGGTTGCCAAATCTGGCTCTGGAATCTCGACTAACAGCGGCAAATTTATTCCTTCATCAGCCTTTCCTCTTGAATTCTCAACGCGCTGACCTCATCTAGCGTGTATAACCGAGAAAGAGGAAAGGATATGACCACAATCGTTTCAGTGCGTCGCGGTGACAAAGTCGCCATCGGTGGTGATGGCCAAGTGTCACTTGGTAATACCGTCATGAAAGGCAACGCCAAGAAAGTCCGTCGTTTATACCACGGCAAAGTGTTAGCTGGCTTTGCCGGTGGCACCGCCGACGCATTCACCTTGTTCGAGCGCTTCGAAGCGAAACTCGAGCAACATCAAGGTCATCTAACCAAAGCAGCGGTCGAGCTTGCCAAAGACTGGCGGACCGATCGTATGCTGCGCAAACTTGAAGCGCTGCTCGCCGTCGCTGACAAAACCACCTCACTGATCATTACCGGTAATGGTGATGTCGTGCAGCCTGAAGAAGACCTGATCGCTATTGGCTCAGGCGGCGCGTTTGCCCAGAGCGCTGCTCGTGCCTTGCTTGAAAATACCGAATTAGACGCCCCGACCATCGTTGAGAAAGCACTCACGATTGCCGGCGATATTTGTGTTTACACGAATAATTTCCAAACTATCGAAGTGCTTGACGCTGAGCCAGCTGTTACCAAGGAGTAAGCATGTCAAATATGACCCCCCGGGAAATTGTCGACGAGCTCAATCGTCATATTATTGGTCAGCAAGACGCAAAACGCGCGGTTGCTGTGGCCCTGCGTAACCGCTGGCGCCGAATGCAGTTGGACGATGACTTGCGACATGAAGTGACGCCGAAGAACATCTTAATGATCGGTCCAACCGGTGTTGGTAAAACCGAAATTGCCCGTCGTTTGGCCAAGCTCGCCAATGCACCGTTTATTAAAATTGAAGCGACCAAGTTTACCGAAGTTGGCTATGTGGGTAAGGAAGTGGACTCGATTGTCCGCGACCTCACTGACACAGCGGTGAAAATGATGCGCGAGCAAGAAATGGCGCGCTTACGTCATCGTGCTGAAGATGCGGCCGAAGAGCGGATTCTTGATACCTTGCTGCCAAAGCCGAAACGCAATTGGGGTGACGAGCCACAGCAGGACGAGGAAGCGAATAGCACACGGCAGATGTTCCGTAAGAAGCTGCGCGAAGGCAAGCTTGACGACAAAGAAATCGAAATTGAAATCTCAATGCCAGCCATGGGCGTCGAAATTATGGCGCCACCGGGCATGGAAGAAATGACCTCGCAGCTGCAGAGCATGTTCCAAAATCTTGGTAATAACAAAACCAAGAAGCGTAAACTGAAAATCAAAGACGCGTTTAAGCAGCTGATAGAAGAAGAAGCAGCAAAGATGGTGAATCCTGAGGAAATTAAGGAAAAAGCCATTCATGCGGTCGAACAGAACGGGATCGTCTTCCTCGATGAGATCGACAAAATCTGTAAGCGCGGCGAAAGTAGTGGTCCTGACGTGTCTCGCGAAGGGGTACAGCGCGATTTGCTGCCGCTGGTCGAAGGCACGACTGTCAGCACCAAGCACGGTATGGTCAAAACCGATCATATTCTGTTTATTGCTTCAGGCGCATTCCAAATTGCCAAGCCTTCGGATTTGATCCCTGAGTTACAGGGGCGTTTGCCAATCCGGGTAAACTTGAAAGCGCTGACGACCGAAGACTTTGTGCGCATTTTGACTGAGCCTAGTGCGTCACTAACGGTGCAGTACAAAGCGCTCATGGCTACGGAAGGTGTTGGTATCAGCTTTACCGAAGATGGCATTCGTCGTATTGCTGAAATCGCATGGCAAGTGAACGAAAAAACTGAAAACATTGGTGCGCGTCGCCTGCATACTGTGCTTGAGCGCCTGATGGAAGAAGTGTCGTTTAAAGCTTCGGATATGGAAGGTACTGAGCTGACCATTGACCGTGATTACGTCAATCAATATCTGAATGACTTAGCTGCTGACGAAGACCTAAGCCGGTTTATTCTTTAAAGAACGGCTTCTTGCGTCGCTGACTAGGAATGACAAAGGGCAGGCAACTGCCCTTTTTTGTGCGACCAAGCCGCTGGTCTTATTCAAGACAAGCTACCCTTCACCAAGCAACAATCGCCGCCGCGCTTTTTGGCTTGATAGAGCAGTTCATCAGCACCTGTAATGTTGCCATTGGCGTCTTGGTTTGGGTCAAGCAGCACCACCCCAAAGCTAATCGTGAGTGCGCCTTGATGAGCGTCTTGGTGTTCGATGGCCAAGTTACGCACGGCTTGGCATAGCGCTTGCGCCTGCAGTTGCGCTTGATCGAGGTTCTCCGCCGGCATGAGCACGGCGATTTCCTCACCGCCATAGCGGTATACCCGGCCAAAGCTCATTGCTTCCAAAGCCTGCGCAACTTGTTGCAATGCATCATCGCCAGCGATATGGCCGTAACGGTCATTGAAGGCTTTAAATTTATCTAAGTCACCCAATGCGAGCGCGAGTTGACCTGAATTTTTCGACTGTAGCTCGAGCTGAAGGTCACGGTCAAAGGCGCGACGATTCCATAAGTTGGTCAAGCCGTCTAAATGAGCCATCTGATCGAGTTTTTGATTCACTTGGGCGAGCCGGCGATTGGCTCTCTCTAGCTCTTGAGTACGGTCATCAACCAGCTTTTCCAAGTTATTCTGATTCTCCAGCAGGCGCTGGGCCATCGCACGAAACGACCGAATCAATTGGCCGACCTCACTGCGTACATCTTCAGACAACAGCCGACTACGAATCACCGCATTGTATTGTTTGTTTCCGATCAGTTCAGCAAGGTGTGCAAGGCGCTGTAAGGGGTCGGCGACGTAGCGGTTGACGAACATTGAAACAATGCCAAGAATCGCCAGCAATAAGACAATCGCGGATAAGCTGATTGCCAGCGGCGTGGTCAATGCTGCGCGTTGAATTTCGGCATAGGGATAAAGTGTAACGTACCACCAGTCAGCAACTTCCAGTGGCTGAGCAATGAGTAATTGGCCGGGAATGGAGTTTGGTAAGACGACGCGCTGTTGCTGCGCAAAAATCGGCTCAAGCTGCGTGAAAATTTGTTTATATTGCGGGTTTGTCAGCTTATGAATATCTAATATTCCAGCTTGTTGATAATCCGCACTGAGCGACTCCGCCGAAGCAATCAATTGGCCCGACTCGCCAAAAACAAAATGCTGGATTTGGTCGTGATTCGAGCGGACTAAACCGCTAACTAATTGCTTTAAAGGAATGTCGTGACTGGCATTAACCAGATGACGGCCATTCAGGTCAACCGGCAGTTGGTAGGTGATGGTCCAATAATCTGCTGAAAGATCATAATATAAGCCCGTCCATAGCGGCCGTCGTTGCGGATTAAACTGCTGTAAGGTTGAGCGGACGACGCTGTAGTCGGTCATCACCAAATCATGGGCGGCTAGCAAACCCCATGGGTGCTCCGAGGAATATTGTACAAGCACGTTCTCTGGCATGGAAAAATGACTGTTTGCCCAGCGCCTATCCCACGCTGGTGCACGTTCATTGAGAACCTGTTGGCTGATGATAATCCGAGCTTTCAACTCGTCACTGAGCGGCCGCTCGCCGGGGCCGATAAAGGTACTGATATGCTGATAAAACTCAGGTTCAACCAAGGTACCATGGTAAAACTCGGGCTTTAAGCGCCACGTCCCCGGTTCGGTTTCTTCGTGTCGTTGGTCAAATTTCGTCGCTAATTCACTGAAATCGGCGTATTGCTGATAACGCTGTAAGAACGAGTCACGTAAAATTTCAGCCGAAGCAACGGCGTCGCGCAAAGTGCGAGACTCATATTGAACTTGGTTGTTGATCTGTGTAAGTAGTTCTTGTTTTTGGTTCTTTTTGGCTTGGTGGTAGGCAATATAGAAACCGGCAGCGGCCACCATGGCAACAACAATGAGCGACCAAAGCCCAATGCGCAAAAGCAGGCGTGTTGAAAGACGCCGACTGATCGGTGAACGGCGCTCGGAGTATGGGTACTGATTTGTAGGCATGGACAACCTATTCGATTACTTTACACTCAGTATGCGACATAAGATTATGCGGATTCAAGGCCTTTTGGCCGTGAAACTTCCTCCTCTGGTCGGAAAGGTTTATACTCAGCGTGAGAACACCTTATTCATTCCAAATTGCGCAGGAGCAAGAGTCATGGAATATAACACCTCGGAACTATGCGACTTATATGCCGATCAGATC
>ERZ869909.361-NODE-361-length-59179-cov-7.554567_pt1 | contig 59179 bp, 62 predicted proteins | sample MGYA00520892_ERZ869909 | MGnify/ENA primary metagenome ERZ869909 (study PRJEB32215, sample SAMEA104723947) | bioreactor metagenome | biome: bioreactor; feature: anaerobic bioreactor; material: water | place: China | collected 2015-03-12 ... | reverse complement strand
GGCGATAAGGTCCCCGCGCGGCGACCAGACCGGGCTGGTGTAACGTCCCGGCCCGAAGCTGATGCGGCGCGCATCGGAACCATCGGCATTCATGATGTAGAGCTGGGGCTGGCCGGACCGGTTGGACGCGAACACGATCTGGTTGCCATCCGGAGAGTAGGACGGCTCGGTGTCGTCGGACGGATTGTTTGTCAGCTGGCGCAGCGCACGGGTGCGCAGATCGAAATTGTAGAGATCGTGGCGGCCCCGGCGCTCCACCGACATGACCAGTTCGCGGCCATTCGGGTGGAAACGCGCCGACAGGGACTGGCCACCGCCCGTGATGGCTGCATTGCGGCCATCGAACAGAGCTTCCTGCCGGCCCGTCTGCAGGTCATAGAGATAGCTGGTGGCCTGCAGGTCACGGAACGACACATAGGTGATCTGCTGGGCGGTGGGCGAATAGCTCGGCAGCAACGCCCAGTAGGAGCGATCCGTCAGGAAGGACGGATTGGCACCGTCCTGGTCCATGATCACGAGCCGGCGCGTGGGCTCGCCGTCCGGGCCCTCGCCTTCCGAGACATACACGATGCGGGTATCGAAAAAGCCGCTTTCACCCGTCAGGCGCTCATAGATCGCGTCCGACACCTTGTGCGCCAGACGGCGCCAGTTTTCGGGCACGGAGGTGAACTGCATGCCCAGAAGCTGCTGCTCGGCGGCGGTGTCCCACAGGCGGAAGGCGACCAGCAGGCGCCCCTGCTCGTCAACACTCACCCGCCCCACCAGAAGCGCAGACGCGTTGATCACGCGCCAGTCGGCAAATCGCGGACGCAGATCGATATTGGTGACGTTCTCGATGAAGGCGTTCTGGTCGACCGGAGCGAAAAGGCCCGAATTCTGCAGGTTGTTGGTGATCACCCGCGCGATGTCAGCGCCGGTCTCGGCACTGGCCGCATCCTCGCCGATGAAATTGGTGATGGCGATGGGGAACGGGTCCACATTGCCTTCAGTGACTGTGACCACAAGCGGCGCGCCCGACTGGGCCAGCGCAGGGGCGGCCAGGGCGACGATCATGCCGAAGAGGGCGGCAAGCCTTGCCAGAACACGCATCGTGAAAGCTCCTGTCATTCGGGCGGGTTGTATCACACTAACGATTAGTAGGCTCGAAGTTGACCGTAATGCGGCGCCATTGCTGATATTGGCCCGCAGGCATGGTGTAGGGCGCGCACTCGATCACCGCACGCACCGCGCGCTCGCCGGCCAGGCGCATGTACGGATTGGGCGAACCGAGCACGCGGTTGGCATCGACAAGGCGCGGCGCCTCGGAAAGGCTGCCATCACGCTCCAGCTGCACTTCCACCGAGACACGCAAGGAAGCCGGGTCCGGCGCATCTGACGGCTCGCGCCAGCACCGGGCGGTCTGGCTGCGGAAGAGATCAGCCATTGTCGCCGTCATGGCCGTGCCCGCGCCTGCACCCTGACGGGTCTCCCCCTCGTCAGCGGGACGGTTCTGCGCGCTCTGCTGGCGTGAGCGATCGACGAGTGTCGACAGCGCATCCAGATCAAGACCCTGCTGTTGCTGCGGACGGGGCTGCGGGGCCGGCCGCTCCGGTTCCGGCCGCGGCTGGGGCGGCGGAGGCGTGGGCTCAGGTTCCGGCTCGCGCACAGGCTCAGGCTCCGGTTCGGGCTGCGGCTCCTCGGTTGGTGGCAACGGAATCGGCTCGGGCTCTGAAACCCGGGGTTCGGGTTCAGGCTGCGGCGCTACGGGCTGCGGACGCTGGGTGACTTCCGGTTCGGGCTCCGGCACCGGGTCAGGGCGCGCTGCGCGGATATTGGTGACGTCGGCCAGCGTCACCAGCTCGACCGGAACGATGACGCTTTCGCCGTGCTCGCTTGCCGCGCGGGGAAAATAGATGAACGCGCTCGCAAACAGCGAGAGGTGCAGCACCAGCGATAGGATGAAGCTGGCAAACGAGCGCATGGTCTGTTTACACCGCTCTCCGGTTACTGGTTCATCGGATCGGTGACGAGACCGATATTGGCATAGCCGGCTGAGGACACACGGGCCATTACGCGCATGACCTGCCCGTAATCGACCGCCTCGTCGGCGCGGATGTAGACGCGTGCCTGGGAACCGGTACGCGAGATCGCCTCCAGACGCGGCACCAGCTCGTCAAAGCCCACGCGGGTTTCCTGCAGGAAGATGACGCCATCGGCCTGAATGGTAATGGTCAGCGGCTCCTCCGACGTGGTCATCGCGCGCGCCTCGGTGTCGGGCAGATTCACCTCGACACCGACGGTGAGCAGCGGCGCAGCGACCATGAACACGATCAGCAGCACCAGCATCACGTCCACATAGGGCACGATGTTGATCTCGGCCTTGGGCTTCCACCGACGGCCCGAGCGCCGACCGCCCATATCGACTGAACCGGCCATCTAGCTCTCCCGTGCGGCAAGCGCGGAAAGATCGTCGACAAAACCCTCGAGGCGCACTGCGTACTTCGCAAGCTGGGAGGAAAGCGCGTTGAAGAAGATGACCGCCGGGATCGCGGCAACAAGGCCGAGGCCGGTCGCAAACAGCGCCTCGGCGATACCGGGGGCGACAACGGCCAGGTTGGTGTCACGCGATGCCGCGATGGAGCGGAAGGAGTTCATGATCCCCCACACCGTTCCGAACAGGCCGATAAACGGCGCTGACGAACCGACAATGGCCAGGATGCCAAGACCCTGCTCCATGCGGGTCAGCTCGCGATTAGCCTCCGCCCCGCCGGAACGGGACACCGAGAAGCTGTCCCAGTCACGCAAGGCCGCAGCCAGAACACGGCTGAACGGATCCTTGGGGTTGCGGGCATACCGGTTGGCGAGATCATCAATGGAGCCGCCGGCCCAGAAATCATCCTCGAACCTTGCGGCCTGGGCGGCCGCCTTGCGGAACTGGAGAAACTTCTCGATGGCCACGGCCCAGGACCAGACCGACATGAGCAGCAATATGCCCATGACTGCCTTCACTATCGCGTCGGCGCGCATGAATAGGTAGAAAATCGTCAGTTCCTGGGCTGGCTGTGCCAGCTCAACGGCAACGCTGTCCATGGCGGTTCCCTCACACTTCCGGCGAACGGATGAGCGCGCTGCTTAGCGATGCGCGTGGCACTCGCCAAGCCTGACACGCTCTCAAACCCGCCGCGTATCTGTTCCCGGCGGGTTTTGTCATCCGTGATTGGGGCGATTTGAAGGAAGAAGGGTTAAGGACGCGTTTGGATTTGCAGTGGACGGGGACTATCCCGCCACCTTCCCCAATGCCTCTTTCAGGCCGGCTGGCAGGCGCTTGGGGCGGCCGTCCATATCAATGCAGACCGCTTCCACTTCGGCGCTCGCCAGAAGCATGCCTTCACGCATGATCGCCTGTTCGATCTGCATGCGCACGCCGGATAGGCTGGCGAACCGCGTCTCCACCAGTAGTGCGTCATCGATGCGGGCAGGCGCGTGGTACTCCACCGTCACCTTGCGCACTGCAAAGCCTAGTGGCGGATCGGCCTTTAGCAGCTCGGCATGGCTGAGGCCCGCCGTACGAAGCGCGTCTGTCCGCCCGCGCTCGAAGAATTTCAGATAGTTCGCGTAATAGACGATGCCGGTGAAATCCGTGTCCTCGTAATAGACCCGGACGGGCAGATAATGCGCCCCGCCCTGCCAGCGTCCAGCCTCCGGCGCGCTCATTTATCGCCTCCAAAGAGGTCCGGCGAGGCGCGCGGCGGCTCGAGCCCCATATGCATCCAGGCGCGCGGGGCGGCGATGCGGCCCCTCGGCGTGCGCTGGATGAAGCCCTGCTGGATCAGGAAAGGTTCGACCACCTCTTCCAGCGCATCGCGCGCTTCGGCGCAGGCAGCCGCCAGCGTTTCGACGCCCGCAGGCCCGCCGGCAAAGCCTTCGATGAGGACGCGCAAGTAACGCCGGTCGAGGCTGTCTAGGCCCACCTCGTCCACTTCGAGGCGTTTGAGGGCGAGGTCTGCGACCTTCGCCGAAATGCTCGTCTCGCCATCGGCCTCGGCAAAGTCTCGCACGCGGCGCAGAAGGCGGCCTGCCACGCGCGGCGTGCCTCTGGCGCGGCGGGCAATCTCGCGGGCGCCGTCAGGCTCTATGGCCGCGCCGAGCTTTCCGGCGGCGCGGGTGACGATGCTCGTCAGTTCCTTCTCGCCATAAAATTCCAGCCGCACAGGCACGCCGAACCGGTCGCGCAAGGGCGTCGCCAGAAGGCCCGCCCGCGTGGTCGCGCCAACGAGCGTGAAGGGTGGCAGGTCGATGCGCACCGTGCGCGCGCTCGGTCCCTCCCCGATCACCAGATCGAGCGCGAAATCCTCCATGGCGGGGTAGAGGATCTCCTCCACCACCGGCAGCAGGCGGTGGATTTCATCAATAAAGAGCACGTCGCGCTCTTCCAGATTGGTCAGGATCGCCGCGAGGTCGCCCGCGCGGGCGATGACGGGGCCGGAGGTGGCGCGGAAATTGACGCCGAGCTCTCGCGCCACGATCTGTGCCAACGTGGTCTTGCCAAGCCCCGGCGGACCGGAAAGCAGGACGTGATCGAGCGCCTCGCCCCGGCTGGCGGCGGCGCTCACGAAGACCTTGAGGTTGTCGATGGCCGCGCGCTGGCCGACGAACTCGTCAAAGCTCAAGGGCCGCAGCGCCTTGTCGCGCCCGTCACCGGCCACGGCGTCAGAGGTGACGATGCGCTCTGCCTCGCTCACCGTGCCAGCTCCTTCAGGGCGGCGCGGATCAGCATGGTTTCGCCGGCAGCCGGGTTGGCGGTGATGGCCAGCGCCACCGCATGGCGCGCCTCGCTCTCGCCATAGCCCAGATTGGTGAGCGCGCTGATCGCCACTTCGCGCGCATCGTCATTGCCGTCGTCAGGTGCGGCGACAGGCGTGGCCACAGCCGCCGGAACCTCCCCATCGGACAAGGCCTCTACAAGGCTCTCAGAGCCCTTCTGGGAGCGCCGGCGCGCCGGGGGCGCCTTGCCCTTCAATTCGACCGCAATGCGCTCAGCGAGCTTCCTGCCCACCCCCTTGGCGCGCTCGAACGCCGACGCATCGCCCAGCGCCGCCGCCGTCTCGATGCCGGAGGCAGAAACCGCGTCCAGCAGCGCCAGGGCGTGCTTTGCGCCTACGCCTTGGACGCCCTGCAGGCGCACGAACCAGGCGCGTTCGGCTTCGGTCAGGAAGCCGAACAGGCGGAACGCATCCTCGCGCACATAGGTTTCGATATGCAGGGTGATGCCGGTGCCGATCTCGAGGCGCGAGCGCGCGCGGGTGCCGAGCGAGACCAGATAGCCCACCCCGCCCACATCGATGACGGCGTCCTCATCGCCCAGCGCGACCACCACACCTTTGAGCATCCCGATCATGCGCTGAGTCCTATATTCACGCCGCGATGATGCGCGTGACAGATCGCCACCGCCAGCGCGTCAGCGGCATCCGCGCTGGCCTTCGCGCCGGGCAGGAGGATGGAGATCATCGCGGCAACTTGCGTCTTCTCCGCCGCGCCGGTGCCGACGACCGATTTCTTCACAAGACGCGGCGCATATTCGGCGACGCCAAGCCCCGCCCGCGCGGCAGGCAGGATCGCGGCTGCGCGCGCCTGTCCCAGCTTCAGGGCGGTCCCTGCGTTCGCACTGACAAACTGGTCTTCCACCGCCGCCTCATGGGGGGCGTACTGCGCTACCAGCGCCTCGACGGCGGCAAAGATCGCTTCCAGACGCTGCGGCAGGGGCGCCTTCACCGGCGCGCGGATGGTGCCATGAGCCACGAGAGACAGGCGCGTGCCGGTCTGGTCGATCACGCCCCAGCCGGTCGCGGCCAGGCCCGGATCAATGCCAAGAATGCGAATCGTCTGGCTCATCCGGCCAGCATAGCGCCGCTTTGGCAAAGCCTGCACGCCTGCTGCACGGTTTGCGCCCGTCAGGTCAGGGCGCCGTGACGGGCGCCAATTTTTTCGCTGGCGGGCAATAAGATTAGCTCATAGCATCGGATGAAATAGGCTTGGCATCCTGGGGAGGTAACGCCAATGACCGACGAACCGACTGGAAAGCCAAAGCCGGGCCTGCGGCCCATTTCGCGCCGCTCCTTCATGGCAAGCGTGGCCGGCGGGGCCACACTGCTCGGCCTTTCGGGGTGCGCCACAGCGGGGGCCGTCTACACCGGCGTTACCGATAATGATGGCGGGCTCTACGCCGACGCCGCCGGGTATGGCGTGCGCGGGGGATACCGGGCCTGCACCGATTCAGATGTCGGCTCTTATGCCGATCCGGTGAACCAGGGCCGCTCGTGCCAGCACCAGTCCGGCATTACCGACAATGACACCGGGCCCTACGCCGACCCCATCGGGGCCGGGCGCGGCGGTCAGCGGCAATCCGGGCTCACCGACAATGATAGCGGTCCCTACGCCGACCCCATCGGCAATGGCCGCGGCGGCCACCCGCAGACCGGTTATACAGACAACGATACCGGCCCCTACGCCGACCCGGTCGGCGGCGGCCGTGGCGGCCCGCGCGCCTGCTCGGATTCCGACCGTGGCCCCTATGCTGATCCGGCCTATCAGGGACGCCGGTGCTAGACCCAGGCGTGCAGCCACTCACCTTCGGACAGCTTGTCGCTCCGGTCAGCCCGGAGCGCTTTCTGGCCGACTACTGGGAGAGTCGCGCCCTGCACTGCCGGGCGGGCGAGGCACGGGCAGGCGGCGCGGACCGCTTCACGACGCTTCTGTCCACCGCCACGCTCGATGCAATGATCTCAGCCCAGCGTTTCCGCGAGGGTGAGCTGAGCCTTGCCCGCTCCGAACCGCGCATCGCGCCAGCGGACTATGTGCTCGAGAACGGCGAGGTTGATCGCGGCGGCGTGATGCGCCTCTGGCAGCAGGGTGCCACCATCATCCTGCCGCATCTGGAACGCCGTCACGCCCCGCTGGCGCATTTCTGCCGCCAGCTGGAGGCGGTGTTCTCGGCACACGTCCAGACCAATATCTACCTGACGCCCGCGGGCGCGCAGGGTTTCCACACCCATTACGACAATCATTGTGTCTTCGTGTGCCAGGTGGAGGGCCGCAAGCGCTGGCGCCTCTACGACACGCCCGCCGGAACACCGTTCCGGGGTGAGCAGTTCACGCCGGGCAAGTATGCCGCTGGCGAGCCGGTAGCCGAATTCGTTCTGGAACCGGGCGACATGCTCTACGTGCCGCGCGGGCTCATGCATGACGCTGTCAGCGAAGCGGGTTCCCATTCGCTGCACATCACCACCGGCATTATCGTGAAGACGCTGGCCGACTTCCTGCTGGAAGCGGTGGCCGAGGCCAGCCTGCACTCCGCGCATTTGCGGCGTTCCATGCCACCGGGCTTCCACCTGGACGATTTCGACCGCGAGGGGCTGCGCGCGGTGTTTGACGGCGCGATGGAGGAAGCACGCCGCACGGCCGATCTGGACGCGGTGGTGGACCTGTTTGCCGACACCTTCCTGCGCTCGCGTCAGCCGGACCTGTCGGGGGGACTGACAGGTTCCGCTGTCACCGCGGATACCCGGATCCGCAAGAGACCCGCGGCCCAGATGCGCCTCGGACAGGATGGACGCCATGTCGCACTGGTAATGGCCGGCGGCGATGTCAGCTTCGACGAACCCGCCCTGCCCGCGCTCCAGGCTTTCATCGCCGGGCAAATCGTCTCGCAGGCGGATTTTGCCGCGCTTGGCGATGACAAGGCCCGCGAGGCGCTGGAGCGCCTGCTGGCTTTTGGCGCGGCGGAAAGAGTTCAGACCTAGACCCGCTTCAGCGCTTCCGCGACGATACGGTCCGCCGTAATGCCGAAATGCTCATAGAGCTGTTCGGCAGGTCCCGAGGCGCCGAAACCGGTCATGCCGACAAACCCGCCATCACGGCCGATAAGCGCGTCCCAGCCCCAGCGGATCGCCGCTTCCACGGCGACACAGGGCACGCCATCCGGCACAATAGAGGCCCGATAGCCGGCGTCCTGTTTGAAGAAGCGCTCAAGGCTCGGCGCGCTCACAACGCGGGCCTTCACGCCCTTTGCGGCAAGGGTCTCGCGCGCCTGTACGGCGAGCTCAACCTCGGTGCCGGTGGCGATCAGCACCACTTGCGGCGCACCGCCCTCGGCTTCGCGCAGCACATAGGCGCCCCGCGCGGAGAGGTTTTGCGACCCGTCATCCTCACGCAAGTGCGGAACGCCCTGGCGCGAGAGAGCAAGTATCGCCGGACCGTCAGTGCGTTCCAGCGCGCAGGCCCAGGCCTCCGCCGTCTCCAGCGCATCGCAAGGCCGCCATGTCTCGACGCCCGGAATGGCGCGCAGGGCGGCAAGGTGCTCTACCGGCTGGTGCGTCGGACCATCTTCACCCAGCCCGATGGAATCGTGCGTGAGTACATAGATCACCGGCTGGTTCATCAGCGCGGAGAGACGGATTGCCGGGCGGCAATAGTCGGAGAAGATCAGGAAAGTCCCGCCATAGGGGGTGATCCCGCCATGCAGGCTCATCCCGTTCATGGCAGCAGCCATGCCGTGCTCGCGCACACCGTAATGGATATAGCCCCCCGAGAAATCACCCGCCTTGATGATTCCTTGAGAGGACGCCTTGGTCAGGTTGGAGCCGGTTAGATCCGCCGACCCGCCAATGAGGGCGGGGAAGTCTGCCGCGATGGCCTCCAGCACCTTGCCGGAGGAGGCGCGGGTAGCAAGCTTGGGCTTTTCGGCAACCAGCTTTGCGATATGCGCCCGCAGTGCGTCCTGTGCCGACTTGGGCATTCCGCCAGCGAGGCGGGCCGCGAACAGGTCGCGCACCTCCGATGCCGCAAGGCGGTCATGCCAGGCTTGGCGGGCGACGCCATTGCGCTTCGCCATTTCGCGCCAGTCGGCATAGATCGCGTCCGGCACCTCGAACGGGCCGTGCTCCCAGCCGAGCGCCGCGCGCGTGCCGGCAATCTCGTCCGCTCCCAGCGGCGAGCCGTGCGAACCTGCCGTACCAGCCTTTTTCGGCGCGCCGTATCCGATGGTCGTCCGGCAGGCGATGAGCACGGGGCGGTCACTGGCCTTCGCTTCGGTGAGCGCGGCATCGACCGCCTGCACATCATGCCCGTCCACGCTCAGCGTGTGCCAGCCAGCAGCCTCGAACCGCCTGGTATGATCGACCGTGTCCGACAACTGTGTGGAGCCGTCGATCGATATCTCGTTATCGTCCCACAGCACAATCAGCCGGTTGAGCTTGAGATGGCCCGCCAGGGAGATCGCCTCCTGGCTGATACCCTCCTGCAAGTCCCCGTCCGACGCGATCACCCAGGTATGGTGATCGACAAGCGCATCGCCGAAATGGGCGTTGAGGATGCGCTCGGCCAGCGCCATGCCGACGGCGGTGGAAATGCCCTGGCCCAGCGGCCCGGTGGTCGTCTCCACACCCGGCGTGTGCCCGAATTCGGGATGGCCCGGCGTCTTTGAGCCCAGCTGGCGGAAGTTCTGCAACTCCTCCATCGTCACGCCCTCAACCCCGATCAGGTGGAGCAGGGAGTAGATCAGCATGGAGCCATGGCCGGCCGACAGCACGAAGCGGTCCCGGTCCGGCCATTGCGGGTCAGCCGGGTCGAACTTGATGTGTTTGGCCCACAGCACCGTTGCGGCGTCCGCCATGCCCATCGGCATGCCCGGATGGCCGGACTTCGCCTTTTCCACGGCATCCATGGACAGCGCCCGGACCGCATTGGCCATCGGACGGATGCGATCAAGATCAGGAGCGGTCATGGGGGTTGCCTTTTCGGGGTATCGGAGTTTGCCGGAGGTCAAAGCCTGAATGCGCGGGCAAGGTCAAGGCTGGCACCGTCAAACCGGCTGTGATTGCCGGAAAGCAGGTCCGTGGTGAGCAGCTTGCCCAGCTCCACCCCCCACTGGTCAAACGGATTGAGGCCATAGAGCAGCCCTTCACAGAAAACCTTGTGCTCGTGCACTGCGATCAGGGCACCGAGCCCTTCCGGGTCAAGGCGCTCCAGCGTGATGACAGAGCTCGCCCGGCCACCGGCAAGCGTCTTGTGAGCGGCGAGCGGTCCCTCGCCCGCATGGCCGTCCAGCAGGGCCGCCGTCTGCGCGACCAGATTGGCGCCCAGCGCCTTCGCCCGCTCATCCCCGCCAGCGTAGAGCGCCTTTACCGCGATGAAATCGACTGGCACCTCGTCCACGCCCTGGTGGAGCCACTGGAAAAAGGAATGCTGGATATCCGAGCCCTTGCCGCCCCATACCAGCTGGCCGCCCGTATGGGCCGGGAGGGGTGACCCATCAAGGCGCACAGGCTTGCCAAGGCTCTCCATCTCGAGCTGCTGCAGATAGGCCGGCAACAGCTCCAGACGTGTGGAATATGCCGCGACACAGCGCGCCAGCCTGCCGCGCCCGGCCCGGTTCCACACATCGATGAGCGCCTTGGCGAGCGGCAGATTGCGTTCAGCCGGCGTGGTCGCGAAGTGGCCGTCGATCTGGCGGGCACCGTCAAGGATGCGGGCGAACACCTCCGGCCCCAGCGCTATTTCAAGACACAGCCCGGCCGCGGACCAGAAAGAGTAGCGACCACCAACCCCTTCCTCGAACGGGAAGATGCGCTCGCGCGCGATGCCGAAGCTTTCAGCCTTGCCCGGTGCCGCGGTGGCCGCCGCCATCCGCGCGTTCGCCCCGTCCTCACCGAGGCTCGCAGCCAGCCAGGCCTTGGCGGCGCGCGCGTTCATCAGCGTTTCGGACGTGGTGAAGGATTTCGAGGTCACGCAGACCAGCGTCGTTTCCGGGTCCGCGCCCTCGATCGCATCTTCAAGGTCAGCCGGATCGAGATTGGACACGAAACGCAAGTCCACACCCGGCCGGCGGAAAGCCTTCATCGCCCCATAAACAAGGCGCGGGCCGAGATCCGAGCCGCCAATGCCGATATTGATGATCCGCGTGACCGGTTGGCCGCCCGGCGCGTCTGCACCCTGGCAGGCTCGGGCAAACGCCGCCGTGCGCGCACGTGCCGCCTCGATGCGCGCCGCGAGGTCGCGATCCTTGAGCGCCGACGCATCGCGCAGAGCGGCATGCAGGGCCGGACGGCCCTCGGTGGGATTGACGATATCGCCAGACAGCAATGCCTTGCGGGCATCATCAAAGCCCGCCGCCTCCGCCAGCGCGAACAGCGCGTCCATCGCTTCGCCATCAAGGCGCTGGTGGCGGGCATCCAGCGTTACCGGCCCTGCCTGCCATTGCAGGGCTGCATCGCGCCGGCCGCCCTTGCGCACAAGCGCCCCGAGGGAAACTCCCGCGAGCCGGCTGGCATGCGCCTGAAGCTGCTGGCGGCAATCGGTCATCCTGCCTCGCCTTCCTTTGTTGCCACACAGATGAGCACGGTCAGCCCGCCCCCGTCTGCGGGAGCCTGCAAGGGCTGGACGCTGACAGGCTTCAGGCCTGCCTCCTCCAGCCAGCCACGCAGCTGCGCCTGGTCAAAGCCCAGATGCTCATGGTGATACTCGGCTCGGAAATCTTCATACCCGTGCGTTTCGAAATCGGCCAGCAATAGCAGGCCGCCCGGCGCCAGGACGCGCGCCCATTCCGCCAGCGCGCGGCGTGGCTGGACGATGTAGTGCAGCACCTGATGTACCGTGATGAGGTCAGCTGATCCGGTTTCGAGCGGCAGGGCCGTGGCATCAGCCTGACGCACCAGCCGGTTGGCGAGCCCGGCCTCGCTCATCTTCGAGCGGGCCACGGTCAGCATCTCCCGGCTGAGATCGACGCCGATGCCGTCATCGGCCCGGTCAGCGAAAATCTCCAGCATCCGCCCGGTGCCGGTACCCACATCCAGATGGAGGCGGAAATGCCTGTCGCCCGCGGCACTCAGCATGCCCGCTTCCACCGCCTCTTCGGAAAAATGCAGGCCGCGAATCTTTGCCCATTGCTCGGCGGCAACCTCGAAATATTTCTGCGCGGTTTCGGCTCGCAGGCGGCGCACCTCGTTCAGGCGGGCCAGATCGCGGGCAATTTCCGGATCATCGCTGCCGGCCATTTCCTCCAGAAGCGCAGCGAGGCGTTCGCCCACGCGCGAGCGGGCAAGCCGGTAGAACACCCAACCGCCTTCCGGATAGCGCTCGCACAGCCCGGCATCGGCAAGCAGCTTGAGATGACGGCTGACGCGCGGCTGGCTCTGCCCCAATACCTGCATGATCTCGCTGACGGTCAGCTCGCCGCGCAGCAGAAGCGTCACGATGCGCAGCCGTGTCGGCTCGCCGAGCGCCTTGAGCTTTGTCAGCAATTCTGCATGCATCGGCGTGTGCAAGTCCTCGCGAATAGGGGTCCGTTACCGACCTAGCCAGTCCCAAACCAAATGTCGATCCGCTGCCTACCCGGGCGAATGGAATGCCGCGGCATTCGCCTGCAGGTGGACAAGGCGGGTGGTCGTCATCACCACACCATCGGCCAGTCCGTCCTTCACGGCATCGGCAAGCGCCCCCGGCATGGCCACCCGCGCTGCCCCGCCCTGACCGTGACGAATGGCCCTGGCCAGAGCGTACAGATCAGCAGGCTGGCGCGGCAGGCGCAAGGGCGCAGGCCCGGCGCCCGCCGCCTCGATGCCGAGCACGGTAGCGCCGCTTTCGCGGGCACGCCGGAGCCTGGCTTTCGCGTCATCCCCTATGAAGGGGTGTACCGGAGCCATGAGCACAGTAAACCAGCCCGTCGCCAGCGCGGCATCAAGCTCCCCGCCCCGGCCGGCAACACCAAGATGGGTGAACGCGCCTGCCCGCCTGAGCGCGTCGAGGCGCGCAAGCAGAGACGGCGACAGTTCGGCCGGGTCAGGACCATGAAGGATCAGGCAGTCAACGCCCTCGAGCCGCAGCCGGGCAAGGCTGGCGCGTATCGAACGCTCGATCGCATCGGGCGAAAAATCCCGCAGGCGCCGGGCAAGGCCGGTGGCGGAAACCCCCGCCTTCGTGGTCACGAAGACGTCGCCGCGCGGCAGCGATGCCAGCGCTGCGCCCAGCCGCCTTTCCGCTTCCCCCGCGCCGTAGGCAGGGGCGGTGTCAAACACTCTCACCCCCGCCTCGAACGCGTGCCCGACAAGCCCGACAGTCCGGCGTGCCGGCAACAGGGGCGTGCCGTGTGGGCCGGAAACACCAAAGCCAAGCGGAGAGGGCAGTATGCTCATGCCTCCTGCCTTACACGGCCCGCCGGGCCGCGGCCATCCCTATCCCGGACCGGCCCCGCGCAGCTGCAGGTGCACGCGCGCATTGGCACAGGCAGGCGTATTGGCCTGACCGGGATGGCACGTCCCCAGCGTGACCTCCCGGCGGGTGCCGTCGTGGCGCGGAAAGGTAAAGTCCTGCTGGATGGTCAGTCCGGGGATGTCGAATGTGTGGCGCAGCTCCCAGCGCGCGACAGCTATGTCGATAGCCCCGTACAGGTCGATGAACGGCACCATCGCCATGGTGAAGCTGTAGACCGGATCAGAGAGGGTCAGGCTGGGATCGCGTCCTGCAGCCGCCTGCAGGTGGAACTGCATCTGCTCTCCGCTTCCATGCCCCGCACGGATGAACCGCAGCTCGCAGCGTTCGCTGTTCACCAGCCGGTTCCGCGCGGTGACGGAACCCCGGCCGGTATTGACGCACGCGCGCGTTCCCTCGGTGGCAAACTGTGCGCCGCTGGCCACCAGATTGAACTGAAGGTTCGCGTTGCGCGCTTCAACCCTCACACCCGGTTCCAGCCCGGCCTCGCCAATCCACGCATTGATGCGCAGCCCCGACACGCTGGCCGGCACGGTGAAGCGCGCCAGCTCGGTACGCCCGCCCGCGATCAGCGGCGTGAAGCGCTGGCAGGCCCAGCCGGGACAGGTGCCCTCACGCGGAATGTTTACCGAAGGGCAGTTGATACGCACCGTCTTGACCACCGGCGCGCGCACCTGCAGCTGACAGCCGGCCCACAGACGGAACACAAACTCCTGGTCATCAAAACGCAGCGCAGGATCAAGCCCCGAAGCAAGATAGACGGACGGCACGCCGGCCACCCGCTCCGCGCCGGATACACCGCGGGCGCTGAGCTGCAAGGTCAGCGATTCTGCGTGCCACACATTCGGCAGGATCTCATTGAACCGCTCTGTCGTGACCGCGCGCACCTCGAACGGAAAGCGCAGCCCCAGCCCGAACCCCACAGAGTACTGGAAGGCGACGAAATAGTTCCTGCGGGTGTTGAACGTGCGCTTGTAGCGGTCCTCGATCGAGCGCGAGATGGTGAAGCCGGTCAGGAAGTAGAAGTCTTCCTGCTCGGTCACGAAGGCCTCGCGGGCGTCGAACGCCTCCATCCGGTGAGCCAGATACGTCTCCGGCGTACGGTTCAGGGTCATCTGCTGGAGCGGGCTGAAGGCACGGAACCCGCCTTCAGGCAGAGGCGCGGTTTCCGATCTCATCCCCCCTTGGAAAGCCGATTGCGGCAGGCCGACGGACGTGATCGGGCGGGTCGACGGCATCAGGTCGGCGCGCGTCAGCACATGGCGGCGGAACAGCTCGGGGAAAACACGCACCGATGGGCCGACCGGCTGATCCAGCAAGAGCCCCTGGTCCAGTCGCACTGGCGGGACGGTAGCCGGATCGCGGCGGATGTCGGCCGGCAGGCGCAGGCTCTCATCGAGCGGGATCACCGTGACATGCGTGATTTCGCGCTCTTCCCCGTTCAGCTCCAGCGCGATGAGTTCGTCATCGGACATGCGCAACGCCGCTGCGACCGTGATGTCGAAGGCGTGGATAGCGCGCGGGTCGCGGCTACGCAGTTCCGCCCGGATAGCCTCTGCCTCCTCGCGCACGTCTGCCTCGGTCGGGGGCGCACCGAGCAGGTCATCCGGGTTGATCGCGCGGCGCAAGGCGTCCGGACGGGCGCGGGTGAAGTCGGTGCGCTGGCCCGCCGGCACGAAGGTCAGGCAGAAACTTTCCTGGAATGCACGCTGCTCGGCGGTTTGCGGCTGCCTCTGACAGGTATCGCGCTCCACGGTCACCGTTACCTGACGCGAAACAATCAGCCGGTCTTCCAGCAGAAACAGCTCGTTGCGCTGCACGAGCGGGCGCGTGATGCCGAACTGGCGCGGATTTGCGAGGATGAGCGCAATGTCTGGCTGGGCGGCCAGATCGGTATCCCGCAGGTAGCGGGGCAGATCGATCTCCGCACCCGGCGCGATCGCCAAGGGCAGGGACTGCGCATTGCTCAGCCCGCGATAGTCCAGCTCGGCGAGAAACAGCGGAGAGCGGCCGACCGCCGCGCGGATCGCATCTGCGTTCAGCGCCGCCATCGACGCCTGACTGGCGTCCAGTGCCAGCGCGGATGCCGCAGGCTGCTGCAGGGTCGTGGCCGCCGGCGCCGTGCTCCCCGGCGCACTGCCCTGCTGGGACTCGGGGCGAGCCGTCAGCCCCTGGGCAGGGACAGGCCGGACGGTCATCGCCGCCGGTCCTTGCAGTTGCGTGCGGGGCTGGGGCTGGCTGTCGTCTGATTCGTCCTCGGCAGGACGCACCGTCATGGCCGGCAGGGGCCGCACAGCCTGCATGGGCTGGACCGAACCCTGTTGCTGGCCGGATGCAGGCCCTGCCGATGGAACGGCCAACGCACCAACAAGCGCAAGGCAAACAGCAAGATGTCGGAACATGAACGCCCTCCCCCTCCAGTTTCCGCCATTGGAGCGAGGGCCATCTGAACCGGAACTGAAAGCAAATGCCAGCGAAAAGCCGGGCTATTCCATGCTGTTAGATAAAATCATCAAGGCTGCTGCCGTATATGTGACTGCCGTCAGCGTGACGTGCGGCTTTCCACGATGGCGATAGCTGCGTGGATGGCCTCGCCTTCATCCATGTCGGTCGTGTCCAGCTCTATGGCATCGTCGGCTTTCAACATCGGGGCATCGGGTCGTGACGCATCACGGCCATCCCGCTCGGCAAGCTGGGACATGACCTGTTCGAGGGACAGCGTTTCGCCGCGCGCCACGAGTTCACTCCAGCGGCGCGAGGCGCGTGCTTCGGCGCTGGCCGTCACGAACAGCTTAACATCGGCGTCCGGCGCGATCACCGTGCCGATATCCCGCCCGTCCAGAATCGCTCCGCCGGGCTGATAGGCGAAGGTTTGCTGCACCTCCTTCAGCGCCGCGCGCACCTTCGGGTGAGCCGACACGATGGACGCCGCTGCACCGGCACCAGCGGTGCGGATACGGCTCTCCTCGATGGCGGCCGGGTCCAGTCTCCGCGCGGCCGCCTCGGCAGCCACAGCGTCGGCCGGATCACCCCCCGCATCCAGCACCGCCACGGCCACGGCCCGGTAGAGCGTACCGGTATCAAGATGCGGCAGGCCAAAGCGCGCAGCCAGTGCGCGCGCGATCGTGCCTTTGCCCGAGGCCAGCGGCCCGTCTACGGCGATAAGCATGGATGCAGTTACCTTCCAGTCGGCCCTCAGGCGATTTTTGCCATCTCGGCATCGGAAATGTCGAAATTGGCATACACACTTGCCACGTCGTCGAGATCTTCGAGCGCTTCCATCAGCTTCATCAGCGTTGCCGCCTTGTCGCCGTCCACCTCGATGAGGTTTTGCGGCTTCCAGATGATGTTGGCCGACTTTGCCTCGCCGAAGCGGGCTTCCAGTGCTTCGCTCACCTCCGCCAGCGCCTCGCGGGCGCAGTAGATGATGTGCTCACCTTCAGTGTCCTCATCGCCTGCCTCGCTCGCGACATCATCAGCCCCGGCCTCGATAGCGGCTTCCAGCACCGTTTCCTCGTCGCCGATGGAAAGCGGGAAGCGAATCTCGCCAACCTGGTCGAACATGAAGGATACCGAGCCGGTCTCACCCATATTGCCGCCATTCTTGGAGAAGGCTGCGCGCACGTCGGAGGCCGCGCGGTTCTTGTTGTCGGTGGAGGCTTCCACGATCAGGCCGACACCGGCGGGGCCAAAGCCCTCATAGCGGATCTCGAAATACTCCTCGACATCCCCGCCCTGGCCCTTCTTGATCGCGCGCTCGATATTGTCCTTGGGCATGGACTGACCCTTGGCGTTGGCCACCGCCAGCCGCAGGCGCGGGTTCATGTCAGGGTCGGGGCCGCCCATTTTCGAGGCGATCGTGATTTCCTTGGAGAGCTTGGAAAACAGCTTGGCACGGGCCTTGTCCTGACGGCCCTTGCGGTGCTGGATATTGGCCCATTTGGAATGCCCGGCCATGGCGAACCTCCTGCAAACGACTCAGCCCGCCAGCAAACAGCTTGCCCTGCGGGGATAGCGGGAAAGCGGGCCTTCTATCGCATAGCCCGGACTTCGGCAAACCGCCTGCGCGCCCTGCAGGCGAAATTGCGCATCGGCTTGTCCTTTACGCATTTTACCGGCTATGCGTTGCCAACGCTCTTGAGAGGTTGTCCCATGCGTATCTGGCTCAAACGCCTGCAGTCGCGCCTGCAGGATCCGCGTCAGTTTTCCGTGCCCAAGATGAAACGCGAATGCCCCATCTGCGGGTATGAAGGCGTGTTTCTGGCCCTTGGCACCCCGCCGCGCTGGGACGGGCGCTGCCCGAACTGCTCCTCGCGTGAGCGCCACCGTCTCATCCACCTGTTCCTGCAACGCGAGCAGATTGAGCTGCAAGGTCTGGGCACGATCCTGCACTTCGCCCCGGAAAAGCACGTCAAGCGCATGCTGTCGGCCCATCCCGGCTACAAGGCAGCCGACATCGTGCCCGGCAAGGCAGACCTCACCATGGACATTGCCGACATCACCCTGCCGGAAGGGTCGGTCGACATGGTGGTCGCCAACCACGTACTCGAACACGTGCCCGATGACCGCAAGGCGATGGCCGGCATTGGCCGGTGCCTCGCACCGGGCGGCATGGCAATCATAACCGTGCCGCAGAACTGGGCACGCGAGGAAACCTTCGAGGCGTCCCCCGGCATCAGCGCTGCGGAGCGCTTCGCCCATTACGATGATACCGGTCATGTCCGGTATTACGGGCGGGATTTCGCACAGCGCTTTGCCGATGCCAGCGGGCTCGATGTCGAAGTCTGGCGCCTTCCGCCGGAGGAAGAGCCGCGCTGGGGCCTGTTCCGCGGCGATGTGCTCTATATCGGCCGCAAGCCCGGGCGGGCGGCGGCATGAGTGTCATAGGGGTCATCCCTGCCCGGTACGGCTCGACCCGCTTCCCCGGCAAGCCGCTGCACGAAATTGCCGGAATTCCGATGGTGGAGCGCGTGCGGCGCCTCGCCCTCGCCGCCCCGAGCGTCGACCGCGTCATTGTCGCCACCGACGATGCGCGCATATGCGCGGCGGTGGAAGCGTTTGGCGGCGAGGCGGTGATGACGCCGGAAAGCTGCCGCAACGGCACCGAGCGCGCGCATGAGGCGGTAAAGGCGTTCGCTGCACCCGGTGACGTCATCATCAACCTGCAGGGCGATGCGCCCCTCACCCCGCCCTGGGTCATAGAGGCAGTCGCTGCCGAAATGGCCGCAGACCCTGAGCTTGCCATGGCGACACCCGCCGTGGCGCTGTCAGAGGATGCCTATTCCAGGATGGCCGAAGCCAAGGCGAAGGGAGAGGTGGGCGGCACGACGGTTGTCTTCGACCGCCAGATGAACGCGCTCTATTTTTCAAAGGCGGTCATCCCCTTCCAGCGCGAGCGGAGTGCCGGGACGCCCGTCTACAAGCATATCGGGCTTTATGCCTATCGCTTCGATACGCTCGCCCGTCTGGTCGCAATGGAGCCTACCCCGCTGGAGAAGGCTGAAAGCCTGGAACAGCTGCGCGCACTGGAGAATGGAATCCCCATCCGCATCGTGCTGACAGATTACCGCGGACGGACGCCGTGGTCGGTGGACAGCCCTCGTGACGCCGGGATCGCTGCTTCCATCATCAGCCGTGAAGGCGAAATCGTCTGATGCAGCTCATCCTGGCGCGCCACGGCAATACGTTCGGACCCGGTGATACCCCGGTCTGGGTGGGTGCGCGCGAGGACCTGCCGTTGACCGGACAAGGCCAGGTCCAGTCGGCCCGGTTTGGTCTCGCGCTCAAGGAGGCTGGCATAGTCCCGGCGCGGATCGTTGCCGGCCCCCTGCAGCGTACGGCGACCGGCGCCGGCCTGGCTGCCGCAGAGTGCGGCTTCGCAGGGCAGATCGAGATCGATACGCGGCTGCGCGAGATCGACTATGGCAGCTGGGGCGGACGCAGTGATGCCGAGATCGCCGCAGAATGGGGCGAACAGGCCATCGACGCCTGGCGCGAGCACTCGATCGTGCCTGACGGGGCGGGCTGGACGCCTGCGCCGGACGTGATCGCCAGCAATGCGCGGGGCGTGTTGTCAGACATCACCGCCAGCGCCAGCGATGGCGACACGGTGCTGCTGGTCTCCTCGAATGGAATCCTGCGCTATTTTCACCCGCTGATCGGTGGCACGCCGGCAGCCGGAGAGGCCAAGATGCGCACGGGTAACTGGAGCGTCGCCACATATACGGCAGGCACATGGTCCCTGCACGGGTGGAACATGCCACCGGCGGCTGGCGACCTCTGGACGACACCGTGATGGCCGGCCGCGCCATCCCCCGCTTCGGTCAGGAAAACCGGGCCCTCTGGGGCTGGCTTGGCGCGCTCGCGCTGACGGCGCTGCTCACGCCTGCAGGGGGGCTTGGCCTGGCGGGCACGGCCGCCTTGCTGGCGCTCGTCGCCTTGCCGGTGCGCACCCTCGCCGAGGAAACGCGAAAGCCGGCCTCGGCCTGGACCCCTGCGGCACTTGCGCTGGGCTGGGTCATGCTGACCCATATGTGGTCGCCCTACCGCAATCCCGATGAGATGCTCAAGCTCGCGCTGCTGACACCGCTCTTCATGCTGGTGCCCGTCATCGCCGCGTCGATCCGGGACGAAAGCCGCCGCCTCGCCTTGGCGGCCTATGTGGCAATGGTCCTGACCGTGCTGCTTGTGCTGCTGGCCGAGGCATTGACGTCTGGCGACATCACCCTGAGCTACAAGCTGGGGGTGGAGGATTACACCCTTGATCGCACCGACCTTCAGATCCGCGTGAACAAGACGCTGAGCCGCGCCGCAACGCCCGCGATCATGTTTGGCGGCGTGGCCGTGATCCTGCTGTGGGTTCAAAGACATCCCGCCCTGCGCCTGCTGGCCGTGCTGGCGGGCATGGTGACCGTTCTGATCGCCTTCGACTTCGGCGTGCAGGCCAATGCCGTCGCGCTGCTGGCCGGCTGCATCGTCACGGCCTTCGCCTGGAAATGGCCGGGACTGACCTTGCGCGCCTTGCTGGCAGGCCTCGCCATCTCTCTGATTACCGGCCCGCTCCTGTTTGGCGCGATGATGTCACTTGCCGGACCTGAAACCCGTGCGAACCTGCCGATGTCGTGGGAGTGGCGGATCGAGATCTGGGAATACGCGCTGCAGCAGATCCGGCAGGCGCCTCTGGCCGGCCACGGCATTGGCGCTTCACGGGTACTGGGGGCGACCACGGAACTTCGCGGTTACGAGATCGACCTGTTGCCGCTGCATGCACACAGTGCCGCCCTGACGGTCTGGCTGGAGACCGGACTGGTCGGTGCCGGCCTCATCGCCGCGGCGCTCGCAGTGCCGGTCGTCAAGCTCGGCTCGGCCACTATCACGCCGCGCTTTTCGATGATGGTGTGCTTTGTCATCGTGGTGTGGAGTGTGAACGTCCAGTTCAGCTATGGCATCTGGCAGGAATGGCATCACGGGGCGCTGGCTCTTGCCATCGCTGCGGCAATGATTGCCCGCCCGCGTACCAGGCCCTGAAAAACCGGCAGGAAACTTGCGTACCCCTCCGCCAGACCGGTGCAGAAAGCGCCGGCAGCGCACGGAGGGCGTCGTGGCGTATCAGTATGGATCAGACTCTGTCCTGAATCCGGCCGGGAACCGGCCCGAAGGGCTGCGGGTCGCGACGACCCTGCCCCGCGGCAATGTGCTGCGCGCCTTCGCCCTGTCCGACATGCTGGCTTTCGCCATCTGCCTGGCAGCAACGCTGCCGCTGGCATCGCCCGAGCGCGACGACATGCAGATACTGCGCCATGCCGCCGCCAGCCTGGGCCTCTTCACAGCGGTGATCCTGTGGCTGCGCTCGCGCGGTCACTACCGGGCACGCCAGGGGCTGGTGAACCAGGTCCGCCCGCTGCTGGCCGCCGGCACGCTGGCACTGCTCGGTGCCGGTACGCTGCACATGATGACGGGTGAGCCAGGGCTGAGGGCAGCCACGCTGGTGCTGTGGGGTACGCTTCCGGTGATGATGCTGGCGCTGCGTTTTGCCACGCGCGCCGGGCTGGAGCGTGTCGGCGCGTGGGCGCAGCCCGTGACCCTGCTGACGGCTGCCGCCCAGCGGGCCGAACAGCAGGCGATCCTGCGCCGCAACGCCGATCACGGCCTTGTTCCGGCGACCGTCATCCCGCTGGAAAGTCTGGCCGCTCTGGATGATGGCGAGCTGGAAGGCTGGCTGGACGGGCTGGGCGACAACCCGGTGTTTCTCGCCCCAGATGACACCACGCAAGGCATCGCCAACCGGCTGGCTACCCATCTCAGCGGGCGCGGGGACTGCTTCTACTATCAGCCCTCAATAGGCCGCATCCCCACGCAGAATATCGACCTGATCGACTACCCGCCGGCGGACGGTTTCGTGTTCCGCATTGCCGACAGCCTCGACCGGCCGCTGGCGCAGCGTGCCAAGCGTGCGTTCGACATTGCGGCAAGCGCCGCGGCGCTTCTGCTCCTGTCCCCGCTCATGCTCGGCTTTGCCTGGGCAATACGCCGCGATGGCGGCCCTGCCCTGTTCGTGCAGCCGCGCGTCGGCAGGGACGGCGTAAACTTCGGATGCCTCAAATTCCGGACCATGTCGGTCGACGCCGAAGCCCGCCTGCAGCAATTGCTCGACAGCGACCCGCGCAAAGCCGCCGAATGGGAAACCTTCAAGAAGCTGGAGGATGATCCGCGGATTACGCCGGCCGGACGCTGGCTGCGCAAGTTCAGCCTCGATGAGCTTCCCCAGCTCATCAATGTGCTCAGGGGCGAGATGAGTCTGATCGGCCCGCGTCCGATGACACCTGACCAGCAGGCAGACTACGGTCCCGCCCTGAGCGCCTATATCCGCATGCGGCCGGGCATTACCGGCCTGTGGCAGGTCAACGGCCGCAACACCACCAGCTTCGCCGAACGCGCGCGCCTCGACGACTGGTACGCCCGCAACTGGTCACTCTGGCGCGATGCCGTGATCCTCATTCGCACCGTGCGTGAAATCGTGATCCCGTCGGGGCGGTGACAAGCCGGACGGGCCATGCCAAAAGGGCTGGCATCGGACCGAAATCGCCCCACGCAAGCCCTGCCCGGGAGGCAGTCACGGCAACATGATGTCCAGGCTCGCCAGCTTTGGCCGGATCAATATTCCCGACTGGGTCTTCTACCCGCTCGCCGGCGGCGTGGCGGCGCTGATGATCGTGCTCGCGCTGATGATGCGGCCGGTGAACGCCGCGGCCGTCGTCACTGAACGTGAACTTGTCTTTCAAGGGGCCGCCCTCGCCGATCTGGTCAACGGGCCCGGCACCAATGTCCGCTTCGACCCCGGTCATGCCGACGGGCCGGTGGCGCGGGCCTCGTCCACCGCTAGCTTCGAGATTGCTGGCACGCTGTCAGCCGGCGTCGCGGCCTTCGTCCCGCAGGAATTCGAGCGGCGCATTTCCGGTCAGCGTGTGCGGGTGGAGTACGAGGTGCGCACCGCCGGTACGGACGGGCCTTCCAACGTCTTCATCGGCTATTTCACCTCGGGCTACGGCGATAGCGGCTGGCGCGAAGTGCCGGTAACCCCGCAGTTCACAACCGTTTCCTTTGAGTGGGACGCCCCTGTCTATGCTGGCCAGGAATACACCGAAACCGTGGGCATCTGGCCCGACCCCGGCGGCGAGAACCGTGAAATCCTGATCCGCCGGATCCGCGTCCTGCTGCTCAACCCTGACCCCTAGCGAAGAAAGTTCTCATGCAGCTTTTCCTCGATACTGCAGACCTCTCCGAGATTACCGCCCGCGCCGATAGCGGGTTGGTGGACGGCGTCACGACCAACCCCTCGCTGATCGCAAAGGCGGGCGCCGATATCTTCGAGCGCATCGCGCAGATCTGCGAAGCCGTTGATGGACCGGTTTCTGCCGAAGTGGTGGCGACGGACCTCGCAGGCATGCTCGCCGAGGGACGTCGCCTGCGCGCCATTGCCGGCAATGTGGTGGTCAAGCTGCCCCTGACCCCTGACGGGCTGAAGGCATGCCGCACCTTCGCCGACGAAGGCATTCCGACAAACGTGACGCTGTGCTTTTCGCTCAACCAGGCCCTCCTTGCCGCCAAGGCCGGGGCGACCTTTGTGTCGCCCTTCGTGGGCCGGATCGAGGATATGGGCGGGGACGGGCTTGGGCTTCTCGAGGCGATCCGTGAGGTATACGACCAGTTCGGCTATGAGACGGCGATCCTTGCCGCTTCGCTCCGCTCGGCCACACATGTGGAGATGGCGGCCAGAATTGGCTGCGATGCGGCCACACTGCCGCCCAAGACATTCGATCAGTTGGCAAGGCATCCGCTGACGGATTCCGGACTGGCCGCCTTTCTGGATGACTGGAAGAAGACCGGCCGCAGCGGGCTGATTTGAAACGGGGCAATAACCGGGCCTTCAGGCCGGCCCGGTTGGGGGCAGACACGATGAACAAGCGCTATTTCGGCACTGACGGCATTCGCGGAACAACCAACCGCTCCCATATGACCGCGGAGACGGCCCTGCGGCTCGGCATGGCCGCTGCCCACTATTTCAAGCGCGAGAATGGCCGCCGCCACACCGTGGTCATCGGCAAGGACACCCGGCTGTCCGGCTACATGATCGAGTCGGCCCTTGTTGCGGGCTTTACCGCCGCCGGCATGGACGTGTTCCTGTTCGGCCCCATCCCTACCCCCGCCACCGCCATGCTCACCCGCTCGCTGCGGGCCGATATGGGGGTGATGATCACCGCCTCGCACAATCTCTACGAGGACAATGGCATCAAGCTCTTTGGCCCCGATGGCTACAAGCTGGATGACGCTGCCGAGCTGGAAATCGAGTCGCTGATGGACACCGACACGTCCGGGCATCTGGTGGAACCCAAATCCATCGGCAGGGCCAAGCGCATTGACGACGCCGAAGCGCGCTACATGGAAATCGCCAAGGCGACACTTCCGCGCTCGCTGCGCCTTTCCGGTCTGCGCATCGTGATCGATTGCGCCAATGGTGCAGCCTACAAGGTGGCCCCGAAAGTATTGTGGGAGCTGGGCGCCGATGTCGTTCCGCTGCACAACACCCCGAACGGCTTCAACATCAATGAGGATTGCGGCGCCACGGCCCCGAACGATCTCGCCGAGAACGTGAAGCGCTACCGGGCTGATCTCGGCATCGCGCTCGATGGTGATGCCGACCGCGTCGTGCTGTGCGACGAAAGGGGCAAGATCGTCGATGGCGACCAGATCATCGGCCTGCTGGCCACCGCCTGGAAATCCAGCGGCAAGCTGGCCAAGAACGCGGTCGTCACCACGCAGATGTCCAATCTGGGCCTCGAGCAGATGCTTGCCCGTCACGATATCAGCCTGCACCGCACACAGGTCGGTGACCGGTATGTGGTCGAAGCGATGCGCGCCTCCGGCTTCAACCTGGGCGGCGAACAGTCCGGCCATGTCGTGCTGTCCGATTTCGCCACCACCGGCGATGGCCTGATCGCGGCCCTGCAGGTGCTCTCGCTCCTCATCGAGTCCGGCAAGCCCGCGAGCGAATTGCTGCGGGTCTTCACCCCGGCACCGCAAATCCTGAAGAATGTCCGCTACGCGGCCGGCGCTGTTCCGCTCGAGAACGCCCGGGTCAAGGACGCCATTGCCGAGGCGGAGACCCGCCTAGACGGCAAGGGCCGGCTGCTGGTGCGCAAGTCAGGCACCGAGCCGCTGATCCGCGTGATGGCCGAAGGGGAACGCAAAATCATCGAGACGGTCGTGAACGATATCTGCTCCGCGCTTGACGAGGCGAAAAGCGCCTAGACCACCGGTAGGCTCTGGGAGAGCACGCCCCCAAAGCGGATAGGCTCCACGCGCACGGCGAGCCCTGTCCGGTCGTCGGTCTCCACGAACACACCGCACGCTGTCGCCGGTCCGCTGGCAGCCTGCATGCGCCCTGAGCGCATATGGGTGGTGAAGCGGCGCATCGGCTCTTCCTTGTCCATGCCGATCACGGAATCATAATTGCCGCACATGCCGGCATCGGTCTGGTAGGCGGTACCACCAGCCAGAATCTGGTGGTCTGCGGTGGGGATATGGGTATGGGTGCCGACGACCAGGCTTGCCCGCCCGTCGCAGAAATGACCCATGGCGTGCTTCTCGCTGGTCGCCTCGCCATGCGCATCGACGATGATCGCGTCCGCCACCTGCCCCAGCGGCGAGGCCGAAAGCGCCTCATCCACCACGGCAAAGGGATCGTCGAGCGGCTGCATGTAGAGCCGCAGGAGCACGTTCATCACCATCACGCGCGCGCCGGACTTCGTCTCGTAAAGCCCGGTTCCTCGCCCCGGCGCGGTGCCGGTGGGGTAGTTCGCCGGACGCAGCAGGCGCGGCTCGCGCTCGATATAGGTCAGCGCTTCTGACTGGTCCCAGGAATGATTGCCAAGGGTGAGGACATCCGCGCCCGCGTCGAAAAGCTCGATGGCGCAACGCTCGGTGATCCCGAAACCGCCCGCGGCGTTCTCCGCGTTGACCACCACGAAATCGAGCTTCAGCCGGTCACGGAATGAGCCGAGCTCTTCCACCAGCACATCGCGGCCCGACTTGCCGACCACATCTCCGAAAAACGCCAATCGCATTGAGATGTCCTAACCCACAAAAGCCTTTTCCACCACAAAGGCGCCGGGGCGGGCATTGGAGCCTTCCTCCAGACCGGCCGCTTCCACGCGCGCCTTGCAGTCATTGATCATGTTGATCGATCCGCAGATCATCACCCGGTCGGTCGCCGGATCCAGCGGGCCGCCCGTATCCGCCCACAGCTGGCCTGAATCCATCAGCGCGGTGATGCGGCCTGTGCGCGGATGGTCCTCGCGCGTCAGGGAGGTGTAGTGAATGAGCCGGTGGGCATGCTCGCCGACCAGCGGATCGTCTTTCAGGGACGCCACCAGCTCCTCACCATAGGCGAGCTCTGCGGCCTCCCGGCAGGTATGGGTCAGGATCACCTGCTCGAAACGCTCATAGGTCTCCGGATCACGGATGATGCTGGCAAAGGGCGCAATGCCCGTGCCAGTGGAGAGCAGGTAGAGCCGCCTGCCCGGCAGCAGAGCGTCATGGACCAGCGTGCCGACCGATTTGGTACCCAGCAGGATGGTATCGCCTTCACGGATCGTCTGCAGGCGCGACGTGAGCGGCCCGTCAGCAACCTTGATGGAGAAGAAGTCGAGCCCATCATCCCAGGCCGGGCTGGCAATGGAATAGGCGCGCAAGAGCGGCTTGCCATCCACCATCAGGCCCAGCATCACGAACTCGCCGGAGCGGAAGCGGAAGCTCGCCGGACGCTCCACGCGGAAGGAGAAGAGACTGCCGGTCCAGTGGCGCACCGAGAGGACGCGCTGTTCGCTGAAAGCTGCCATGGGGGATGAGGTCTCGTATCAGGGCCGTTGCAAGGTTCGGGCGGGATGTAGCGGCTCGGACCGGCTTCGCCAATGCTTCCCTGTGCGATGCATGCCCTAGCCGGCCTGCGCGCTGTAGCAGCGTGTCTCCGTCACAACATGGTCCAGCGCCACATCATGACGCCCGGCCGGCACGCGCCGGACGCGCTGGCCCTCATAGGCAAGCCCCACCGCCACCACCGGCCCGGCCGCGCGCAGAGCCGTCAGCGTGCGGTCATAATAGCCTGCCCCGTAACCGATGCGGTGACAGCGCGCATCGAACGCGGCCAGCGGCACCAGAACGAGGGTGGGCGTGAGTACCGGACGCTTCGCCTGGGGCACTTCGATGCCGAACGCGCCCGCCTCCAGCGCGTCGCCGGGGGCCCAGGCGCGAAACTGCAGGGGCGCATCCTTCGCCGCAACCACCGGCAGGGCAAGCTGGGCCTGTTCCAGAAGGAAGGTTTCCATGAGCGGGCGAGGATCGATCTCGCCGCGCACCGGCCAGTAGCCCGCCACTACCGCGTTGACCGCGGGCCAGGCCGCATCGGGAAAATGGCCGGCCAGCGCTCCGCCGGCATCAGGTGCAGCTTGCGCCAGGGCAACGCGGTGGCTCAGGGCCTTGCGCCGCAACCGGTTTTTCTGCCAGCCGCTCAGCATGGGCACCCACCGGGAGAAAAATGTGTGGCGGCACCAGACGGGCCGTTGACTATGTAACAACCCTGATGACCCGGAGTACCAGGTGGGTGCCGCGTGATGAAGGCCACGGCCGACATCAGAGGCAGCTCCCTCTCAGAGATGTAAGGTCGCCGGGATGTGAGAGTCTGACGAGAACTCCAGTCACCGCCACATCGGCAAACATGGGCCTTAACGGGGCTTTGCTCAAGCCTCACTGCCATCTGCCCCGGCCAGCGCCTCAAGGCGCGATGCCGCCCGGATGATGGATTCGGCAGCGCGGGCCCGGTCTGCGCGGCGCCGGGCCTCGGCCTGCGAGGCCAGCCCCTTGGCATCAAGCAGTTCAGATTCAAGCACTTCGACCCTGCCCTGCGCCTCTCGCATCTCGTCGGCCACGATCAGCGAGGCCATCAGCAGAAGGCGCAGCTCGCCGATCTGGCCAACCTTGTCGGCAAGGTCACGCACATGCGTATCAAGATGGGCTGCCAGATCCTTCAGATAGGCCTGCTGGCCATCCTCGCATCCGATGGTGAAGGGGCGGCCATTGAGCGAGATCGTGACCTTCGACATCAGCCCTCTCCTCCACCAAACAGATCTCCCGGCCCGCTGTCCGAAAGGCCGGCCCCGGCGATCGCCGATTTCAGCTCGCGCATCGCTTCGGCGAGGGCGGCACTGGCCTCGCTGGCCGCGTCCGCCAGTTCCGCTTCGCTGGCGCGCGCTGCATCCAGCTGTTCGGCAAGGCGCGACCGGTCTTCATCGGCATGGCGTGCGGCCCTTGCATCACCCTCCGCTTCACCCATGCGGCTGGCCAGCTGGTCCAGCCGCGTTTCCACCGCGCCTATGGCTGCCAGCAGCCGGGCTTCGGCTTCCTTGAGAGGGTCGATATCATTCGGGTCAGAGGGAGGGGGTGCGTTCATGAGTGCCAAAATCCGCTCTTGCGCACAAAAGTTCAAGTGTCAGGTGAGGTGCGCCCGCCCTCTATACACCGCCTTGGCGGTGACGTCGCCGTCCGGAGGAGCCGGAAGCAGGGCAAAAGCCGTGGTCGGCCGCCGTATGCGGCTCACGCGGGCCGCTGGGGCGGCTGCTGTCCCGTACCGGCGCCTGCCGGCCTGACAAGCGGCCTGCGCGTCAACAGATCCAGCGGGTTCCAGGCAAGCAGGCGGGCAAACTCCGCTGTTGCCGCCACGCGGCCCGATTGCGCCGCCCGGCGCTTGGTCCAAAGGTGCGCCAGCCCCTTCAACGCGTCGGCCAGCGCCCCGCCAAACAGCGTGAAGTGGCCAAACCGGGCAGCCGACGCCCACAGCGCCAGCGTCATTGCCACATGCATCGGCAGCGTCAGCACCAGCAGTGGCAGCGGCATGATCTTCAGATAGGTCCACAGCCGGTTGCGCGTGCCGTGATAGGTGGCAAACACCGAGCGCCGCCCGCTGGATCCGTAGCCGACATGATCGACCACAGCCTGCTGGACATGCATGGCCGAGTGACCGGCCAGCCGCGCCCGCGCGCCAAGATCGACATCCTCGACATAGCAGAAATAGTCCTCGTCAAACCCGCCCAGTGCCTCGAATACATCCCGCCGGATCATCATGGCCGCCGCGCAGGGCGCGAATATCTCGCCATCCGGAGGCGAGGCCATCTCGCGTCCGTAGGCGCCGCGATAGGGAATGCCGGTGATGTGGTAGACATCACCCGCCCCGTCGAGCACGCCCTCATGCCCGTCCGCCCGCTGGGTGGAACCGAACAGGCTTGCGTGGGAATAGCGCTGCGCCGCTGCCATCAGCTGCTCCAGCCAGTCCGGCGCGGGGAAGGCATCCGGGTTCAGAAGCACCAGCCAGCGCGTGCCGGCCATCGCCGCCAGCCGGTTATTGCCTGCCGCAAAGCCCAGATTGGTATCCGAGAGCACCAGCTCGATGCCGCCGGGCACGTCATCGGGCGACAATCTTGCGTGCTGCGAGCCGTTCTCCAGCACCAGAATGCGGGCGGGGGGTACAGTCTGCGCAGCCAGCGCGGCTTTCAGGCGGGGCCAGTGAAAGGCGCTTTCATAGGCCACGATCAGGATCGTGACGTCCGCTATCGTGCCCGCCGCGGCCACCCCCGCTAGCCCGCCGCCGGGCCGGGCAGGAGGCGCGCACGGATAGTGCCGTCCAGCGCCTTGATACGGTCCAGAAAATCGTCCGGCAGCGGACCTTCAAGGTCGGCCAGGGCGTAGCCGATCTCGGAATCGGTCTGCAGGAACTGTGCGGCGACGTTAGCCCCGGCTTTCTCGGCGGCATCATTGAGGCGGCGCAGGAAGCCTGGCGCATTGATGTGAGGTACCGCGACGCGCGTGCAGCCTGGGCGGATCGGCCCCGGCTCCACCTGCGGGAAGTTCACCGCATGGCCGGTCGATCCCAGATAGAGATACTTGGCGAGCTTGATCGCGCTATCCTGGCCGATGGCAGCCTGCGCCTCGAGCGTCGAGCCACCGATATGCGGCGTGAGAATAACATTCCTGAACCGTTGCAGGGGCGATTCAAACGTGTCCCCCTTGGCGCTCGGCTCCACAGGGAACACATCGATGGCTGCACCGGCCAGATGCCCGCTTTCCAGCGCGGCCGCCAGCGCATCGATATCCACAAGATCGCCGCGCGCCTGATTGATCAGGAAGCTGCCAGGCTTCATGGACCGGATGCGCTGCGCGTTCATCAGGTTTCGGGTCTGGGCATTGGACGGGACGTGCAGCGTGACCACATCGCACTCGGCCAGCAGCGCATCAAGGCTCTCCATGGGCCGCGCATTCCCGTGCGCGAGTTTTGGCTCCACGTCGTGGAAGTAGACATGCATGCCCAGCGCCGAAGCCAGCACGGAGAGCTGGGCGCCGATATTGCCGTAGCCGACAATGCCAAGCTTCTTCTTGCGCACCTCGTTGCAGCCATCGGCGCTTTTCAGCCAGCCGCCATCATGGATGGCGAACATCTTCTCCGGCACGCGCCGCATCAGCATGATGATGGAGGCAAGCGTCAGCTCGGCAACCGAGCGCGTGTTGGCAAACGGTGCGTTGAAGACCGGAACGCCCCGGCGTGCCGCTTCCGCCAGATCCACCTGATTGGTGCCGATGCAGAAACACCCCACCGCCAGCAGGTCCGGCGCACTGTCCAGTATGTCGGCGTCAATGTGGGTGCGTGAGCGTATCCCGAGCACCGATTGTCCCCGGAGTGCGGCCTTGAGGGCGATTGGCTCGGGAGAACCTGAAGCCCGGGTGATCGCCACCGGACCGTAACTGGTCAGCGCGCCGTCCGCATCGGGGTGAACGTTTTCCACGAGAAGGGCATTGAATGCGGTATTGCTCACGGGAGGTCGGGCTTTCGGAACTGGAGTTGCTGCACTGCGGCAGGGAGCATGCCCCCGCTCTGCCACGCTATGCAACACCCGATCTCGCACGGCCGCCTCCGCCCGCACATGAGCGGCGTATCTGCGGCGCAAACCTTCCCGCTCTCTGACCGCACTGACCGGGCCATGCCGGCGCCAGCGAGACCCGTCATGCAGCCGAATGATCATGGCTTGACATTTAAACTTTGTAATACAAAGTTATTTGCAACATGGAATTCAATGGGAGAACGATCATGCGTCATGTCCTCAGCCTCAACCGGCCGTCGTGCATCCTGCTGGCGGCCACTTCCGCACTGGCCCTCGCAAGCCCGGCCCTGCCCGCTCAACCGGCCGGAGAAGCGTTCGGATTTCTTCTCGGTGAATGGGAGGGTACGGGCGAAGCCTCGGCTCCCGAGGGCGGCCCCCGAGGGCATTTCACGGTACGGGAGTCCATTCAGGCCGAAGCCGGCGGACACGCCATCACCTTGCGTGGAACCGGTGATGTCCGGATGGGCCCGGACGGCCCGTTGACCCGTATCCATGACGCCATCGGTCTGGTCTGGCGCCACCATGATGGCTCGTATCGGATCAGGTCGGTCACGATGCACGGCCAGACCGTGGAGGGCGAGATCGTGAGGTCAGAAGACGGCTATGAGTGGGGTTTCTCTGCAGGAACCATGGGCGAGTATCGCTACCAGGCGGTCGTCTCGGGCGACAGCTGGGTGCACCGTGGCTATTACCGTGCCGCCGGGGACGATGAATGGTCCGGTTTCATGACCATGTCGCTTACACGGATCAGCGACTAGGCGCTGCCCGGCAGGCCGACAGCCACCGGCTTTCCATCCACCATCACCGGCTGGGACGCCGCTTCCAGCCGGTCAACGCGCACGACTGCCAGCCCCTCGCCCTGCATGCCTGACAAGACTTCGCCCACCGGCGTATCGCCAGCCATGACAACCAGAGCTGGGCTGAATGCCAGCGCGCCGCTGACACGGGCTGTGCGTTTGCGCACGCCCCCCTTGCGGTGCATGCGGCTGGCCACCTCCTGCCCGACAAAGCAGCCCTTCCTGTAATCGATCATGTGCAGCAGATCGTGGTTCACATCGGTGGAGAACACCTCTGCCGGGGCGTAATCGAGCGGCATCTCCGCGACGCAGGCCCGACAGCGCGCCCGGTTATAACTCTCAGGGGCGTCTGGCACCGCAGCCATGACCGGCATGATGGCGCGGATCCCCAGGGCCGAAGCACGCGGATCGGGCGCCATCATGAGCGCCTCGCCGCGCAGTTCTGCCTCCCCGGACGCGGCCGCCACGGCGAGATCGGGACGCAGGGCGAGTTCCGCCTTCGCGCGCAGCCGGTAGAGCGTGAAGCGCTTCAAAAGGCTCTCGGCCTCGCTCAGCGGAACATCCACGAACAGCCCGTCTGCACCATCGTCAAGGAAGATGAGGTCGGCGAGCACCTTGCCTTGCGGGGTCAGGAGGGCCGAACCAACCGCCTTGCCGGGCGCAACGCCTTGCGGACCATTGGTGACGACACGCTGCAGGAAATCACGCGCATCCGGTCCGGTGATATGGATCACGGCGCGATGCGAAAGGCGGGTGAGAAAACCGGTGTCTGACATGGGTCCGATGTGGCCCATCTGTGACCCTGCCGCAAGGGCGTCACTGGCGTGTCATTTGCCCGTTCCCGCGTTATCGGCGATCATCGCCCACCGGCATTGGAGGGAGAGGGGCGATGTTTGGACGGGGCAAGGACCGTTTGCGCGGCGCCAGGGCCAGTTTTCAGGACATACTGACGGCGCTGCCCTACCGGCAGGCCATCGCGTTCGATCCCGGCCAGCCCAACCTCATCACACACCAGCTTAAGCATGCCGACTATCTGGCGGGCGTCGGCAGCGACAGTCTCGGCTCGGCCATCGCCATCATGAAGAAATTCCGCGACTGGGCGAGCGTGCGCGCCAGCACCACTCTCTTGCGCAAGGTGGAGGCGGTCTGCCCGGACATACTCTTTGATCTGGAACAGAAGCTCTCCTTCACCAGCAATCTGGTCGAGTACTCGCTGGATTTCATGGAATGGGCTCAGAAAGCCTTGCAGGCGGTGGAGGATGCCCGCGCCACGGGCGACGAGCAGCGTGCCGCCGAAGCGCTTGTCACGCTGGTGACCGGCTTTGCCGCCTATATCAGCCAGATCGGCAGCTATTATCATGATTTCCAAAGCTATTTCGGCAAGGAAACTTATGACCGCTACCGGGAAAACCTGAACACGCTGGCCAATGATGACCGGCGCGCCATCCATGCCTTCTACGCGCATTTCGAGGTTGCTGTGGCCAGCATGGGACGCATCTACCGCCAGGAGATTCCTGCCATCCGGGCGATGGGCGAAATACCGCCCGCCTTCATCGTCAAATGGGCAGTGTCGCTCGCAGGCTCCATCCAGAAACTCTATGTCAGCGCGCTCGACCTGCTGCAGCGCTGAAGGGCCGCGGCGGCTCGATCTGGCGGGCAGGCCCGCTGTGCGCTAAGCCACGCGCCATGACGCGAATTCTCTTCATCACCGCCACCCGCATTGGCGACGCGATCCTCTCCAGCGGCTTGCTGGATCATCAGCTGCGCACCTGTCCGGATCCGCGCGTGACTATTGCCTGCGGGCCGCTGGCTGCGCCGCTCTTCCGGGCCGTGCCAGGGCTGGAACGCGTGATCGTCATGACCAAGAAAAAGGGCGGCGGGCACTGGCTGGACCTCTGGCGCCAGACCGTCATCCACCGCTGGGATATCGTGATCGATCTGCGCGAAAGCGCGACCAGCTGGTTCCTGCTCGCGGGCAGGCGCCATGTGAAGCGCAACTGGCCGGGCGGCGATGCGCCCGTTCACCGGGTGGAGGAGGCGGCTGCCTTCCTCAATGTCTCGCCGCCCCCCTCTCCCGTCCTGTGGCTGGATGATCTGGCCCGCGCGCGCGCCCGCGCGCTGATGCCCGATGCGCCGGTACTGGCGCTGGCGCCGGCCGCCGCCGCACGCTTCAAGGAATGGGCGCCGGAGCGCTTTGCCGAGCTGGCACTGGCCCTGACCGCCCCCGAAGGTGCGCTCGCCGGCGCTCATATCGCCATTTTCGGCGGGCCAGGCGATGAAGCCACCGCGCGGGCCGTCACCTCCCGGCTCGATCCTGCCCGTACTCACGATTTCACGGGCCGGCTGGACCTTCTCGAAACCGGCGCCTGCCTTGCCCGCGCCGCCCTCTTCGTCGGCAATGATAGCGGACTGATGCATATGGCCGCCGCCGCCGGCACCCCGACGCTGGGGCTGTTTGGCCCCACCGATGAGCGTGTCTACGGCCCCTGGGGCCGCAGGACAGCGGCGGTGCGGGCAGGCGATCAGGCGGACGAGCGAACGCGCGACCGGCTGAAAACCTCCCAGACCGGCCTGCTGGCCGATCTGGCGCTTGCACCGGTGCTGGCCGCAGCAGACAATCTTCTCAAACAGGAGAGCGCAGCATGAGCGAGACTTTCGACACCCTCATCAAGGGCGGCACAATCGTCAGCCATGCCGGGCGCCTGAAGGCCGATATCGCCATTCGCGATGGCCGCTTTGCCGCCATTGGCGATCTCTCTGCCGCCAGTGCAGGCGAGGTGATCGACGCCAGGGGCCTGCATGTCCTGCCCGGCGTCATCGACACGCAGGTACATTTCCGCGAACCGGGCCTGGAATGGAAAGAGGATCTGGAAACCGGCAGCCGCGCCGCCGCGCTCGGCGGTGTGGTATGCGTTTTTGAGATGCCCAACACCAACCCGGCGACCACGACGCCGGAGCTGATGGCCGACAAGGTGAAGCGCGGTACACACTGCATGCACACCGATTTTGCCTTCTATGCCGGGGCGACCAAGGAAAACGTCCATCTGCTTCGCGAGATGGAGAAAATGCCCGGATGCTGCGGCGTGAAGGTCTTCATGGGCGCCTCCACCGGCGATCTGCTGGTCGATACCGATGAGGGCGTGGCCGCTGTCCTGAACGTGATCGAGCGGCGCGCCGCCTTCCATTCCGAGGACGAATTCCGCCTGGCGGACCGGCGCGTGCTGGCGCGTCATGGCGACTGGACGAGCCATGTCGAGGTGCGCGACGACATCGCCGCCATGCAGAGCACGCAGCGCCTGGTGCGCCTCGCCCGCGAGGCCGGAAAGCGCATCCACGTCCTGCACATCTCGACCGCTGACGAGATCGAATATCTCAAAGACCACAAGGATATCGCCAGCGTCGAGGTCACGCCCCAGCACCTCACTCTGGCTGCGCCCGACTGCTATGAGCGCCTGGGCGCCTACGCCCAGATGAACCCGCCCATCCGCAACGCGAAACACCGCGACGGGCTGTGGCGCGGTGTCGATCAGGGCATTGCCGATATTCTGGGTTCCGACCACGCCCCGCACACGGTGGAGGAAAAATCCAAACCCTATCCCGCCTCCCCGTCCGGCATGCCGGGCGTGCAGACGCTGGTGCCTCTCATGCTGGATCATGTCGCCAAGGGCCGCCTGACGCTGGAGCGCTTTGTCGACCTGACGAGCCACGGGCCGCAGCGCGTGTTTGGCCTCGCCAACAAGGGCCGCATCGCCGCCGGATACGATGCCGACCTGACGATTGTAGACCTGCACGCGGTGCGCACGATTCAAGAAAGCTGGCTCGCCTCGCGCTGTGGCTGGTCGCCCTTTACCGGCGACACCGTCACCGGCTGGCCGATGGCCACGATAGTGCGCGGCAAGGTCGTGATGCGCGATGACGAGCTCGTCACGCCCTCTGTTGGCGAACCCGCTCGCTTCGTGGAGACGCTGGGGGCGGTTTAGGCAGGTCCTAGCTCAAGGAACTGGGGGGAGATATATCCGACGGAAATAATTTGATGTTCGCCTAACCAGTGCAAGCCCGCACACAGGCGGCGTGGGAGGAGACTGTCCACCGCATCACGTCAATTATACTGGTCTGTTGAAAAGAACTCCGATGTCCATGAGCACCAATGACGACCCCTTCTTCTCGCTCGGACAGTCGAGCACATGGAATGCGTGCATCGGTAAGCAGGCGTTCGATGAAAACTACGTCGATGGCTATACTGATGCCGCTTTGCTGCTCGCCGAGACGCTGATCAGGGAGAAGATGTTCGGAAGCCGCGACACCATCGTTTTTCCGATCCTGTACAACGCCCGCCACGGTATTGAGCTCACCCTCAAATACCTGATCAAGCGCCTCGGAGAGATCGGGGTGGCGCAAGGCGCACCCAGGGTAGATCATGACATTCTCGCCCACTGGCAGTTCCTGATGGGGCAACCGTTCGGTGATGAAACATTACGCCAGCTTTTGGCGTCGCTTGAACCGTTTATCCGCAGCCTTTCGAATATTGACGATGACGGTCAGTCATTCCGCTACTCAGAGCTTCGCGGCGGGCAGATGAGCTTGGGACAACACTCGCTCGCCAGCATCGAGTTGATCAGGGACAGCCTCAGGGAACTCCGGACTATTCTCGAAAAATTGAAGCACCGCCTGTGGGACATTGAAGAAGAACGAAAGACCGGCACATTCACTGCTGAATGCTCCCGGCTTGACCTAAAGGCCATCGCTGAGGCCTTGCCGGATCGCGAGAACTGGAAGTCCGATGCCTTCACCGAGGCCAGAGCGGCAATGATGGCGCGTTTCAATCTGAGTAGCCGAAAGTTTTCAATGGCACTTGGGAAGATTCAAGAGGGCCGCGAATTAAAGCTCTTGATTGGTGTACAAAGCGAGCTGGCCCACCTCACTGACGAACACGTCGAGCTAGTGGTTGAGCAATGGTGCCGGCTTCATCCAGACCGCGAGCCAAAAAACGATGACTTAGGGTTGGACTATTTCGGGCGAAATTTTGAGGAGCTTTTCAACAAAGACGATGCGACAGAGGAGGTTATGTCCCTTCTCCTCAACAGGCTCTCACACGATGAGATCGCAGATATCGATACGCTCTTCGGTATGGGTCGGGATGTTCGCTACGGCGAACACTATGAAGCGATGCTAGCAGACAACAAGCGCGCGCATGCGGTTACCAATGACCTATGGGTGAACCTCAACCATGTCCTTTCCAAGAGAAGTTTTGCACATGAGTTCGCAAAAGGGCTTGAGCGTGTTGGTAGGCCTGATCTTGCCCAGACTGTCCGCACTATTGCCGATGGCGACCATCGTGCGCGGACGTGTGGTGATGCGCGAGGATGAGCTGGTTACGCCCTCAACAGGCGAAGCGGCACGCTTTGTGGAGACGCTGGGCGCGGTTTAGGGGATTCCCCTCGCCCTTCGAGACGCGCTTACGCGCTCCTCAGGGTGAGGGGAATGTGCTGTGGCCCTCATCCTGAGGGCGAACGAAGTGAGCGTCTCGAAGGACGAGGGCCTCACCCCAGCTCGATCACCGCGTCGACCTCTACCGCTGCGCCCAGCGGCAGGACCGGACAGGCGACGGCAGAGCGGGCATGACGGCCCGCATCGCCGAACACTTCCACCATCAGGTCTGAACAGCCATTGATGACTTTGGGAATGTCAGTGAAGGCCGGGTCTGCGGCGACGAAGCCGCCAAGGCGCACCACGCGTTTCACCCGGTCCAGATTGCCGTCACAGGCGGCAGCAAACTGGGCGATGAGATTGAGCCCGCACAGGCGCGCGGCCGCCTGCCCTGCGGCCACGTCCATGTCCTGCCCCAGCGTGCCCTTCACCAGCCCGTCCGGCCCGAGGCAGATCTGCCCGGAGACAAAGACCAGCGCGCCGGAGCGCACGAAAGGCACATAATTGGCCACCGGCGCGACGGCCTCCGGCAGGGTGATGCCAAGCTCTGCAAGGCGTTTGGTGATCTGGGACATGGGGAACTCCTTGGAAATTCGGCCAGCCCTTTCAGGCCAGGTCGCGCACGATGTCTCCCCCCGCCCGCGGGGGGAGTGGCCCGAAGGGCCGAGGGGGGGGAAGGCTCCCCCCTCCGTCAGCTGCGCTGACACCTCCCCCGCAAGCGGGGGAGGACACCGCTGAGGCGAGCAAACGTAACTAGAACCGCTCGACCGCCATGGCCGTGGCTTCGCCGCCACCGATGCAGAGCGAGGCAACGCCGCGCTTCTGGTCGTGCTTTTCAAGCGCCGCCAGCAGCGTGACGAGGATGCGCGCACCGGAGGCCCCGATCGGGTGGCCGAGGGCACAGGCACCGCCGTTTACGTTGATCACGTCGTGCGACAGGCCGAGATCCTTGATCGCGATCATCGGCACGCTGGCAAAGGCCTCGTTGATCTCGAACAGATCGACATCTTTCGTCGTCCAGCCCGCACGCTCCATCACCTTGCGCATGGCCGGAACCGGCGCGGTCATGAAATAGGCCGGCTCGTGCGCGTGCGCCGCCGTGGCGACGATTTTCGCGATGGGTTTGAGGCCCCGGCGTTCGGCCTCGGACAGGCGCATCAGCACCAGCGCCGCCGCGCCGTCGGAGATGGCAGAGGCGTTCGCTGCCGTCACGGTGCCGTCCTTGGTGAAGGCCGCGCGCAGTTCCGGGATCTTTTCAGGACGTGCCTTGCCGGGCAGTTCGTCATGCTCGACCGTCACATCGCCCTTGCGGGTGGAGATGGTGACCGGGGCAATCTCACGCTTGAACACCCCGTCCTTCGTGGCGGCCTGGGCGCGCTTGAGCGTCTCGATGGCGTAGGCGTCCTGGTCTTCGCGGGTGAACTGGTATTCCTGCGCCACCATGTCGGCATAGACGCCCATCGCCTTGTGCTCATAGGCATCTTCAAGCCCGTCCAGCGCCATGTGGTCTTTCAGCGAGTCATGGCCGTACTTGAAGCCTGCGCGGTGGGTGGAGAGCAGGTGCGGCGCGTTGGTCATGGACTCCATGCCGCCCGCCACGATCACATCGGCTTCGCCAGAGGCAATCATCGCGCGGCCATAGATCGCCGCCTGCATGCCCGAACCGCACACCTTGTTGAGCGTGGTGGCCTGAGCGGATTTCGGCAGGCCCGCCTTGATGGCGGCCTGACGGGCCGGCGCCTGGCCCTGACCGGCGCTCAGGACGTTGCCCATGAAGACCATGTTGACGTCATCGCCGGCAACGCCTGCCTCGGCGAGGGCGGCCTTTATGGCGATGGAGCCGAGCTCGGGCGCGGCCACAGCCGCCAGATCGCCCAGCAGCCCGCCCATGGGGGTGCGCGCCATGCCCACGATGACGATGGGATCGTCTGCGCTCATGATTGTCTCTCCTGTTTCAGGATGAAAGGGGTAGTCCGGTTGGAAACTGGCGCGCATGTGAAGGCCCCGCGCCGCGCCGCGTCAAGGCTTTTCGCAGGCGCAATGTCAGGCCCGGTCCAGCGCCACCGCTTCAGCGAGGATGGCGGCAAGTCCGTCATCGAGATCGTCAGCCGAATAAATCTTCACATGGCGCAAGGCCTTGCCACTGCCCTCCACGCGCACATGCCCTGCCAGCTCCGCACCACGGAAGAACTGCAGATTGATGTGCGCCTTGTGCGGCACGATCGAGCAGATGCGCTCCTCGCCTGAATAGCACGGATAACCCCAGGCCAGCGCTTCGCTGAGATGGGGCGCACGCGCCCTGATCCAGTCCCGCACCGCCCGCGCCAGCGGGGCAGTGGCCTTCTCGTGATCTAGCTTGTCAAAATAGGCGTCAGCGTTCATGCGGCTTTGTCCTTGCTCATGGTTGCACGGATCCAGCCTCCGCCGAGCACGCGGGCGTCTTCGTCCACGCTGTAGAAGACGCACGCCTGACCGGGCGCCACACCTTCCTCGCCCGCAGCCAGCGTCACACTGACAGCGCCATCATTACTCACATGCAGGCTGGCGGGGCTGGGTGGACGTGTGGAGCGGACCTTCACGGCAATTTCCAGCCCATCGGCACCTTCCAGCGGGCCATCGCCAATCCAGTTCACATCGGCAAGCTGGATGGTGCGCACGGCGAGCGCTTCGCGCGGGCCGACAATGACCTGCGCCTTGGCGGCATCCAGCCGGATCACGTAGAGCGGCTCGCCGGTGGCCACGCCAAGCCCCCGGCGCTGGCCCACCGTATAGTGGATCACGCCCTCATGGGTGCCGAGCACCCGGCCATCCTCATGGACGATCTCGCCCGGCCGGGCGGCATCCGGGCGCAGGCGTTTGACCACGCTGGCGTAATCACCATCGGGCACAAAGCAGATATCCTGACTGTCAGGCTTGGCTGCCACGATCAGCCCCAGCGCGAGGGCCAGCTCGCGCGTCTGGTCCTTGGTCAGATGACCCAGCGGGAAGCGCAAGTAATCCAGCTGCTCGCGGGTGGTGGCGAACAGGAAGTAGGACTGGTCCTTGCCATGGTCTTCGGCGCGCAGCAGCACCGGCCCGCCCGGTCGGTCTTCCCGGCGGATATAATGGCCCGTCACCAGGGCGGCGGCGCCCAGTTGCTGCGCGGTGCTCAGCAGGTCCGCAAACTTCACCGACTGGTTGCAGCGCACGCACGGGATGGGCGTGGCACCGGCCAGATAGGTGTCGGCGAAGTCTTCCATCACCGCTTGCTTGAAGCGGCTTTCATAGTCCAGCACGTAGTGGGCAAAGCCCATGGCTTCCGCCACGCGGCGGGCATCATGGATGTCCTGGCCCGCGCAGCATGCCCCCTTGCGGTGGATGGCTGCGCCATGATCGTAGAGCTGCAGTGTCATGCCGACGACCTGATAGCCCGCACGGTGCAGCACGGCAGCAACGACCGAGCTGTCCACACCGCCCGACATGGCGGCCACGACCCGGTGGTCTTCAGGCTTTCCGCCCAGCCCCAGAAACTCGCCGGTCAGGCCATAGGCGGCCATCAGCGCGTCGACACGCGCCGTATCGGCTTGCGGGTTTGCTGAAAGGGTGTCACGCGGCCCGGCGGGGCGCGCACTGATAAGGGTCGTCATCGCTCTTTTCCTTTCCCGCCGGTTCAAGGCCGGCGGCAATGGGTATGGGGCGATGCATATAGCCCATGCGCGGGGCGAATTGAAGGCATCACCGCCTGCCACCCCGCCGTTAGCACGGTGTTTACGATTATTGCCGGTTTCAATGGATTTCCGGCAGCGGGCAGGCCATCCTCTCTTCATGAACGCTGCCTTCGCATCCGGTGTTTCGGGCTTTGCCTCTGCCACGGCTCTGTTGAACCGCGCGGCAGACCGGGTGACTGGCGTTCATGACCTGACCATCCCTGACCGCCCCTCCCGCGCGGTCGATACTCCTGGCGCGCCCGCCGGCCCTTCCCCCCGGAACCCCGCACCCGGCGGGCGCGCTACTCCTTCCCCTGATTACGCCGCAGCCGCCGTGGACATGATCCAGGCGCGGAACCTTGCGGCTGCATCCGGCGCCATCGTGCGGGCCGCTGACGACATGGTCGGCGCGCTGCTGGACATCAGGTCCTAACCCCTACTAATCGCTCGAATAGCCTTCTACCCTGATCTCGAAGCAGGAAGGACAGCTCATGAGCGAGACGATACGCCGCCGGGCACAATACCGGCGTCTGGCGTACCGGCTGGAAGCGTGGATGCGCGTCCGGCTGTGGGCGCAGGTGCTCGCCGGGCTGATACTGGGCGTGTTCGCCGGACTGCTGCTCGGGCCGGAAGCTGGCCTCCTGCCGCGCGATACCGCCGAGATTGTCGGCGCCTGGCTGGCCATGCCGGGCAGCATCTTCCTGTCCCTCATCAAGATGGTACTGATGCCGCTCGTCCTGTCTTCCATCGTGCTGGGGCTGGCGGCAAGCGCGGCTGACCCGGCCGGATTGCGGGCCATGGGCACCCGCCTCGCCCTGTTTGTGGGCATTACCACGCTTGCAGCGGCCCTGCTCGGGGCCACGCTGGGCCTGACCATCGCGCCCGGCACGCTCATCGATCCGGCGACCGCCGAAGCCGTGGCGGGCGATACGCCGGTGACAGCTGATGCGGCGCAGGACACTCCAGCCAGTAACGGCCGGTTGGGAGAGATCATCCAGACCGCGCCTGAGTTGATCGTCGGCCTTGTGCCCGACAACCCGCTCGCCTCTGCGGTGCAGAACGAGATGCTGGCGATTGTGGTCTTCGGCATCTTTCTTGGCGCTGCCTACGTGGGATCCACCAACAAGACGCGGCTCGACCCGTTGCTCGGCGTGTTTGAAGGCCTGCTCGAGGTCTCCATGACAGTCGTGCGCTGGGCGATGTACATAACGCCCTATGCCGTATTCGGCCTCACCGCCCAGTTGCTGGCCCGGCTCGGGCTGGGATCACTGGCCGCGCTGGGTGCCTATGTGGGCACCGTGCTGGCGGGCCTGGCCATCCTGCTGGTCATGTATCTGCTACTGATCGCCCTGCTGGGCCGGATGAGCCCGGCGAGATTTCAGTCGGCAGTAGGCGAAGCGCAATTGCTGGCCTTCTCCACCTCGTCTTCGGCCGCTGTCATCCCGCTTTCCATCCGTATCGCCGTGGAAAAGCTCGGCGCACCGTCCTCGATGGCGGGCTTCGTCATTCCCCTTGCCGCCACCGTCAACATGGCCGGCACGGCGCTCTATCAGGCCATCGCCGTCATCTTCGTGGCGCAGGTCGCGGGCGTCACGCTGGCACCGGGAGAAATCGCCATTATCGTCCTGACGCTGGTTGCCTCGTCCATCGGCGCACCCGGAGCCCCCGGCGTCTCGATAGCCATTCTCTCAGGGCTGATTGCCAGCTTCGGCATACCGCCCGCCGGTCTGGTGTTTGTGCTCGGCGTGGACAGATTCCTCGACATGGCACGCACATCGGTCAATGTAACAGGCGACCTCGCTGCGACACGCATTCTCGCCGTGCGCACCCGACCCAAGGAACAAGGCTGACACACGCGCCCATGGCTTCTGTAAACGTCGATCTCGTGCTTGATCCGGTCTGCCCGTGGTGCTGGCTGGGCCATCGCTACTGGCGGGCTGCCCAGGAGCTGGTGCCGGAAACGCCGGTCGAAACCGTGCTGCGCCCCTTCCAGCTCGATGCCTCTGTCCCGAAGGCCGGCCTGCCCTATCAGGACTACATGAAACGGCGCTTTGGCGACGACACGTCCGGCCGGTTCAAGGCCATGCGCGAACATCTCGAGGCCGCAGGACCGCAGGTGGGGATCGTCTTCAACTTCGATGAGATTACCGTGCGTCCCAACACGATGGACGCGCACCGCCTGATCCGTTGGGCGCAAGGCCAGGGCAAGGGCGCGGACGCCGCCGAAGCCCTGTTCAAGGCCTATTTCGAGGAGCGGCGCGATATCGGCGCGGCTGCGGAACTGACCGCCATCGCCGAAAGCGTCGGGCTCGACGCGACCCTGGTGGCAGACCTCCTCTCCACCCATCGCGACAAGGATACGCTGGAGCGCGAGGAGAGATTCTACCGTTCGCTGGGCGTGGCGGGCGTCCCCTGCTTCATCTTCAACGGTGCCTTCGCGGTCTCCGGGGCCGAAGCTCCCGAAACGCTCGCCGAGGCAATCCGCAGGGCCGCCAGCCTGCCGCCTGAGGAAGATGCGTGATGCGCGCTGCGGCCCTTGTCCTGACCATGATCCTCGTCGGCGCCTGCTCACCCGGTGCGCGCAGCGCGCCGGACGGGGCAGAACAGGCCCGCTTCATCGCCGTCTGCAGCGAACGATTCGACTATGGCGCGGAGGCCTGTGCCTGTCTGTCGGAACGCGCCGCCCGGCGCTTCGATGCGGTCGCCTACACCATACTGGTCGATTCCATGGCGGGGGAGCCTGTGCGCGAGCGCATGGCCGCTGCCGGGCTCAATTCCAGCGTCCAGGGAGCGCTGGCGCGTTTTGTCGCCGAGACCGCCCTCTCCTGCCAGCCGGAAACCTGATTGCGCGCCGCCACGGCGCACCTGATAGTGCGCTGCAAAGGCTGAGCTCAATCAGCCTCGCGGGAGGACTATCACCATGTCACCAGTTGCCATTGCCGGTCTCTATATCGCCATCAACCTGCTCATCCTGCTCGTCCTCGCCTGGAACGTGATCGCCGGCCGGCGGGCCAGCAAGGTCGGTTTCGGCGATGGAGGCGATGAGTCGCTCGCCCGCCGCATCCGGGTCCATGCCAACGCTACCGAATGGGTGCCGGGCATGCTGATTGGCCTGCTTACGCTGGCCCTCCTGGATGCACACATTGTGGTCCTGCACGCGCTCGGGATCGCCCTCACCCTCGCCCGCGTGCTGCATGCTTTCGGCCTCACGGGCAGCTCCGGGACCAGCTTTGGCCGGTTTGGCGGCGCGTTGATTACCCTCATCGTCTATCTGGCCGGCGGCATCGCGATTCTCTGGTATGCACTGACCTGAGGGCGGGGCGGGTCATTGCGGGCGCGCGGTCCCGCCGTTATAGCCGGTGACCATGATGAACAAACCCGCCAACTCCTCCTCCACCGCCGCCGGACCCGATCCGCAAGCCCTGCTGCCTTTGGCTGAAAGCCTGCTCGAACGTGCGCTTGCCGCCGGCGCGGAAGCCGCAGAGGTGATCCTCGGCGAATCCCGCTCGCTGGAGGTCTCGGTGCGCGAAGGCGCGCTTGAGGATGTGGAACGGTCCGAAGGACGCAGCGCCGGCCTGCGCGTCTTCATCGGCAAGCGCATGGCGGGCACCAGTTTTTCCGATCTCACCGACGAGGGCGCCAGTCTCGCCGTGGAACGTGCCATCGCGATGGCACGCGTCGCCCCGGAAGACCCGTATTGCGGTCTTGTCGAGCGCGAACAGCTTGCGCGTATCATTCCCCCTGTCGATCTCTACGAAGACATGGACTGGGATGCCGCAGTGCTGGAGGCAGAAGCGCTCGAAATGGAGGCGGCCGCCCGCGCCGTCGACGGCGTCGCCATGGTCGCGAGCTCAGGTACCAGCCTCTCGGCCAGCGCCGTAGTCATGCTGACCTCTACCGGCTTTGTTGGCGCAAAGCGCGGCTCCATGGCCTCGCGCGGGATCGCAGCCATCGCGAAGTCCGGTGAACTGATGGAACGCGATTACGACCAGCATTCCATGCGCCAGCGCGCGGCTCTGCGCAGTGCCGCCGAACTGGGCCGCTCTGCCGGTGAGCGCGCAGTTGCCCGCCTCGGCTCCGAAAAGATGACGTCCGGCAAGATGCCCGTGGTGTTCGACGAACGCGTGGCAACCAGCTTCCTGGGCGCGCTCCTGGGCGCGATCTCCGGGCCGTCCATTGCGCGCGGCACGTCCTTCCTGCGCGAGAAGAACGGGGAACGGATCTTCGCCGAAGGCATCGATATTATCGAAGACCCGCTAAAGCCCTGGGGTCATGGCAGCCGCGCCTTTGATGGCGAAGGGGTCGCCACCCGCCCGCGTGCGATCATCGAGGACGGGGTGCTGACGGGGTGGCTTCTCAATGCCGCCAGCGCCCGCCAGCTCGGCCTGCCGCTGACCGGCCACGCCAGCGCTGATCCGGGCGGCCCTCCGGGTGTCAGCGTCTCCAACCTGCACCTGGCACCGGGCGAACGCTCGCGCGCCGACCTCATCGCTGACGCCGGCAACGGTCTGCTGGTGACCGAAATGTTCGGCGCGTCACTCAATTCCAACACCGGCGATTGGTCTGTCGGTGTGGCGGGCCACCGCATCGAGAACGGCCAGCTGGCCGGCCCGGTCAGCGAGAGCACTGTGGCGGGCAATATGCTCGACATCTTCGCCCGGCTGCTGCCCGGTAGCGACCTGGAGTTCTCCAGCCGTATCAATGCGCCCAGCGTGCTTGTCGATGCGCTCTCCGTTGGCGGTCGATAACGCCGATCTTGACCTGCTGGCGGGCGCGGCGCGCGATGCCGGCCATCTGGTCATGGATTATTTCGGTGCGGGCGCGCGCCTGAAGCACTGGGAAAAGCGCCCCGGCGATCCGGTCAGCGCCGCAGACCTGGCCGCCGATGCCTTCCTGAGGGACACGCTGCTGAACGCCCGGCCCGACTACGGCTGGCTGTCGGAGGAAAGCCGTGCCGAGCCCGGCTCGTCGGGCCGCACCTTCGTCGTCGATCCGATTGACGGCACCCGCGCCTTTATCAAGGGCCGCACCGATTTCTGCATCTCGCTGGCCATCGTGGAGAACGGCCTGCCGGTAGCCGCGGCGATATGTGCGCCGGCGCGCGGCGAGTTCTACACCGCCGCGGCAGGCGCTGGCGGCCGGTGCAACGATGCCCGCCTTCATGTCTCTGCCCAGGCCTCCATTGCGGGCGCAAAACTGCTCGGCGATGCCGGACGCCTGAGCGATTTGCGCGCCATCGGCGCCGAGACGATCCACATCAACTCGGTTGCGCTCCGGCTCGCGCTGACTGCCAGCGGGCAGGCCGACGGACTGGTCGCGGTGCGGCCAAAAAACGACTGGGATCTGGCCGCGGGCCACCTCATACTGACCGAGGCCGGCGGGCACATAACCGGCGCGGACGGAGCGGGCCTGCATTACGGGCGCGGGGTCTACTGCCAGCCAGCGCCTATCGCGGCTGGTCCGGTCCTCCATGCTTTGCTATTGGAGCGCCTTGCCTTGAAATCAGAGGAATCATCATGACCCAGCAGCTTCTCCATCTCGTGATCGGCGGCGAGCTGACCGAGGTCCGTCCCGACATGCACGAATTCAAGAATCTCGACGCGGTCGAGTTTGTCGGCGCCTTTGCAGACTATGAAAGCGCGCGCATGGCGTGGAAGGCCGCTGCGCAGCGCACGGTCGACAACGCCCACATGCGCTTCTTCATCATCCACGCCCACAAGCTGCTCGATCCCGCCAATGGCGGTCCGCAGGGCTAGGGAGCAGACGCTCTGAGCGATCCCGCCCTTCCGGTGAAGTCCGGCCCGCAATCGGCCGGCACGCTCGCGCTGGCCGCGCGCCTCTTTTCCGGCTGGATCGCACCCAAATGGCCGCTCCTTCTGCTTGGCCTGGCGCTGTCGGCGATAACGGCCGCTGCAGCCAGCGGCTATGCGCTGGTCATTCGTGACATGACCAATCTGATGGAGCTGCGCGACGCGCGCGTCATCTGGCTGGCGCCTGCCCTTGTGCTGCCGCTGGTGCTGGTACGCAGCCTCAGCCTCTACTGGCAGACCCTGACCACGAACCGCCTCGCCCTCTCGGTAATGCGCGACCTGCAGACCGCCATGTATGCCCGCCTGATGGACGCCGACTTTGCCCGGCTGCAGGGCGAGGGCGCCGGTTCACTGGTGTCCCGCTTCACCAACGACATCACGACCTTGCGCGAAAGCCTTATCCGCGCGGCCAACAACCTGACCCGCGACACCCTGCAGGTTATCGGCGGGGTGGCCGTGATGATATGGCTGGACTGGGTGCTGGCCCTGCTGCTCTTGCTGGTCCTGCCGCTGGCGGGCGCGCCGGTGCTGCGTATCGGGGCCATCATCCGCAAGCGCTCGCTGAACGTGATGAGCCAGATGGGCAATGTGACCAGCTTTCTGGAGGAAACGCTCAGCGGCGCCCGCCTCATCAAGACCTTCTCGCTGGAGGGTTATGCCCGCACCCGGTCGCGCGCCGCCTTTCAGGAACGCTTCGGCCTGCTGCTGGCGATGGTGCGCGACCGGTCAAAGATCGAACCCCTGATGGAGATTGCGGGCGGCGTCGCGCTGGCCGGCATCTTTGCCGTGGCGGGCTGGCGCATGGCCACCGGCGACAGCGATGTCGGGCGGTTTCTCGGTGTTATCGCCGCCCTGCTGATTGTCAGCCCCGCCTTGCGCGCGCTTGGCTCGCTGGCAGGCGCGATCCAGGAAGGGATGGGCGTGCTGGAGCGCGTCTTCAGCCTTCTGGATGAAGACCCCCGCCTCAATGAGCGGCGGGCGGCCAGACCGCTCGATCTGTCGGGCGGATCTGTCACGCTGGATGATGTCCACTTTGCCTATGGTCCCGAGGCCCCGGCCCTCAACGGCGTCACCCTGACCGTGCCTGCCGGAAAGACGGTCGCCCTGGTCGGCCCCTCCGGCTCCGGCAAGACCAGCGTGCTCAACCTCATTGCCCGGCTCTACGACCCGCAATCGGGCAGCGTGCTGATTGACGGGCAGGACATCGCAGGCGCCACGCTTGCCAGCGTGCGCGGATCCGTCGCGCTGGTCAGCCAGGACATCACCCTGTTCGACGACACCATCGCGGCCAATATCGGATTTGGCGCCCTGGACGCCGACAGGCATGCCGTGGAGGCTGCCGCCAGGGCCGCCGACGCGCACGACTTCATCATGAGCCTGCCGGGCGGATACGACTTCCGCGCCGGCCCCCGGGGCAACCTTCTGTCGGGTGGCCAGCGCCAGCGCATAGCCATCGCGCGGGCATTGCTGAAAGATGCGCCAATCCTGTTGCTCGATGAAGCAACCTCCGCTCTGGACGCCCAGTCGGAGGAGCGGGTGCAGGACGCCCTGGAGCGTCTCAGCGCCGGCCGCACCACGCTGGTCATTGCGCACCGCCTGTTTACCGTGCGCAAGGCGGACTGGATCTATGTGATGAACGAGGGACGCGTCGTGGAGGAAGGCCGTCACGACGATCTTGTCGCCAGGGGAGGCCTTTATGCCGAACTCTGCCGGATCCAGTTCCGCGACACCGGTCAGGCGACGTAGAGCGTGTCCTCATCGGCTTCGGTGCGCAGCCAGGCCTCTGCCTCGGCAACGCTCGTGAACACGAAGGCCTCATGCCCGGTGGCAGACAGGGCCCGGCGCCAGATGCGCGCATAGGCACAATCCATGGCGCGTGCCACAATGGCCACCCGGCTCGGTGGCATTTCCTGCCCGCAGGCCTCGGCCAGTTCGATCGCCTTTCCGCTTTCCAGCGCCGCATAGGCGATGGTGGCGTCGAACAGTATCTTGCGGGCCGGCTGGCCCAGAAAGAACTGCAGGAAATCGGAGGTGCCCTGCGCGTAGGTTGAGCGGTCACGCGCGCCGGAGACGGCGACAATCACAATCGAGCGATCCGGGCTCAGTGATATGTGGTGACGGCCCATATGCCCTCCCAGTGGACGAACACACTGGCAGATAAAGGTTAATACCTGGTGGCGGTGTCACCGGTATCACTCGCGGCGCAGGATCCGTTCGGTAAGGAATGATCCCCACCAGCTGGCCATGAAGCCGTCATGGCACGCCTGACGGTCATACTCGGTCCTGAGCCAGGTGAGGAAATCGATGGGTTCGCGCGCGTTCCGGTCAAGATAGAGCTGGAAGAAATGATCCAGCATGCCGGTCTTGCCCTGTTTGACATGCCCGTATTTCAGGGAGAGGTGGGAGATGGCATCCTTTACCGCCCAGCCCTCGTGCAGGATGAGGTAGAGCACGGCGACGATGCCCGCACGATCCGAACCGGACTTGCAGTGCATGAAGGCGGGATACTCGATCGTGTTGAACACCTCGATCAGCGTTTCAATCCGCTCCACGAAGGGTGCTTCGCGCGAACCCCACCCCAGATCGATGACCGTCATCCCGTGCTTTCTGGCGGCCCAGTGTTCGAGATCGTAATAGGCCTTGCCCGGCTGCACGCCGCGCAGGTTCAGGATGGTCCGGAAGCCTTGGGCCGCCAGCCATTCGATCCGTTTCGGATCAGGCTGGTTGCCGCGCCACATCTGCCCGGCCACATGGCGGTGATTGCTGAAGGCGCGGCGCAATATGCCGTGATCGTCCCACAGCAGGCTGTTATGGGCGCGCGCAAACACGGCCGGATCGTCGAAATTCTCGGTCATGGAGGGCCGACTTAAGGGCTTAGGAGCGCGCGTGCAACAACACTTGATACTTGACGTGGCGCGGCGCTCTGGCCAGCAACACTCCATGGCCAGGTCAGTCCTCAGCTTCGCTCCCGTCCAGATCGCGCTCGGCGCGCTACTGGGGGGCTATATGTCTCTTGTCCAGCACACCACGCGCTGGGAGATCCGCGGCGCCGATTCCATGCGCGAGATCGCCGCGCGCGGCGGCGGCGCCATCGGCGCATTCTGGCATGGCCGGCTGATGATGAGCATTGCGGTGTGGCCCCCGCATACCCAGCCTCCGGCCATCATCGTGTCGCGCTCGGTCGACGGCGACATCATCGCGCGCGCCGCCGCCCACCACAAAGTGCTGGGTATCCGTGGCTCCACCCGCAAGCGCCGCCGTGACGGCACCCATGACGACAAGGGGGCCATGAGCGCCTACCGGGCCATGGTGCGCCATGTTCAGGAGGGCGGTGTCATGGCGATCACGCCGGACGGACCCAAGGGCCCGCGCATGCGCGTCACTGCCGGCGCCCTGCGGCTGGCCGAAGCGACCGGTGCGCCGCTGCTGGCCTTCAGCTGGTCAGTGCGCTGGCGCAAGGTTTTCAACTCCTGGGACCGTTTCGTCCTGCCCTTTCCGTTCTCCCGCGGCGTCATTATCTGGAGCGAACCGCGATACCTTCCGGAAAACGCCAGTGCTGAGGACCGCGAAGCGGCCCGCGCCTGGCTGGAAGACACACTGATCGCCATGACCCGCGAGGCCGACCTGGCCTGCGGCGTCGAACCGGTCGAACCGGCACCCCAGGCACAGGCACGTCAGTCATGACCTCCCTTCCCCCCGCCCTATCGCTCTACCGGCTGGCGACAAGGCTGGCCGCACCGGTCGCACCGGCGGTGCTGGCTTCGCGGGCCCGCAAGGGCAAGGAGGACGAGAGCCGCATCAACGAACGCCTCGGCCACGCCTCCCTGCCCCGCCCCGCCGGGGAACTTGTCTGGATCCATGGCGCAAGCGTCGGGGAAAGCCGGGTAACCCTCACCCTTGCCCATGCGCTGCTCGGCGCGCGCCCGGGCCTCACCGTGCTTCTTACCTCCGGCACGGTCACGTCCGCAGCCCTGGTAGGCCGCGAGGCGCCCCCCGGCGTCATCCACCAGTATGTGCCGGCCGATACGCCCGCCGCCGCCCGGCGCTTTGTCAGCCACTGGAAGCCGGATATCGGCGTGTTCGTGGAAAGCGAGCTGTGGCCCAATCTCATCGTCGAGACGGCCAGATCCGGCGCACGGCTTGCACTGGTCAATGCGCGCATGAACGAGGCCTCGCTGCGCCGCTGGCAGCGCTGGGATCAGTCCGGGAAGGCTCTCGTCGGTCATTTCAGCTGGATCAGCCCGGCCGACGGCCGCACCGCCCGTGGCCTGGGCAAGCTGCTGGAGCGCAAGCTGTCCGTCGCCGGCAATCTGAAGCTGGAAGTGCTCCCTCCCATGCCGTCCGAAGGCAAGCTCAACGCCGCACGGACCATTGTGAACGGACGCCCGCTCTGGGTCGCAGCCAGCACCCATGCCGGCGAGGAAGAGCTGGTGCTCGAGGCGCATCGGCACATCCTTGAAACCGATCCGGATGCGCTTCTTATACTGGCGCCGCGCCATCCCCGCCGCGCGGACGCCGTGGCAGAGCTGCTGGACGCCCGCGGCCTGGCCTTTGCCCGCCGCTCCCAGCGCGAAGCGCCCCGCCAGGACGTGCCGGTCTGGCTGGCCGACACGCTGGGCGAAATGTCGCTCTGGTTCGAGCTGGCCCCGGTCGCCCTCATCGCGGGCAGCCTTAAGCCTGCCATTGGCGGGCACAATCCCGTCGAGGCGACGCGTCTTGGCTGTTCGGTGATATCCGGCCCCTGGCGCGACAGCTTCTCTGACGTGTACGACGCCTATGAGACGCACAATGCGGTGACGACCGTGCACGACGCCAGGGACATCGCCGATGCCATCAGGCGCGAATGGAAAGCCGGCGGTGCCGGTATCAAGGCAGGGCAGGCAGCCCTTGCCTCCCTGACGGGCAATGTGCTGGAGACGACCACGCGCAGGCTGATCGCCCTGCTCGACACAGCGCCGGAGCCACGCTGATGCGCCCGCCTGCCTTCTGGAACGACAAGGCCGGCCGGTCGTCCGGCGCAGTGACCCGCGCGCTGCTGTCGCCCCTCGGCTGGGCTTACGCCGCTGCAGGGGCCGCGCGCATAGCCCGCACACAACCCTTCCGGGCAGACGTGCCGGTGATCTGCGTGGGCAATCTCACGCTTGGCGGCACCGGCAAGACGCCGGTCAGCGCTGCCCTCCTGTCCATGCTGGCAGAGATGGGCGCCACGCCTTTCGCCCTGTCGCGCGGCTGGGGCGGCCAGCTGAAAGGGCCTGTCCGCGTTGATCCGGCTGTCCACAGCGCAGACGAGGTAGGCGACGAGCCGCTCCTGCTGGCCCGCGCGGGGGCGGCAGTCATTGCCGCTGACCGTCCGGCCGGCGCCCGGCTGGCCGTGAGCGAGGGTGCGGGCATCATCGTCATGGATGACGGCCATCAGAACCCGACCCTGCACAAGGACTTCTCCTTCGTCGTGGTGGATGGCGAAACAGGCTGGGGGCCGGGGACGATCTTCCCCGCAGGTCCCTTGCGCGAACCAGTGAGCGCCGGGCTCGCGCGCGCCGACGCCGTCATCGTGATGATGCCGGACGGTGATACGCGGCCCGATCTGGCAAGGCTCAAGCTCGACGGACTGGAAAAGCCCGTCCTGCGCGCCTGGCTGGCCCCCTCCGCGCCCGTAGCGGAAGGCAAGCTGCTTGCCTTTGCCGGCATTGGCCGGCCGCAGAAATTCTTCGACGGGCTGAAAGCGGCGGGCGGTGACATCGCCGATGCGATCCAGTTTCCCGACCATCACCGCTTCAGCGCTGGCGATCTGAGGCGCCTGGCTGATCTGGCGGACAGCTGGAATGCGCGCCTGATCACCACCGAGAAGGATCATGTCCGCCTGCCAGCAGCCTTCAGGGAGCACGTGCTGAGCTATCCCGTGCAGGCAGTGTTTGCCGACAGCGCCCGGATCAGGGATTGTCTGGCAGGGGTCTTGTCAGGGGCAGTCACGCCATAATGTCGATCATGCAGGCGATAGGCCAGCGCGCCGAGGCGCTCGGCTGGGACGGTTACCAGGGTCTGGTGCGCACCATGAGCGTGGAGCGGGCAAGCGACTTTGGCGCGTCCGTGGGCGGCCGTCTCGGCCCCTTGCTCAGCCCCCACAGGGTCGCCCGGCGCAACATGGAACTGATCTTCCCGGCTGCCACCGCGCGCGAGATTGACGCGCTCTTGGTGGCGATGTGGGACAATATCGGCCGGCTCTTGGGCGAGTTTCCCAACCTGCACCGCATGGACCTGAAGGCCACCGGCGAAAGCATACGCCTTGAAGGGCGGGACGTGATCGACGAGCTGGCACGCCAGGGCGATCCGGTCGTGTTTGTGGGCGGACACTTTGCCAACTGGGAGGTTCTGGCCGCCGTGCTGGCCAACGCCATGCCCAAATGCCGGATGACATACCGGCACGCCAACAACCCCCTGATCGACCAGCGTATCGTCAACCAGCGCGCGGCCTATGGCGTCGAGATCTTCGCGCCCAAGGGCGAAGCCGGCGCGAAGGAAGCGCTCAAGGCCCTGCAGACCGGGCATTCGGTGGCGCTGATGAACGACCAGAAGATGAATGACGGCATCGAGGCGCCCTTTTTCGGCCTGCCCGCCATGACCGCGTCCGGCCCTGCCCGCATGGCACTGAAATACGGCGCACCTTTGGTGCCCATGTCGATCGTGCGCCGCCATGGCGCAAACTTCACGGTGAAGGTCTATGAGCCTCTGCCCCGCCCGCAGGCAGCAGACCGTGCAGACGCGATCCTGGACATGGTGACCAGCGTCAACCGCTTCATCGAGGCCCGCATCCTCGAGACGCCGGCCCAGTGGTTCTGGGTGCACCGGCGCTTTGCCAAGGATGTCTATCGCAAGGCGGCGGGCTGAAGATCCAGCGTTGCAAACGGATCCACATTGCGCCCGTGCCAGCGTATGCGCCAGCACAGGTGCGGGCCGGTGGAACGCCCGGTCGAGCCGATCCGCCCGATCAGCTGGCCCTGCTCAACCGTTTCGCCTTCGCGCACCAGCACCTCCGACAGGTGCAGATAGGCCGAGTTGAAGCCCTGACCGTGGTCAATGAAGATCAGTCCGCCCTCGAAATACATGTCCGTATCGGCCAGCCGCACCACACCGCCGGCAGGCGCGAGCACCGGCGTGCCGGTCGGCGCAGCGATATCCACGCCGTAATGGGGCGTGCGTGGCTCGCCATTATAGATGCGCTGGCCGCCAAACCGGCTTGAAATGCGCCCCTGTGCCGGCTGGATGAAACCGCCGGAGAAGCCGTCGCCATCCCAGCGGGAGGCGTGGGCCGCACCCTTGCGCACGCCTTCGGCACGGATGCGCTCCAGTACCTCAGGCGGCGGCGTCACCATGGCAGGCGGCAGGCCCTCGATGCGCTGGATGTCATACTCGGCCGGCGCAACGTCATAGCGGGCGTCAAACACCCATTCCCCGTCGATCTGCACCCGCAGGCGGGTCTCGGACGGGGCATCGCGGTCATGGCCAAGAATGACCCAGCCGTCTGCATTGGCGCGCGTCTCCACCTCATCGAGCACGACGACCGCCTCGGGAGCGGTGCGGCAGACCAGCACCCCGCCCTGGCGATGCTCCCCGGTGCAGCTGATCGTGGCATCGCCGATCCCCGAAGCGCCAATCGTGAGTGAAAGGGCCAGAAAGCCGATCATGTCTGCATCCCCGGCTGAGAGTGGATTTCAAGCCAGCGCCTGGTTGCGGCCTCGGCGTCGGCGAACGCCTCCTGAAGCTCGGAACTCCAGTAACGCAGCTGGTTCAGGGGTATCTTTTCACCGGTCACGGCGCACAGCACATAGGCGCCCGGCTCCAGTATCATGAAGTCGGCATCGCCGTATTCCAGCTTGGCTTCACCAGTGAAGTCGCGGTCAAACCGGTTCATGCATGCTCCAGAAATTTGCCGTGTATCTGCCTGTCTATCACGGGCGCTGCGCTGCATCAAAGTGGGCAGCGCTGTCTTGACCGCCACCGGTGACACGCCATTTGAACCGTGAACGCCTGTCCTTCCTCAATCCCTGCGGGATACCTCCATGACCAATGCCGCTGCCCTGTTCCAGCCCTTCCAGCTGGGCTCGCTCCACCTTGCCAACCGGATCGTGATGGCGCCGATGACGCGCTCCTTCTCGCCGGGCGGCGTACCGGGGGAGGATGTGGTCGCCTACTACCGCCGCCGGGCAGAGAATGCCGTTGGCCTGATCATCACCGAGGGCACCACCATCGACCGGCCTGGCGCGAGCTTTGACCCGCGCGTACCCAACTTCCACGCACCGGAATCGCTGGCGGGCTGGAAGAAGGTCGTCGATGCGGTCCACGCCGCCGGTGGCAGGATTGCCCCTCAGCTCTGGCATGTCGGCATGGCCCGCCGCCCTGGCACCGGCCCGCACCCCGACGCGCCTTCCGACAGCCCGTCCGGCGTTCTGCCCGACGGCAAGAAGGTGGGCGAGCCGATGAGCGAGGAAGCCATTTCCGACACGATCCACGCCTTCGCTAAAGCCGCCCGAGCCGCCGTGGAGACCGGCTTTGACGCTATCGAGCTGCATGGCGCGCATGGCTATCTGATCGACCAGTTCTTCTGGGAAGGCCTCAACCGGCGCACCGACCGGTTTGGCGGGGATCTGAAGGGCCGGCTGACCTTCGGCGAGGAGATTGTCCGTGCGGTGCGTGCCGAAATGCCCGCCGCCATGCCGCTGATCCTGCGTTACTCGCAGTGGAAGCAGCAGGACTACACTGCCCGGCTGGCGGAGACGCCGCAGGCGCTGGAAAGCTTCCTCGGCCCGCTCAGCGATGCCGGCGTGGACATGTTCCACGCCTCCACCAGACGGTTCTGGATTCCCGAATTCGAAGGCTCGGACCTCAACCTCGCCGGCTGGACGAAGAAGCTCACCGGCAAACCGGTCATCACGGTGGGATCGGTCGGGCTCAACTCCGACTTCCTGGGCGCCTTCATGGGCGAGGGATCGCCCGCCGCCTCGCTGGACGGGCTTCTGAAACGCTTCGAGGCAGGCGAGTTCGATCTTGTCGCGATCGGCCGCGCCCTGCTGTCCGATCCGCAATGGGCCGCCAAGGTCCGCGACGGACGTTTTGACGAGCTGGCTGATTTTTCGGCTGAAGCGCTCAAGGAGCTGGTGTAGGCATCTGCCTCAACGATCAACAGGGGAGATGAGGCATGAGCCTTCTCGAGCAGTACGCCGCGCGCGTGGGTGAAACCGTGACTTCCGGCTGGTTCGCCGTGGACCAGGCGCGTGTCAACGCCTTTGCCGATGTCACGATGGACCACCAGTTCATCCATGTGGACCCGGAGCGCGCCGCCCGCGAGACGCCGTTCGGCGGCCCGATCGCCCACGGCTTCCTCACCCTCTCCCTGCTCTCCCACTTCGCCGAAACCAGCCTTCCGGCTTTCCCGGACAAGGTCATCGGCATCAATTACGGGTTCGACAAGGTCCGCTTCCTGTCGCCGGTACGGGTGGGATCGCGCATTCGGGGCAAGTTCACCCTCGCCAGAGCCGAGGAACGCAAGCCCGGACAGATCCAGCTCGTGCAGAATTGTTCGGTCGAGATCGAAGGCTCCGATACGCCCGCCCTCGCCGCCGAATGGCTGAGCCTGGTCGTTTACGGCTAGCGCAGGAACGGCAAGAGCGAGACCTGGCTCATGTCGGCAAAGACAAGGGCCGACACCTGGACGGCGGCCTGCGCCTGCGCAAGACGGGTCGCCGCCTTGGCCATGTCCGCCTCCTCCAGGCCGGCAATCATGGAGGTGAGATAGTCCGAGCGCTGCTCGTTGCTGCGCTGGGCCGTTTCCAGCCGGGACTGCATGGAGCCGTTCTTGCCGATCGCGGCGGACAGGTTCTCGAACACCGCGATCACATTTGCGATCTCGGTTGACAAAAAGGCCTGCTGGGCCTCGGTAACCGTGCCGTCAAAAGGCCCGTCCGGGCCGGCATTGAAGTCGGCTATGCGGGCGAAAATGGCCATCAGGTCCGCGCCCAGATCATCTGCGAGAAAACCCGTTTCGACGGTTGTATTTTCCTCGATCCGTCCCGTCTGCGCCTTGTTCGAGTTCTGGAAGAGGTCGGCAATGTTGGCGGCGCCCTGAACCTCGGCGATGGTGTTGGCGGTGAAGGGCACCGCATCGGTACGCGTACCCCCGAAAATGAATGATCCGCTGAACTGGGTGTTGAGCGCGCTGGTGAACCGGCTGAAGGCCGCCTGCACGTCATTCATCAGGAAGCTGCCGTCATTGGTCGTCAGGGCGAGGCGCAGATCCTGCACGGCCTCCGACATCTCCCCGAGCGCAAGATCCTGCACATCCAGCCGGTTCGCGAGCCGCTTGCTGGCCTCGACGAAATTGTCCGAACGGGCAAGGGCGCCACGCGCAAACAGAATGGTCTCGGCCTGGTTGCCATACCCCTTCAGGTCCGGTGCCTTCAGCCCGGTCGATATCTGCTGGCTGGACTCGTAGAGTTCGCGCTGGGCGCGCATCAGGTCGATGAGCGCCGATTGTGATGCAGCCTGTGTGGATATGCGCATGACGGTCAAACCTTCACTAGCGGACCATGTTCAGCAGGACGTCGGTCATTTCCTTGGATGCCTGGATCATCCGCGCGGCCGCATTGTAGGCCTGCTGGTAGAGGATCATGTTGGCCAGCTCCTCATCCATGTTGACCCCCTCCACATCCATGCGCTTGCGGTCGGCCGCCTCTTTCACCGATAGCGCGGAATCGGCTGCCCGCTCCGCGCGCGCCGCACGTGTCCCCACATCGCCGGCCAGACGCGCGCCATACTCCTGCAGCGTGCCCGGACCGCTGGCAAAGCCACCCGCGCCGTCGAAACGCCGCGGTGTGGTAAAGGCGTCATAGAGGGCCTGGCCGCCACGCCCGTCGCCTTCGGTCAGCACCAGATCACCCGGCAGGGTTCCCGCGCCGATATCCAGCCTGGAAAAGGCGATAGCCGAGGAATTGCTGCGCAGATCGCTGCGCACGGTGAAGGCTTCCGCCCGCGACATGCGCGCCGCATCACCGATCCCGAACACCTGTGACAGGGCAAGTCCGGTATCGCCGCGCACGCTGGTGTCGGACACCAGGTCAAAGCTGTAACCTGCATAGGCGGTCGAGGGCGTGAAGCCGAGCGCGCCATCGCCATTGAGCGTCCAGGTGCCAAACCCGCCCATGCCGCTGGCAGGATTATTGAGCGCATTGACCAGATCACCCAGCGTTGCCTGATCGGCGGGGATGGTGATCTCGGTGGCGGCGCGGCCGTCAGGCGTCGAGATGCGGAACGTCATCGCCTGACCCGCGCCGGTGCCCAGCGGCGTTGCCGCACCCAGCCCCGTGTCGAAAAAGGCTGGCCGGTTCGAGCTGATAATGTCGTTGAGACCGAAGAAGTGGGCAAAACCCCGGCCGCCGCCGAGATCTGAAGGCGCGGCCTCGTCCTGCAAGGTTGCAAGCCCGGTGCCCGGCGCCGTGGCATTGATGACCAGGCGGCCTCCGGAGAAGCTGGCCGTGCCGTCGCCGCCCAGCGCGGCATTCAGCTGGGTCACCAGATCATCCACGGTGCTTCCGGCAACACCGTTCACCGTGAATCCGCCCGGTGTGAACGCCAGATCGACCCTGTTCACCAGCGCGCCGCCACTGGTGACCACAGCCAGTGTGGCATTGCCGGTCCCGTTGAGCAGATCGGTGGCGAGCAGGCCGGTATTGCGGCCATTCATGGCCGCAGGCGGCGGGTAGGCAGACGAGTTGTTGTGCGCAGCGTTCAGGGCATCCGCCGTGCCGGCGCTGAACTCGGCAAGCTGGGCTGCAATCGCAGGCAGCTCGAGATCGCGCATGTCCATCAGTGCGCGCAGCTCGCCAGAACGGATGGCGCTGGTCACGTCCACGGTTGCGCCGGACGCGGAAACCACGGCTGTGATCCGCCCGTAATCGGCTCCGTAGGCTCCCGTCCCCGCCGGGACATAGCGCAGCTGCAGACGCGAATTGTCCAGCAGCCCCACACCGTTCTCGGTACGCACGAACAGACGCCCGTCGGGCTGCAGATCCGCGCGGATATCCATCAGGCCCGACAGCTCGTCGAGCAGTTCGGCCTGCCGGTTGGAGACCCCCGTCGCATCCGATCCGGACGCGTTGAGGGTCTGCGCCTGGGTGTTCAGCGCCTGCAGTTCGACCAGAATTTCGTTCGCGCGCTCAATCCCGCCGCCAATGCGCCGGTCGGTTTCCTCGCGCAGTGCACGCACTTCCGCCGACAGGCGGCGGGCCTCGTCGAAAAAGCTCTGCAGGTCGGAGGCGGCAGACAGGCGCGCCACCCGTTCAGCCGGATCGACCGCGGCCGTACCGAGCGATTCAAACGCCCGCACCAGCCGTCCGTACAGGCCGCCGGGATCATTGGTGCCGCCGAACTGGGTCTGCAGCCGGTCCAGAATGGAAGCGCTGGCCGTGGCGCGTGCGGCATCCGAACCCGCACGCAAGGAGGCCGCCTGCAGGAAGACGTCCGCCACCCGCGTGACACCCGCCACCTGTACACCCATGCCCATGCCGGCCGCGGACCGGGCGACAAGATCCACCTTGGTGCGGGCATAGCCGGGCGTGTTGACGTTGGCGATGTTGTTGGAAACCGAGCGCATGCCCAGCTGGCTGGCCTGCAGGCCAGACATCGCATTGCCGAGAATTCCGTTCAGAGCCATGGGCAGCCTCCTTCACCGGCAAGCGCGGCAA
>ERZ869909.360-NODE-360-length-59263-cov-6.953131_pt1 | contig 59263 bp, 48 predicted proteins | sample MGYA00520892_ERZ869909 | MGnify/ENA primary metagenome ERZ869909 (study PRJEB32215, sample SAMEA104723947) | bioreactor metagenome | biome: bioreactor; feature: anaerobic bioreactor; material: water | place: China | collected 2015-03-12 ... | reverse complement strand
ATCCCCGCCCTTTCGGAAAGATTCCTTCGTGAGGCAACGAATTCTATTTCGGGAAGATTTCTACTTGAGGCAACAGGTGCGGCCGCCTTCGTGCTACCATTCGCTTCGTTTGGCGCAATAAACATAGGGGAGATGCGGCAATGGGGTGGTGGCGAATCCGAATCAGCGGGGTGGTGGCGTGCGTGGCGTTGGCAACAGGCTGTGTGACAGGGCCGCCCCCGACCCCCGCCACCTGGAACGACGCCACGGGGCCGGCGTGGTCCTACAACGCATTGCCGAAGGAACTGGCGGTGGATGTCTCGCCCGCGGGCGACACCATGCGTTGGGGTGGCAGCGTCGGGACCGTGGTGGGGCGCGGTGTGGATGTCGCGCAGAATGCCTCGTACCGCAATCGCATTCAGGAGGCCCTGGGCGATTACGACTCGGCCCGGCTGCTGGAAAACAAGCTCAATGACCGTCTTTCCGAGAGTGCAGGAGACGGCTTGCGCCGCGTTGCATGGCTGACCTCCATGGCCGGACACGCCAGCCGGCAAGCGGCCGAGGAGGCCTACTACACGCAGATGGCGCGCTCCGGGGTCGATCTTCTTCTCGAGGTGCAATCGCGCCATGGCGTGTTCGGGGCGGATGCAACCGTTGTCACCGCTTTGCGCGCGAGTTTATACACCCTGCCCGGTCCGCGGCGCGTGTGGCGCGAGGATATCGTCGTGACACCCGGTCCGGCCTACGCCTTCAGTACCCTCGGGGATCCTACCCGTACCTCCGGCCTCGTCCCGCGCTTGGACCTTCGCTTCGGCGTGGACAGCGACCGTATCGACACCCTCACGGCCAATGGTGCGGCCCTGCTGAAGGCCGAACTGGATGAAAGCCGCGAAGGCGCGGTCGCGGCCTTGCTCGTGGGCATGGGGCTGTCCGATGATCCCCGCGGCCACTACATTCTCGGTCGTGTGGCGATGACAGGCCGCAATTTCGACGATGCCATCGAACGCTTCGAGCGGGCTATTGAGGTGGACCCGGCGTATATCGACGCTTCGAGCGCGCGAGCGGTGGCCATGGCGCACCGGGGAGAACTCAACGAAGCCATCGCCCTGATGGAGGCGCTCGTCGAGGAACACGCGGAGTTCGCCCCGGGACATGCCAACCTCGCTTGGTGGCATGCAACCGAAACCGGTGATCTTGCCGCCGCACGCCGCCACTTGGAATTGGCCCCCGCGGACCCGGCCGTTCGTGCACTTCTGCGTGAGGTTATCGCCAAAGCCGAGGGCAATTAGCGGATTGTGCCGTCAATCTACGCCAGATTCGCCCGTTCGCGTTGGCGATCCCGGGCCGTGCGGGCAGCAAGTGCCAGCATGACGCACAAGGCAACGAGACTGACGATGACCCCCACTTGAACGCTTCGGGGGCGGAACTGGAAAGACACGACGGTGTCACCCTCCTCGGGGAGCGCTACCGCGCGAAAGAGGCCATCCGCCGGAAAGCTGCTGACACGCTCGCCGTCAATCCGTACCTGCCAGCCGGGGTAGAAGCTATCCGCTAGAATCAGATAGCCCGGCCGCCCATTCCGGATTGCCACGACCGTCTTGCTCGGACCCGCCTCCGTCAGCTCTTCAACGACGACAGAAGTCCCCGGTACCGGGCGCACCGGCTCTGGACTCTCCAAGATGGGCGCCAGCTCCGACGACAAATCCGCCGGGTCGAAGGTGCGCACGGGGCGCGCTTCGTGGATCACCCGGGCGCGTGACGGCGTCGCCAGATCGCTGCACAACACCGCGCCCGACTCAAACACGCTGTGAATGCGCAAATCTGCCCGCACGCGCGCGAAGGAACCTTGGATATCCTCGCGGGTAAGGAGCAGATTGCCTGCACCCGTGCGCCGAAGCAGCATGGGATCCTCCGCCACGCGAGTCATGAAAGCCTCGTGACGGTGCATCCGGTAGCGGCCGGAACCGAGCACTTGCGGCAGCGCATGCACGGACAGCGGCCAACCATCGAGGGCGGAACTTCCCGTCACGCGGGCGTCCTGCTCCTTCAGTGCGGTGATGAAGGCGGTCTCCGGGTAGCGCTCGTCGGGCGTCGACCATGATTGCAAGGGGCGGAACGCAAAAGCCAAGTCCAGCACCATGATGATCGCGAGTCCATAGCCCATCACGCGGGCCGATGGCCGGAAGAGACCCCACAGCAGAAACATCGCGCAGCACAGAGCCAGGCCCCCGGCGAGCCCGAGTTGCCCCGCAAAGGGCGAAGAATCCGGGCGATGGACGAAAAACGCGGGGATTGCCAGAAGCAACAGCAGCCCGGCAAGCGGCGCGAGGGCGAATACAAATCGACGCAGGGCAATCTGCACCTCGTCCGGATCCAGCACGACCCATTCCTCCGCAGCCGTGGCAGCGAGGAGAATGGCCACGAAGGCATTGGCAAAGAGCAGCCATGCGGGGTCGATAAAGCGCAGCGGGGGCACCATCCCCGCCAGCAGCGCCAGCACCGTGAACGCGAGCGCAACCCATGCCATGGCTTCCATCCTGCGGCACTGGGCCGTGTGCAGGAATGGCCGCACCGCCCACCACAACGCCAGGCTCAACACCGGCGCAATGCCCACATGCACAAGCCCGACAAGGCGCGGCGTGGCGCCCGTGGCTGCCGCGGTCATCGATGCCGCATCCCCCCCGAACAGGTGAGGGAAAATGAGCGCGGCGAGATGCGTCCAGCGGAGGGGGCCGGCGGCGGTGGACTCATACGAGCCGTGCAACAGTGTTTCCAAGTACGGCAGGAACTGGACCGCCGTCAGCAGGGCGCCCGCCATGAGCACCGCTCCCAGCCGCATGGCATCGTTCGCCATGAGCATCGAGCCGGAGCGATCCAACAGGTGCCGCGCGAGGAGATAACACAACAGAAATGCCGCGATACCCAGCCCGATGCCCGGCCCGCCGCCCAAAAGCACCAAGGCATACCCAATGGCCGCGAGCGGCCACGAGCGCTTGCCATCCATATAGAGGTGATCCGCGTAGACAATCAAAAGCGGAAACCAGGGCAACGCATCGGACAGCGGCCACGCGTGCCAGAGCGTGAAGGCAGCGCCGAGTTGATACGCCAAGCCCACCGCGAGCGACGCCGGGATCCCATGCGCCAAGCGACGCGCGGCGTAATACGCGCACAAGCCCGCCACCATCATCTTCAGGATGATCGACAAGGCCAGGGCACGGTCGAGCGGAAGCAGGTAAATTGGAATGGAAAAAGGCGATAAACTCCGCGTTTCCCATTGCGCAAAGAACGGCGTGCCGCAATCCTCATACGGATTCCACAGGATCGACTCACGCCGTTGCACCCGCTCGGATAGAAAGTGGTACTGCGGATACAGACGCGTCGCCACCTCCGCGTGATCGGCATTGGCCGGCGCCTCCAAGCCCAGCGGACGCGCATCCTCCCACGGCGCGAGGAAGTAGAGGTGATCAAACGACCACGGCAGCGTGCCGTTCGTCGCCAGCGGGTACCACCACGCCAGCGGCGCAAGCAACAGCACCGCCAAGCAGACTGCAACCTCGATTCGATTCGTGCGCGGAGTCAACACGCCGTACGGATTCCCCCGTCTGAAGCGGCGTTGCAAGGCGCGTTTCACCGCAACAGCGGCCGCCCGGCAACATTTGGGCGATCATACTACACGCAGGCCCGCCACGGCAGCCCCCGCGCCGCCCGGTGATGGCCGGGTTGAGAGGAGGCCCACGCCTTGATGTGGCGCGGTCTCCCGACCGCGCCACTCCGGCGACCGCAAGGTCTCCCGGCTCGCGGCGATTCCCTTCAAGCCAAAGTAGGACAGGCGCCGTTGTCTCTCCATCGGGCCATGAACACAGCCCGCGGCTCGCGAGGACGCTCGCCCTCCCGGTTTCTCCCTCTCCCTTTGGGAGAGGGCCGGGGTGAGGGGAGGCCAACGCGTTGCCCTTCCTCGCGGGGACGCTCGGCTCCCGGGGGAGACACCTACACGCGGGTTGTCGTGCGCCAGCACGGCAACCCCATTAAATCCCCCTGTGCAGGGGGACTTAGGGGGTAGATTCCCGTGCCGCTTACCGCTTGCGCTTCGGCGGCGTGTGGATGCCCATGCCGTGGACATCCTCCGCCGCTTCGAGAATTGTCTCCGCCAGCGTCGGGTGGGTGTGGATGGTGTTGGTGATGTCCTCGACGGTCGCCTCGAGCGACATCGCCAACGCGGCCACGGCGATCAACTCGCCTGCCTCCGCCCCCATGATGTGCACGCCGAGGATTTCGTCCGTCGCGGCATCGCCGATGACCTTCACCATTCCGTCCGTCGCGTGCATCGCATGGGCGCGGCCGCTCGCGGCGAAGTGGAAGCGGCCAATGCGCACCTCGTGCCCAGCCTCGACGGCCTGCTTCTCGGTCATGCCCACACTGGCCACTTCCGGGTGCGTGAAGGTGCAAGCCGGCACCACGCGATAATCCATCTTCTTGCGGCCGCCCGTCGCGTTGACCGCCGCCACGATGCCCTCGGCGCTCGCCCCGTGCGCCAGCATCGTCTTGCCCGTCACATCGCCGATGGCATACACCCCGGCGACGCTCGTCTCCATGTGCTCGTCCACGCTTATCTGCCCGCGTGGTCCCAGCTCGATCCCCGCCAGCCCTTCCACCACCTCGCTGTGAAAGTGGCGGCCGATACCAACGAGCACGAGGTCCACCTCGATCGTGCCCGCTTTTTCGCCCTCGAGTTCCAGCGTGGCCTTCTTCCCCTTCTTCGTGAGCTTCGACACTTTCGTGCCCGTTCGGACATCGATGCCGGCCTTCGACCACAATTTTCCCGTGGCCTTCGCGATTTCCTCGTCCTCCAGCGGCAATACCGTCGGCATCATCTCGATCAGCGTCACTTCCGCGCCAAAGGCGTTCCACAGGCAGGCGAACTCCGCCCCGAGCGCCCCCGCGCCGATGACCGCAATTTTCTTCGGAATCGCCGTGAGTTCCAGCGCCTCCGTACTCGAGATCACCAGCGTGCCGTCCATCTCCAGGCCGGGAAGCTGGGCAGGACTGCTCCCCGTCGCCACGATGATGGCCCCCGCTTCGATCGTATCCTCGCCCACCTGCACCTTGCCCGGCGCCGTCACCTTCGCATCGCCCACGACATGCTCAATGCCGTGCCCCTTGAGCAGGCTCTTGATGCCGCCCTTGTTCGCATTGATGACCGCGTTCTTGCGCTTCTTGAGTTTCTCCAAGTTCAGCGCCAGGCCCTTGATGTCCAGCCCGATGGCATCCGCATCCTGCAAGTGGCGGTACAGTTCACCCGTGTGGATCAGCGTCTTCGTCGGAATGCAGCCCCAATTCAGGCACACCCCGCCCAGCTCCGCCCGCTCCACGCAGACCACCTTCGCCCCCCGCTGCGCCGCACGAATCGCCGCCACATACCCCCCCGGCCCCGCACCAATCACACATACATCGCATTGCATAATCGTTTTTGTCCTAAGTCTCTGGTTCCCAAGTTGTACTTGGGAACCCGCCGGTCCGTTCCCAAGTACAACTTGGGAACGAGAAAGTGAGAGGCCTAAAAATCCGCGGCCTCCAGCGTTTCTTTCAGCGCCGCCATGAATTGCGCGGCGACGGCGCCGTCGATGACGCGGTGGTCGCTGGAGATGGTCATCATCATGCGCGGGCGGATGCAGATGCCGCCGTTGATGGCGACGACTTGGTCCTTGATCGCGCCGATCGCCAGGATCGCACTGTCGGGCTGGTTGATGATGGCGGTGAAGTGGTCGATGCCGTAGACGCCCATGTTGGACACGGTGAAGGTGTTGCCCTGGTAGTCGTCGGGCAGGAGTTTGTTGTTCTTGGCCTTGTCGGCGAGTGCGCGGGACTCGCGGGCGATGTCCTGCAGGCTCTTGTGCTGGGCCTGACGGACCACGGGCACCACGAGGCCGCTCGGCAGGGCCACGGCGACGCCGAGGTTGATGTCTTCCATGATCTCGATGCTGTCGCCGAGCCAGCGGGCGTTGACGGCGGGCACTTTCTGGATGGCCCGCACGACGGCGCGCAGCACGAGGTCATTAAAGCTCGGCTTGAAGGCGGTCTGCGCGTTGCGGAAGGCGACGGCGTCCTGCATGTCCACCTCGATGGACACATAGTAGTGCGGAGCGGTGAATTTGCTCTCGCTCATGCGCTGGGCGATGATCTTGCGCATGGGGGAGAGGGGCGTCACGGTTCCAGCGCCCGAAGGCGCCACGCTTGCGGCCGCGGCGGATGGCGCTGCCTTGGCCTGGCCGGCCTGCGCGAGCACATCCTCCTTGGTGATGCGTCCGCCGGTGCCGGAGCCATCGAGCGCGCGCAGGTCGATTCCCTGCTGCTCGGCGAGGCGCTTGGCGGTGGAGGTGGCCTTCGGGGCCACGCCGGCATAGGCGCGCACATCGGCTTCCATCACGCGGCCGCCGACGCCGGACCCCGCAATCACACTGGGGTCGACATGAATATCCTTTGCCGCTGCTCGCGCACGGGGCGAGACGGGGGCATCGATGCGGGCAGGGGCTGCGCTCGGAGGCGGCGTGGTTTTCGTGGATGCCGCGGAGGCCACCGGCGCGGGTGCGGCGGGAGCTTCGGCCTTCGCAGCCGGTGCACTCGGTGCGGATGCGCCGGCCGTCTCGGGGATGGCCTCGTCCTTTTCGCCAACGAGGGCAATGGGCGTCAACACGGGCACAAAGACATCCGGCTCGACGAGAATCTTGCGCAAGATGCCGCTGGCGGTGGACTCGCACTCGATCTCGGCCTTGTCCGTCTGGATCGTGCAGATGGGCTCGCCTTCCTTGATGGCATCGCCCTCGTTCTTCAACCAGGCGACGATCGAGGCTTCCTCGACGGACTGCCCGAGTGCGGGCAAGACGACTTCATGCATGGATATTTACCTTTCGCGTTGATGATAGGCGTCGAGAATGCGCTTCCCCAGCGCGTCCCCCGGCGCGAGTCCGCACACCTCGTGCAAGACTGCTTCGACCCCCTGCGTGGCGATGGCCTCCTGCAGTTGCACGGCCATCGGGTCATCGGGGTGATCGTACGCCAGTGCCGCCGCGCACGCAACTGCGACGGATTCCGCCGGCACCTTCTGTTCCTCACAAAGCCGCGCGGCGCCGATTAATCGGTCCTGCCGGCCGAGCTTTCGCATGGGGTCGCCTGCCACACGGGTAATCGTATCGCCCAAGTGTGGATTGGCGAATCGTTGTATCAGTTCGTCGCCGTGTTCCTCGCATTCCTCGAGGTCCAGCCCGAATTTCCGGTGCAATGCCAGCGCGGTTTCCCGCATCGCGCCCGCAACGACGGTACGAATCGCCTTGTCCTCAATCGCTTCGTACACAAACCGATGGCCCCGAGGATAGCCGAGGTAGGCCGTCGCCACGTGCCCCATGTTGTGCATGAAGAGTTTGCGGGCGTCGTAGGCACCGTAGTCATCGACGGCGAACACATGGGGGTGGTCCAGCGGCGCCGCCTTGAAGGCCGCCGCATCGAGGTAGATGTTTGGGTACGGCTCCGGCGTGATCATCAGCGGGTCCTCGGCGAGGGCCTCTTGTGAAGTCTCCGGCACCATCCGGCCGATGATGGCATCCACGAAGCCGACATGCGCGCTCAGCCATTCGGCATCGTCCGCGCCTAGGTGCTTGTGCGTTTCAGCCTTCAGGAATTCCGCTGCCCCCGCCATGTTCTCGCACACGAGAATATCCACCGCCCCGCCGCCGTTCGCACGGCGCAACGCGATGCCCGGCGCCAGACTCCTCGCCACCGCCGGCAAGGCGCGCTCACCCACGGCAGTGCTCACGAAGGATGCCGAGGCAAAGGCCTTTGACACCGCATCGGCCTCACGCGCGTGCAAGGCGGAAAAATTCTGGATGCGCACCTCGTCGCGGGCCTCGTTCATGAAGCGAATACGATACGAATCGCGTTCGTTCAGCAGGGTGATGAGGTCGTCGCGTACATCCACGAAGATTATGTGCAGGCCGGCCTCGCAGTAGAACTGCGCGAGAAAGCCCCGGCCGATCTTTTCGGCCCCGAAATGCAAGGCGGTATTCATGAATTCAGGTTTCCTTGTGCTCGAAAATCAGGTGGATGCCATCGGGGCCGATCTAAATGTCCGATTTCGCCTTTTCAATCGCCTCGTTCATGGTGTTGCAGATATTGCGCAGGTAGAAATCGTTGATGAAACTGTCGAACAGCACGACATTCTCCAGCATGTCACGAATATGGTGATGGCACCGGGAGTGAACACACATCGAGGCCTTTTCCAACTGCCCGAGCAAGTCGGGGAGGCGCTCCTCGTGCTGGCGCTGAAGGTCGGCCAGACGGTCCGGGTCTGTATCCTCCGTGCGCCGGCTCAAGTCCTTGATTTCGCTCAACAGGAGGTGGTGTTCCTCCAGGAGCGGCAGCACCTCTCGAAATGCGATGGTATCCAGGTAGGGGCGATCGCCTTCGGAGCCCGATTTGGCATCGGGTGCGGCGGCCGCCAGGTCACGCAGGTGGACGAGCACAGTGCCAATCGGCCCAAAGATCGCCCCCAGGAATGACACGAATCCCCGCGGCGCGGGCCGTGGCGCGCTCGAGGTAGCCTCCACCGTACTGATCTGCATCTCGGAATTACCGTGAGCCATCGCCGTTTCCGTGCCATCTGCCCCATTTGGGTCAGAGGATAGCACGCAGCATTTCAGCGTGTATAGCGCCGTTGCTCACGGCCAGATCCGTCGTGAGATTGCTGAGGAGCACCGGGGAGCCGTCCAGACGCGACACCGTGCCGCCTGCTTCTTCCACCAACAGGATACCTGCGGAGTGGTCCCACAGCTTCAGGCCTACATGCACATAGGCGTCCGCCTCGCCGCACGCCACCGCCGCCAGCCCTATGGTTGCCGCCCCGGCAACGCGCACCTGCCCAAAGTCACAGATCAGGCCGCCGAAGCGCTTCACCACCTCCGGCCGATGGGCCTGGTAGGACACATCCAGCTCCAGGCGCGAGGCCATGAGGGAGTCGGTCGGGGCCACCCGGATGGGGACGCCGTTGCGCGTGGCGCCCTGCCCCCGCGCGGCCAGCAGCACATCCCCGGTGATCGGCAGCCCGATTCCACCGGCTTTCATGTCTCCGTCCGCCATAAATCCGATTGAAGTGCCGAATACCGGCAGCAACCCCCGCACGAAGTTCTGCGTGCCATCGATCGGGTCAATGACCCAGCATCGCTGGCGCGGGTCCTCCGGAAGGTGGTCAAAGCCGGATTCCTCCCCGACGATGGCGTCATCCGGGAACTCCTCACGAATCGCCTCGACGATCATGCCTTGAACGGCCGAATCGACCTCCGTGAGCATGTCATTGATATCTCTTTTTGATGACACAGCGACGCCGGAACGGTCTGAATATCGGGTCTTTATGTATTTAGATGTAATGGATAATTGTTTTTCGATAAAGTCGCGCTCGTACATGATGCTTTCCTTCTTTCCCCGAGTGTTGGCTGAAATTCAGGTCGGTTTCAGGGCCCCCTCAATGCTCTCACGGGCGTTGCAGCTGGCCCCCGATGGGTTGCGTGGGAATGATTAGTTCGATACCGCCCACCTCGCGCGTGATGTCCATCACGCGTACGACCTTCCCGAATGAAGCGCCTTCGTCCGCACGCATGACAATCGGGGGCGCGCCGTCCCGGTTAGCCCACTCCGCCAAGGCCCCCCGCAGGGCCTCCTCATCCACCGCCTGGCCGCCGAAGAAGCAGTCCCCCTCGGCGGTGATGACAATGGCGCCCTGCTCCTGCATGGGGGTCATTTGTGCGCTTTCGGCATGGGGGAGGGTGACATCGATCCCGAGTTGATCGCGAAAAGTGGTGGAGACGGTGAGGAAGATCACGAGCAGGAACATCACATCGATGAGCGAGGTGAGGTTGATGGCGGGTTTGCGGCGCCGGGTGGGTCGGTGAAACGCGTTGCTCATGCGGGGTTTCCGGTTAAAGGGGCTGATCGAAGCGAAAGTGTCACAGGGATTGGCAAAGTTTCAAGTCATCGGGTAGACTAAGGCATAGGCTTTCCGAGGAACGGCTCCTTGGGTGCAGGGCTGCCGGCTCCTTCAAGTTTCGAAAGCATTGGCGCGACAGGTGCGCCCGGGGGTGGAGAACACATTGTTGAAATCATACCGCGTGTGCGTGGTCGATGACCATGAGGAAAATGTGGCCGTTCTGTGCGAAGGCTTGCGCCAGCATGGATACCAGACGGTCTCCGGGGCATCCGGCGAAGAGGCCTTGCGGCTCGTTTCGACCGAGGATGTCGATCTGGTGCTGCTGGATGTGAACCTGCCCGACATCGACGGGTTCGAGGTCTGCCGCCGTATCAAGGCCGATGCCGCGACCGAAGGCACGGCGGTCATCTTCTGCACGGTGCGCGGTGAAAAGGTGGATCTCGCCGAGGGCTTCCGGGCGGGCGCCTGCGACTACATCACCAAGCCGTTCAACCTCCCGATGGTCATGTTGCGTGTGGGCGCTGCCCTGCGTGCGCGGGAAATCCAGCGCGATGGAACCGATGATGGCATCGTGGACGGGGCCTACACGGATTTGCTCACCGGCCTCCGCAATCGCCGCTTCCTCATGGAGCGCCTGCAGGAGGAGGTCGAGAAGGCCCATCGGTACGACTTCCCCGTCTCGTTCGTGCTGTTCGATATCGACGAGATTGAGGCGAACGACGATGAACTCGGGCCAGTATCGCTCGACGACCTGGTCGCCGAGGTGGCGATGTCGATGAATGCCTACACCCGCACCTTTGACACGCTTTCGCGTATCGAGGGCTCCCTGTTCGGGGCATTGCTGCCGCATTGCACGGTGGATCAGGCGCGAGCCTACGCGAGCAAGATCATGGAGGAGGTCAACTCGACCACCTTCAGCGATCCCAGCTTCCCCACCACGGCCACGCTGAGTGCCGGCATTACCTGCTGCCAGAATGGCGTGGCCTACAGTGCGGACTATGTCCTCGGCGAGGCGATGCGCAGCCTGCTTCAGGCCAAGAGCCAGAACGGCGAGCGTGTTGTCGCGAAGGACCTTGCCAAGTAGCAAGAGCGACCAGCGAGTGACGCCGCCCCAAGGTGCTACACCGTCTGGGTGATTTCCTGCCCGAGAAACTTCCGCACGCTCTCGACGATGCCATCCACATCGAGCCCGATGTCGGCCAATTGCTCCTCGCGCGTCCCATGCGGCACGAACTCATCCGGGAAGCCAAGGCGCTTGAGACGCACCCGGCCGAGCATGTCGCGCTTCTCGAAGTGCTCGAGCACGGCCGAGCCGAACCCGCCCACGATGCTGTTTTCCTCGATGGTGATGATGGGCTTGCCGGCCAGCCGTTCGATGAGTTCCTCGTCCAGCGGCTTCACCCAGCGTGCATCGGCCACGGCCACGGAGAGCCCGGCAATGCGCTCCAGGCGCTCGGCGGCTTCGAGGCAATTCTGCAGCACGGGCCCGAGGCCCAGGAGCGTTGCATCGTCTCCATGGCGCAAGATTTCGCCACAGGAGATGTCGCGGCCCGTGGTGTCCCCGATGCTTGGGGCCTTGCCGCGCGCGTAACGAATGGCGGTCGGGCCTTCCAGCGTCAAGCAGTGGCGCGTCATGGCCTTGAGGTCCGCCGCGTCGCGCGGGGCCATAATCTGGATATTCGGGATGCAGCGCAGGAAGGACAGGTCGAAGGCCCCTTGCTGGGTCGGGCTGTCCTCGCCCACGCACCCGGCGCGGTCGATGGCGAACAGTACAGGCAGATTCTGCAGGCAGACATCGTGCAGGACTTGGTCAAAGCCGCGTTGCAAAAAGGTCGAGTAAATCGCGCAGACCGGCTTCATCCCCTCGGCGGCGAGACCGGCGGAGAAGGTGACGGCGTGCTGCTCGCAAATGCCAACATCGAAGACGCGGTCCGGGAAACGCTCGGCCACCTTGGAGACGCCCGTGCCGGTCGGCATGGCCGCGGTGACGCTCACCACGCGCTCGTCGAGTTCGGTCGCCTCGAGGAGCACTTCGGCGAAGGCATCGGTGAAGGAGGGGACCGGCGGCTCCGTGCTGCCGCCGCCGCCAAACTGCCCGGTGGTCTTCTCGAAGGGGCGTACACCGTGATAGGTGAGCGGATCGCGCTCGGCGTGCTCGTAACCCTTGCCCTTCTGGGTGACGACATGGAGGAAGACAGGGCCCTCGATTTTGCGGATATTTTCCAGGCACACCACGAGGGTATGGATGCAGTGCCCGTCAATCGGGCCGACATACTTGAAACCCAATTCCTCGAACATGGTGAACGGGGTGAGAAAGCCCTTCACCTGGTGCTCCACCTTGCGCGCGGCGGGGTGAAGCATCTCCGGCACGATCCGCTTGATGTCGTGCTTGGCGCGATTGTACAAACCGTTCGTGATGAGCTTGCTGAAATAGGTCGACAAGGCCCCCACATTCGGGGCAATCGACATGCGGTTGTCATTCAATATCACCACGACATTCGATTCGAGGTATCCCGCATGGCTCAAGGCCTCGAAGGCCATGCCCGCCGTCATTGCCCCATCCCCGATGATGGCCACGGAGCGCTGGTCGCGCTTCTTCTGGGCATCGGCGACGGCCATGCCGAGGGCCGCCGAGATCGAGGTGGAGCTGTGCCCCGTGCCGAAGTCGTCGTACTCGCTCTCCGAGCGCCGGGGATAGCCGCTTAAGCCGCCGCGCTTGCGGATGGTGCGCATCTGGTCGCGCCGCCCGGTGATGAATTTATGCGCGTAGCATTGGTGGCCGACATCCCAGATCAAATGGTCGCGAGGGGTGTCGAAGGCATAGTGCACCGCGAGGGTGAGGTCCACCACGCCGAGATGGGGGGCCAAATGCCCGCCCTCTGTCGAGGCGATGTGGATGATGCGCTCGCGAATCTCGGCGGCGAGCTGCGGGAGCTGCTCCTCCTCGAGAGTGCGCAAATCCTCCGGCGAGTTGATGGTGTCCAGCAGGGGGGTGACCGGCTCGTGTGCCGGTGCTGTCGTCTCTTCCATCTCGTGACCCATATGACCCTCTTTTGGTTGCCTTTCAGGGCGGATTCCCCAAGTGATCCCAATCGCGGTGCCCAAATTATAGCATGCCGCTCCCCGTATGCTCCCTCTCGGGTTTGGCAACGGTATGGCGAGGAAACAGCCGTTCTTCGGGATGGATTCCTGCAAAACCCTATCGATTTTCCAAGCTGTTTTGTTACACTGCGCACGATCCGGCTGTGTGAACAGTGCCCGTAGATTGAGCACGAGAAGGGAAGACGCGCACCTTGGAAGAGCATACCGACACGATGGAAAGCTGGGAGCGCCTGCGGGAACTGTGTGCCAGCGGCGACCGTGTCGGGCTCGAGGAATACATCGCCACCCTGCCATCCGGTGAGATGGCCCGTGCGCTCTCTCGCCTGGATGTCGCCGAACGAACGACCTTTTTTGGCCTGATTGAGCCCGCCGGCGCGGCAAACATCATCGAGGAACTGCCCGACGAACAGGGCGCGGCCGTCCTTCGTGAACTCGATCCCGCCGATGCCGCCGCGATCGTGGATGAGATTGACTCGGACGAGCGTGCCGATGTGCTGTCCGAACTGCGTGACCATGAGGTCGACGCGATCCTGACGCAAATGGACGCGGGAGAGGCGCAGGAAGCCCGTCAGTTGATGGGGTACGACCCCGACACGGCCGGTGGCCTGATGATTACCGAGTTTCTCCGGTACTACGAGAATCAGACTGTCTCCGATGTGCTTGACGACATGCGCGGCAATGCGGAGAAATATGCCGAGTACAGCGTCCAATACCTGTATGTCGTTTCCCCCGAGGATCAACTCGTCGGCGTGGTGCCGCTGCGGGGCATCGTGCTGCAGGCCGGCACGAAGAAGCTCGGGGGGATCATGCTGCGCGATCCGATGAGCGTCGCGCACGACACTCCTCTCCATGAACTTGAACAATTATTTGACAGACACCATTTTTTCGGCTTCCCCGTGCTCGATGCCGACGGCCGACTCGTCGGGGTGGTCAAGCACGACGATGTCGAGGAACGCATAGGCGAACGCGCGCAGACCACCCTGATGCGGCTCAGCGGTATCGTGGGTGGCGAAGAATTCCGCGGGATGCCCTTCCGCACGCGTTCGATGCGCCGCCTGAGCTTCCTCATCGTCAATATCTTTCTCAATGTCCTCGCCGCCAGCGTCATCGCGCTTTTTACCGACACCCTGGAGGCCGTGATCGCGTTGGCCGTGTTTCTGCCCATCATTTCCGACATGGGCGGCAACAGTGGCAGCCAGGCCATCGGCGTGAGCATCCGCGAGTTGAGCCTGGGAATGATCAAGACCCGCGACTACGGCATCGTGCTCTGGAAAGAGGCCACCGTTGGCCTGATGAACGGCGCGGTGCTCGGGATTATCGTCGCAGTCGTGGGGGCGCTCTATGTCGGCCTTACCGGCATGATTACCGATCCCGGCACGGCGGCCCTGTTCGGCTTCATCGTCGGTTTTGCCATGATGCTCAACACGCTGCTGAGTGTTGTTGTGGGCGGTACCATGCCCCTGTTCCTCAAACGCATCGGTATCGACCCGGCCCTCGCCTCCGTCTCCATCCTTACGACCATCACCGATATCGGCGGCTTTTTCCTTGTATTGGGCATGGCCGCGTTGCTGTTGGTCTAGCCCCCAGACTTGTCCCAAAGTTGCGTCAGCGCGCCCGTATTGGTACCCTGTGGCAACGAATACCCCCTGTCCCCGTGGAAGCAAGATCGCATACAAAAGGGCCCAGTGCATCCATGATTCTTGATGCGTTAGCCACCGTCTACAATCGTCACAATCTCACCCGTGAACAGGCCGCCGCGGCCATGCGTGTCCTCATGACGGGCGAGGCCCCCGCGCCAGTCGTGGCCGCCTTCCTCATCGCCCTGCACATGAAGGGCGAAACCATCGACGAAATCAGCGGTTTTGCCACTACCATGCGCGAGATGGCCACGCGCGTCCCGGCGACGCGCCGCCCGCTGATCGACACCTGCGGCACTGGGGGCGATCACTCCGGCACCTTCAATATTTCCACCACGGCCGCCTTCGTGGTGGCCGGGGCCGGCGTAGCGGTTGCCAAGCACGGCAACCGCAGCGCCTCGAGCAAATGCGGCAGCGCGGATGTCCTGGAACACCTGGGCGTCAACCTCGACGCGGACCCCGAAAAAGTCGGCCAATTGGTCGACGATATCGGGATTGGCTTCCTCTTTGCCCGCGCCCTGCACGGGGCCATGAAGCATGTCGGCCCGATTCGCCAGGAATTACGCTTGCGCACGGTGTTCAATATTCTCGGCCCGCTCACCAACCCCGCTGGCGCCACCGCCCAGGTCATGGGTGTGTACGACCGGCGCTGGGTCGAGCCCTTGGCCCATGTGCTGCTCAATCTCGGCGACGAGCGCGCCTTCGTCGTTCATGGCTCCGACGGCCTCGACGAACTCACGCTTGACGGCCCTACCTATGTTGCGGAGCTGCGCGACGGCGTGGTGCATACCTACGAAATCATTCCCGAGGACTTCGGGCTGGAGAAGACGCCCTCGTCCGCCATGGCCGGCGGTGAGGCGGCGGAGAACGCCGCCATCCTTCGCTCGGTGTTGGAGGGCAGGCCCGGGCCGCATCGCGACATCGTGCTGCTCAACGCCTCGGCGGCCATTCAGGCCGGGGGCATTGCCTCGAATTGGCAGGAAGGCATCCGGGCCGCGGCGGAAAGCATCGACTCCGGCGAAGCCTTGCGCAAGCTCGATGCACTCGTGGAGGGCTCGAAGTGATCCTCGACGAAATCTGCGATTACAAGCGGGAAGAAATCGCCCGTGCCAAGGCCGCGACGCCACAGTCCGAGCTGGAAGAGCGCATTCACGATGTGCGCCCCCCGAGGGATTTCCGCGCGGCGCTTCGTACCCCCGGCATCAGCCTGATTGCCGAGGTGAAGTTGGCCTCGCCCACCAAGGGCGTTTTCCTCGAAGACACCGACCCCGTCGACCTCGGGCAACTCTACGAGGAAGCCGGCGCGCACGCATTGTCCGTCCTTACCGACGAGAAGTTTTTCAAGGGCTCCCTCAATACCCTCACGGCCCTCCACAACCGCGTGCGGATACCCTGCCTGCGCAAGGATTTCATCCTCGACGAGTATCAGGTCTATGAGGCCCGCGCGGCCGAGGCCGACGCCATCCTCCTCATCGTGCGTTGTTTGGACGACCAGCAACTGGCCGATTACGGTGCACTCGCCCGTGAACTGGGGATGACGGCGCTCGTCGAGACCCACGACGCGCCCGAGATCGAGCGGGCCCTCGAGGCGGATGCGCATATCATCGGGATCAACAACCGGGACCTGTCCTCTTTCACGGTGGACCTGAACCTCACGCTGGAACTGAAAAAGCTCGTGCCCGGCGGCAAGACCCTCGTCAGCGAAAGCGGCATTTTCAGCCGCGAGGACGCCAAAATGCTCGAAAACGGCGGCGTGGATGCCATCCTCGTGGGCGAGGCGCTCGTCACCAGCGGCGACATCATGGCCAAGGTGAAGGAGCTTGTCGGCAGTGACGCGGGTTAAGATCTGCGGCCTTGTGACCCTTGAGGATGCCCTCGCGGCCTGCGACGCCGGCGCCGATGCTCTCGGCTTCAACTTCGCCCCCGAAGCCCGCGCCCGGGGCCGTTATATCGACCCGGCCGACGCGCGGGAAATCGTGCGCAAGCTGCCGCCGTTTGTCACCACCGTTGCCGTCTGCGTGAACCCCTCCGCGGCCCATGTGGCCGAGTGGCTCAAGTTTCTCGACTGTGTGCAGCTCCATGGAAGCGAATCCGTGCCGTTCGCCGCGGCCTTTCGCGAGAAAGCCATCAAGGCGTTTCGCGTTTCCGAGGGATTTGAGCCGGAGTCCATGCTGGATTACACTACCCCCGCGTATTTGTTGGATGCATCGGTGCCGGGATACAGCGGCGGCTCCGGGCAGGCATTTGACTGGACCATCGCCCAGAAAGCCGTCGCGTTGGGCACACCCATCATCTTGGCCGGCGGGCTGACGCCCGACAATGTGGCCGAGGCCATCCAAACCGTTCGTCCGGCCGCCGTCGATACCGCCAGCGGGGTCGAGAGCGCCCCAGGGAAAAAAGACCATGAGCGAATCCGCGATTTTGTCCGCAACGCCAAAAACGCCCTTTCCGGATGAACGGGGGCGCTACGGCGTCTACGGCGGCAAGTACATCCCCGAGACCCTCATGCCGGCCTTGGCCGAGCTGGAGGCGGCCTACCAAAGCTCGCAGCAGGACCCCGAGTTCCAGGCGACATTGAGCGATTACCGCCGCCACTACATCGGCCGGCCGACGCCGCTCTACCACGCCGCGCGATTTTCCGAGCATTGCGGCGGTCCCAAGATCTACTTCAAGCGCGAGGACCTCGCCCACACGGGCGCGCACAAGATCAACAATGCCCTCGGGCAGGTCTTGCTCGCCAAGCGCATGGGCAAGAAACGCATCATCGCCGAGACGGGCGCGGGTCAGCACGGGGTCGCCACGGCCACTGCTGCCGCCTTGCTTGGACTCGAGTGCGAGATCTACATGGGCGAGCAGGACACCGTCCGCCAGCGCCTCAATGTGTTCCGCATGGAACTTCTCGGCAGCAAGGTCATCCCGGTCAAGTCCGGCACGCGCACCCTCAAGGACGCCATCAACGAAGCCATGCGCGACTGGGTAACGAATGTGGGGGATACGCACTACATCCTCGGCACCGTGCACGGGCCGCACCCGTACCCGCTCATCTGCCGCGATTACCAGAGCGTGATTGGCCAGGAAGTGCGCTGCCAGATGCTCGACCAAGAAGGCCGTCTGCCCGACGCCCTCATCGCCTGCGTCGGCGGCGGCAGCAACGCCATTGGCCTTTTCTACGACTTCATTCCAGACGCCGATATCCGCATGATCGGCGTCGAGGCGGGAGGGCACGGCATCGCCTCGGGCGAACATGCCGCGCGTTTCTCCGGCGGAGCGAAAGGAACCCTGCACGGGGCGATGAGCTTCGTGCTTCAGGACGAATTCGGCCAGATCACCGGCACGCACAGCGTCTCGGCGGGCCTGGACTATCCCAGCGTCGGCCCGGAGCATGCCTGGCTTCACGATATCGGCCGCGTTGAATACACCTACGCCACCGACGACGAGGCACTGGATGCCTTCAAGCTGTGCGCCGAGCTGGAGGGGATTATCCCCGCGCTCGAAAGCGCCCATGCCATCGCCTACGCGGCCAAGGCCCTGCCGTCCATGGGCAAGGACCAAGTCGTCGTCATCAACATGTCCGGCCGCGGCGACAAAGATGTCGAGCAGGCGGCCAAATACATCCTGGGCGCGAAATAAGCGCCACGGGGACCGGGGGAGCGGGCAGAGTATATGAATCGCATCGACGCAAAGTTTGAGGCGCTGCGGGAGGCCGGTCAGGCTGCATTTATCCCGTACATCGTCTGTGGTGACCCGGACCTCGAGACCACCGAGCAGATCGTGCTCGGTCTCGCGGAGGCCGGCGCGGATATCATCGAGTTTGGCGTGCCGTTCAGCGACCCCGTCGCCGATGGCGTGGCCAACCAGGAAGGCGCCCTGCGCGCGCTGACCAACGGCACCAGCATCGCCGATTGCATCGCACTGGCGGGCAAGATTCGCACGAAAAGCGAGGTGCCCATTCTCCTTTTCACCTATTACAACCCCGTTTTTGTGTATGGCACGGAGAAATTCGTGAAGACTTGCGTCGAGGCCGGCATCGACGGGGTACTGTGCGTCGACCTGCCCGTCGAGGAAGCGGACGACTACATCGCCGCCATGCGTGCGGCCAACCTCAGCACCGTTTTTCTCATCGCACCGACCAGCTCGCCCGAGCGAGCCGAGACCATCGCCAAGGTCTGCACCGGCTTCATCTACTATGTCTCGCGCACGGGGGTCACCGGTGAGCAGGCCGCCGTCGAGCATAGCGTGCACGGCATGGTGGACCGCATCAAGGCGGTTACCCCGGTTCCTGTTGCCGTCGGGTTCGGCATCTCCAAGCCCGAGCACGCCTCCGAAGTCGCCGCCTATGCAGACGGCGTCGTCGTCGGCAGCCACATCGTGCGCAAAATCGGCGAACTCGGCAAGGGCCCGGATACCGCGCGTACCATCGTCGAGTTCGTCAAGCCCCTCATCGACGCCACCAAGGCCGCCACGCGGGCGACCGCCGGATGACGGTGCGAGCCATTCGACACGCGGGGGAGGAAATCCCCCCTAACCCCCCTTTTTCAAAGGGGGGAACCCGTGCCGCCTACGTGGAAGTTGAGGCAAGAGTCTTTCGTCAGGACCATTATACAACCGCTTCAAACTATCACCTCTTACTCACCACGCCGTATGGCGCGCATTCATCCCCCTTTGCAAAAGGGGGACCGAGGGGGATTTACTCCGGTATTCGTGCAAACAACGCCATTACCTGCGCTCATCACCTCACACTCACCATGCCGCATGGCGCGCATTCCTCCCCCTTTGAAAAAGGGGGACCGAGGGGGATTTTCGGAAATGGGCTTGTGAGGGTGCGAGGCGAACGATGCGCGGGGGAGGAAATCCCCCCTAGCCCCCCTTTTTCAAAGGGGGGGACCCGGGCCGCCTACGGGTTAATCGAGGCAAGGCACCTTTGTCAGGACCATCATACAACCGCTTCAAGCTATCACCTCTTGGTTACCATGCCGCCTGGCGTGCATTCCTCCCCCTTTTCCAAAGGGGGACCGAGGGGGATTTACTCCAGTATTCGTGCAAACAACGCCAATACCTGTCCTCATCACCTCTTACTCACCACGCCGCAAGGACCGCATTCCTCCCCCTTTGCAAAAGGGGGACCGAGGGGGATTTACTCCGGTATTCGCGCAAAAAACGCCATTACCTGCGCTCATCACCTCTTACTCACCACGCCCCAAGGACCGCATTCATCCCCCTTTGCAAAAGGGGGACCGAGGGGGATTTCGGAGGCGGGAGCATGACGGTCGACGCGCGTATCGATGCCACCCTTCTGGCCGCCGAACGACTCGGAGCGGCGGACTGCGAAGTCTGCATTGAGCGCGACGCCAGTCTGCGCATCGAGGTGCACAAGGGCGAGGTCGAGACCCTGGCCTTGGCTGACAGCCAAGGGATTGGCGTCCGCATCTTCACCTCCGACCACCGCATGGGATTCGCGTCGAGTTCCCGGCAGGATCAGGACATTAACGCCCTGGTCGACGAGGCATGGCATGCGGCCCTTGCCAATTCCCCCGATGAATTCGGCGGACTCATCGAGAGCGACGCCGTTTCCGACGATGATTGGTCCCAGGAGGACTTCGAGGCGCGGCCGGTGGACGAGAAAATCGCGCTGGCCCTCGCTATCGAGAAGCAGGCCCAAACCGCCCACGCCGAGGTCGATTCCGTGCAGGAATCCCGCTATGGCGATGCGTGGGCCGATGTGACCCTCGCCAACAGCCGGGGCCTGCGCCGCCGTTTCCGCACGGCCAGTTGTTCGTGCAGCGTGGAGATCAAGGCCGCCCGGGATGGCGTTGACGCGGAGACCGGGTGGGAGTTCGACTTCCAGCGCTCGTTTGAGGCCCTCAAGCCCGAGTGGGTCGCGTCGCAAGGTGTGCGCAAGGCAGTGCAGAAGCTTGGCGGCGCTCCGTGTGATACCGCCCGCGTGCCGCTCGTGCTGGATCGCGGCGTGGCTACTCAGTTTCTCGGCATTCTGGCGTCTGCCTTGTCGGGCGTGAGCGTGCTCAAGGGCAAGTCGCTTCTGGCGGACAAGCTGGGCGAGGCCGTCGCGGCCGCGTGCATTACACTTATCGACCAGAATGATTTACCCGAGGGGCTGAGCCGGTCGCCGTTCGATGGCGAGGGCACTTCCGCCCAGCGCACCGTGCCCATTGAGGAAGGCGTTCTGCGCGGATACCTCCACAACCATTACTCCGCCCGGCGCATGGGGGCGGACTCGACCGCCAATGCACGCCGCGGCGGGTATGCCTCGACGCCCGAGCTGGGCCCCACCAACCTTCACATTCTCCCGGGGGATTCCACGCGCGATGCCCTCTTGCAGCAGGCGGGCGACGGGCTCCTGGTGACGGGCGCGATGGGCGTGCACACGGCCAATCCGATCTCGGGGGATTTCTCCTTCGGCGCCTCCGGTTTCCGCATTCGTGGGGGCGAGCAGGCCGAGCCCGTGCGCGGCGTGACGATCGCGGGCAATATATTGGAGTTGTTTCACGGGATTCGAGCCGTGGGCTCGGACATACGATTCTACGGCGCCACGGGCGCGCCGTCCCTCCTGACCAGCGACTTCATGGTGAGCGGAAACTAATGACCATCGACCACGAGCCTTTGCACCACTTTCTCGCCGTCACCAGCTTCGTGCTGGGCCTGATCGTCGGGAGTTTCCTCAATGTCTGCGTGCACCGCATCCCGCGGGGCATGTCGGTGGTCTCGCCACGCTCGACCTGCCCGAAGTCCGGCAAGCCCATCGCCTGGTACGACAACCTGCCGATCATCTCATGGCTGGCGCTCGGCGCGAAGGGCCGTCACAGCGGGCAATCCATCCCTTGGCTCTACCCGATGGTGGAGGGCCTCACCGGCCTGCTGTTTCTTGCGGCCTACCTCAACTGGGGCCTCACGCCTGCCACCGGCGTGTACATGCTCCTCACCGCCGGCCTGATCGTCGCCACCTTTGTTGACCTCACCGACTGGACCATTCCCGACGAGATCGTCATCCCCGGGATCCCGATCGGCATCGCCTGCTCGCTCGTCGGTATGTTTTGGCCCGAGTCGGGCCTGCGCGTGGAGAACTTCAACGAGACGGTCTTCGATAGCCTCATTGGCGCCGCGGTCGGTTTCTTCAGCCTTGCCCTGCTCGATCGGATCTCACTGATTCTGCTCGGCAAACACGGCATGGGCATGGGGGACTGGAAACTGCTGGCGATGCTGGGCGCCTTTCTCGGCTGGAAAGGCGTGCTGTGCACCATCATGCTCGCCAGCTTTATCGGGAGTTTTCTCGGCATCGGCTCGATTCTAATCCAACGCTTGCGCGGCGTGGAGGAACCCAGCCATTACCTTCCCTTCGGCCCCTCCCTCGCCGTCGGCGGCCTGATGACCCTCTACTGGGGCCCGGCGCTGTACGAGATGTACTTCGCCCTGCTCATCCCCGAGTTTGACCCGGGTGTTGAGGCATTGTTCCCGTAGGCCGGAGCCGGTCAACCCCGCTTGCTGAGCGCTTCGCAGATCCGCTCGTAGATCTCGTAGGGAACCTTCATGCCGCCCATGAGGCGAGGGCCATTGGCGCCGCCGTGGCAGTCCGAGCCGCCCGAGATCATCAAGCCGTGCTCATAGGCCAGCGCCTTGAACTCGACGGTATCGGCGGGCGAGTGCTTAGTATGGATGACCTCGAGCCCGTCAAACGGTAGCTTGAGGAGATGCGGCAGGAGCTTCCGCGTGGCGCTGCCGAGTCCGGGGTGCGCGATGAAGGCAAGGCCGTTGGCGGCGTGAATCGCCTCGACCGCGCGCTCGCAGGACACCTTGGGAATCGGCACGAAGCAGGACTTGCCAAACTTGAGCCAACGATCGAAGGCCTCCTGCACGGTGCTCACGGCCCCCATGGACTGCAGCACGCGCGCGATGTGGAGCCGGCCGGGGGCATCGCCATCCGTCAGCGCGTGGATGGACTCTATATCGATGTGGATGCCGCGCTCCTGAAGCTTTTCGACGATTTTCTCCGTGCGCGACTCGCGTCCCAAGCGGAGTTTTTCGAGGAGTGCATCCAGTTCGGGGCAGCCGGTCTCAATTCCCAGCCCGAGGATGTGGATCGAGTGATGGCCGTACATCGTGGAGACCTCGACGCCATTGAGAAACTCGATGCCCGCCTGCTCGGCAGCAGCACGCGCATCGGCGAGTCCATCGGTGGTGTCGTGGTCGGTCAAGGCGATGGCCGCGAGCCCATGTCCCTTCGCATATGCAACGACATCAACGGGGGCGTCGGCGCCATCGGAGCAGGTGCTGTGAAGATGCAGATCAACGAAGGACACGGGCGCGCCTATCCTTTTTTCAAACGATCGAGCACGGCGTTGACGAAGCGAGGGGCCTCGTCGCTGCCGAAGCGGCGGGCGACCTCGATGGCCTCGTTGATGGCAACGCCGTCGTCCACATCGTTCACATGCCGCATTTCGTACAGGGCGACGCGGATGGCATTGCGCTCGATACGGCCGACGCGCTCCGGCGTCCAGTTGTCCAACGCCGTGACGATGGTGGCGTCCAGCTCCGCGAGGTTTTCCATCACGCCGAGCACGAGGACTTCGGCGTACTCGCGCACGGCGTCGCGCGCGGGGGTGGACTCCCAGAAAAGTGCCAACGCCTCGCCCACATCATTGTTGGTGAAGTCGAGGCCGAACAGGCATTGCACCGCGCGTTCACGGGCCGCGCGCCGGGCGGAAGTGGGGATTCTACCCACGACTAACCGTTCAATTGGGCGTTGAGATTGGCCATCTCGATGGCGGCCATGGCCGCGTCAAAGCCCTTGTTGCCCGCCTTGGTGCCCGCGCGCTCGACGGCCTGCTCGATCGTATCGGTGGTGAGTACGCCAAACAGGACGGGCACGCCCGTGCTCATCATGGCCTCGGCCACGCCACGCGCGGCGGCGCCGGAAACATAGTCAAAGTGGGCCGTGGCGCCGCGAATGACGCACCCAAGCGCGATGACCGCATCGTACTTTCCGGATTCGGCGAGCTTCTTCGACGCCAGGGGCGTCTCCCACGAGCCGGGCACCCAGACGACCGTGATGGCGTCATCGGCAACCCCGTGGCGGCGCAGACCGTCCAGCGCGCCGCCGAGCAGCTTGCTTGTGATGAATTCATTGAAGCGCGAGACGACAATGGCGAACTTGCGGCCATTGCCGTCGAACGAGCCCTCGATTTGATTCGGCATGATGGGGTCTCCCCTCGGATTTCCAGAGTTCTGTGTGGGTTCGGGTCAGGTGGATGTGCGGATGAACGCATCCAGGCGCATGGGTTCGAGCGGCACGGTGCCGGTCACCTTGAGGTCATAGCCGTCGAGCCCGGTGCGCTTGACGGGGTTGTTCGTGATGAGCCGCATCGTGCGGATCCCTTGGTCGACCAGAATCTGCGCGCCGGTGCCGTATTCACGCGGGTCAACGGTGACCGATGATGCCGCCACTTCGTTGCCGTCCGGGTCTTTATCCTCGCGCGCATAGCGGGTGAGCTTGGCGACCAGCTTCTGCGCTTCATTGCCATCGCGAATATAGACAAGGATACCGCAACCGGCATCGGCGATGGTCTTCAATGCCCCGTGCAGCTGTCCGGTGCATTCGCAGCGCAAGGAGTGAAATGCATCGCCCAGCAGGCACTCGGCGTGCATCCGAACGAGCACATCGTCCGTGTGGGCAACATCGCCCATGACGAAAGCGAGGTGCGTGAGATGATCGACCACGGAGCGATACGCAACGACGCGAAAATCCCCGAAGGGAGTCGGCAGCACGCTCTCCTCGATGCGCTCGATGAGGCGTTCGTTGCGCCGGCGATACTCGATGAGTTGTTGAATGGTGCAAATCTTCAGGCCATGGCGTTTGGAAAAGGCCACGAGGTCGTCCAGCCGCGCCATGGTGCCGTCTTCGTTCATGATCTCGCAGATGACGGCGGCCGGCTCAAGGCTTGCCAGGCGGCAGAGGTCAACCGAGCCCTCGGTCTGCCCGGCGCGCACAAGCACACCTCCCTCGCGCGCGCGCAAGGGAAACACATGGCCGGGCTGCGCGAGATCGCTGGGGCGGGAATTGGGGTCGCACGCCACGCGAATGGTGTGGGCGCGGTCGGCCGCACTGATACCGGTGGATACGCCCTCGCGCGCCTCAATCGAGACATGAAAGGCCGTGCCGAATCGCGAGGTGTTCTGGGGGGCCATGGGCGGCAGTTGCAGTTGGTCGATGCGTTCCGCGGACAGGGAGAGGCAAATCAGGCCGCGGCCGTGCGTCGCCATGAAGTTGATGTCGGCGGCCGTCACGGTGGAGGCAGGGCAGACGAGGTCGCCCTCGTTCTCGCGGTCCTCGTCGTCCATGAGCACGATCATGCGGCCGTGGCGAAGCTCTTCGATGATCTGGGGGATGGTGGAAAGGTCGGGGTGCATCAGGCAAATCCGTGCTGTTCGAGCGTTTCACGCGTGAGGCCCGGCTGGAGCTGCGCGAGGTAGTGGTAGATGTGTTTGCCCATCATGTCCGTTTCCAGGTTGACGGGGTCGCCGGGCTGCTTGCGCTTCAGGTTCGTCTTCGCCAGCGTCGTCGGGATGATGGCAACGCCAAACGACTGCGCATCGGGCTCGACCACGGTCAGGCTGATGCCGTCCACGGCGATGGAGCCCTTCGGCACGAGGTAGCGGGCGATCTCCGGCGGCAGGAGGAAGCGCCACATGGAAAACTCCCCCTGGGGCTCGATACGCAAGACGCTGCCGACTCCGTCCACATGTCCCTGCACGAAATGCCCGCCAAAGCGCCCATCGGCCGACATGGCCCGCTCGAGGTTCACGGGGTCGCCCGCCTGGAGATAGCCCAGCGTGGACTTGTCGTAGGTTTCGGGCGATACCTTGAAGGAAACGGAGTTTGGCCCCTGGTGCACGGCGGTGAGGCATACGCCGTTCACGGCGATGCTGTCGTCAAGTCGAAGCCCGTCCAGCACGGTACTCGCGTGGACGCATAATTCCGCGCCACGACGGTGCTTCACCTGACCGACTTCCTCGATAAGCCCGGTAAACATGACTAATCCCTTTTCACATACGCCTCGATGAGGAGGTCCTCACCAACAGGCGTGGCATGCATACGCTCGAGCTGCACGACATCCGCCATGCGGGTGGCGCCGTGACCCTCGACCGCGGAAACAGCCTCTTTGCCGCCGATGATCTTCGGCGCGACGAAGAAGAGGCACTTGTCGACAATGTCCGACTCGAATGCGGACGCGTGCGTGGTGCCGCCCCCCTCGATCAGCACGGAGGTGATTTCCCGCTTGCCCAGGAGGCGCATCAACGCCAGCATGTCAATGCCGTTGTCGCTCTCATGCACCACGATGACCTCGTCCGCGCCCTCGATGTCCCGATCCGTCGGGCGCACAACCCAGGTCGGCACGCTGCTCTCGATGTGAAAGACGCGCCGGGTGGCGTCGAGATACTCGTCTGCGTCGAGAATGATGCGGATCGGGTCCTTGATCCAGCCCTCCTCGAGGCGCGTGGTGAGGCTGGGGTCGTCCAGCATCACCGTGCGGCTGCCCACCATGATGGCGTCCACCTCATTGCGCAGGCGGTGCACCATGCGGCGGGCCGTCTCACCCGTGACCCAGCGGGAATCGCCGGTGCGGGTCGCAATCTTGCCATCCAGCGACATGCCCACCTTCGAAATGACGAAAGGCATGCCGGTGGTGATGTATTTGAGCCAATATTCGTTGAGTGTGCGTGCCTCGGCCTCGCACACGCCCAGTTCGACCTCGATGCCCGCCTGACGCAGACGCATGGCCCCCTGGCCCGCCACCTGTGGATTCGGGTCGGCCATGGCGGCCACGACGCGCGCAACGCCCTCCTCGATCAGTCGATCAACACACGGGGGCGTGCGGCCGGTGTGGTTGCAGGGCTCGAGCGTGACATAGAGCGTGGCCCCCTTGGCATCGCCGCCGTTCGCGCGAACCGCATCAAGGGCCTGCACTTCCGCATGCGGAAGGCCCGGACCCTCGTGAAAGCCCTCGCCGATGACCTCGCCATCGCGCACAACGACACAGCCTACCATTGGGTTCGGGCTGGTGCGCCCCCGGCCCTCGGCGGCAAGGGCAAGCGCCCGCTGCATGTACTCGGTGTCGGTCGGCATGGCTACGCCCCAGTCGGGACGGCAATCGGGGCAGTACGCGGGGGCACACGGGTGCCCTCGGCCTTCTCTCATCCGGACTCTAACCGTCGGCCCCGGAATTACACCGGGTCTGCGCTCCTTTTGGGAGGGCTCGCGGGCTGTCACCGCCGGTAGGGACTTTCACCCTGCCCCGAAGGCCGTTCGGATTCGTTGATACGCGTATAGTCTACCGCAATGGAGCGGAAAGGGGCAATTTTGCGATGGGAGTTCCACTTAGAATATGAATTCAAGGACTACTCCAGCTCCCGCACGCGCAGATTGCGGTACATGACCGGCTCATCGCCGTGAAGGCCCTGGAAGCCGATGTGCCCGCGGGGCTCGAGGCTGGCCTTGGGGCGGCTGAGCCACTCAGGGATTTCGGAGCCGTCCGGGTTGACCGTGGCGGAGGTCCACTCGCGCATGTCCATCGTGGCGACATGCTCGCCGTTCATCACCACATCAATGAACGGGCCGACGCAGCGGATGGTCATGCGGTTCCACTCGCCCGGTGCGTTGACGGTCTGCACGCGGGGCGCGACATGGCCGTAGATCGAGCCGCACTCGTGGATGGAGCGCTCGGGGTTGTCGCGGCGGTCATGGCTGTCGTGCACCTGAATCTCGACGGAGTGGGGGATCCAGTTGCCGATGTCGTTGGCGTAGACGATGACGCCGCTGTTCGACCCCTCGCCGGTCATGAACTCAAGGTCGAGGATGAAGTCGTCATAGGCGGGCGCAGCAAAGAGGTCGCCCTCCTCGAGGGTGGTCAGCACGCCGTCCTCGTCGAATTTCCAGACGCCGCCGGGGTTCACGGCGCCCGCGAGGTCATCGGCGAACAGCGGCGTCCAGTCCGAGGAATCCGGGTGGGCCGTCAGGGGCTCGGGCGGCGTCACCTCCCCGTACTCATACGGCGGCTGGGGCTGCGCGGCGCAGGCGGCAAACGCGACCAGACTGGCGGTCATTACGGCAATCAAGCGGGTCATTGAGGTTCTCCCATTTAGTGTTGCACACAATTCTTGGTTGTTGCATGAAACAAGTCGATCACTGGCCTTGTGCGGGAGTAAATCCCCCCTACCCCCTTTTCCAAAGGGGGGAACTGCGGATGCCGTGTCCTTTGGCGAGGCAACTCTCCTTTGCTCGTAAACCATGCTGGACCGACTCTTGGAAAGACGCGCCAAAACCAAGGGATCGCCCGCATTCCTCCCCCTTTGGCAAAGGGGGACCGAGGGGGATTTGCGCTTCTCCGATGCTGGTCTCAAGCAACACCAACAACTCCAAATGCTGTCGCACGCCTAAGCCAAGGGCAACTGCACCGGCCGGCCCTCTTGGCCGGAGCGATCCGCCGCATAGCAAATCTCGTGGGTCTTGAAGGCATCGGCGACATTCACATGCGATTCCACGCCGGTCTGGATGCACTCGACCAGATGATCCACCTCCCCCTGGAAGGGGTGATGGGAGACATCGCCGCTGTCGGGCAGAATCGTCGGCACCTCGACCCAGGTGGTCTGGCCGGGGAAGCTCTTGCGCGAGTGGATGCGGTTGTTGTGGATGGTGCCCTCGGTGCCCACGAGGTTCGTGTTGAACACATACGGCTGCACGCATTCGATGCAGCTCGCCACCTTGCCCACGCGGCCATCGGCAAACTTCACGAGCGTCACCGTCGTCGGTTCGTATTCATACTGGTCGTACCCCGGCCCCTTGCCCGCCGTGGCGTACTGGAAGACCTCGGCAACCTCGCCGCCCATGAACCAGCGCAGGGCGTCGACCGCGTGGCAACCGGCGGAGAGAAGCGAGCTGGCGCCGGCTTCCTTCGTCTTGTTCCACCCGAACTGGGCGTAGTGCGGCCCGATGCCGTGGAAGTAGTCCACCTCGCCGTAAAACACGCGCCCGATGGCCTCTTGCGCAAGCTGTTGTTGGATGATCTCGAACAAGGGGTTCCAGCGGAGCACGAAGCTCACCACGGACTTCACACCCGCCTCGGCTACTGTGTCGCGGATGGCGCGTGCGTCCTCCAGGTTCGTTGCCATGGCCTTTTCGAGCAGGATGTGTTTGCCCGCCTTTGCCGCGGCCACGGCCTGTTCCCTGTGCACATGCGGCGGCGTGGCAATGCAGACGATGTCGACATCATCCCGCGCGATCATGGCCTTGTAGTCGTCCAGCACCGCGCAATCGACGCCGCACTCGATGGCCTTTGTCGTTGCCTTCTCTTTGCTGCGTCCGCACAGTGCCACGACCTTCGTCGACGGGTTCTGTTGGAACGCGCGAATGTGTTCACCGGAAACCCAGCCGGTGCCGGCGATGCCCACTCCCAATATCGACATAATTGCCCCCTTTCCGCAGGATGGTTCTCGTACCTCGTTCCGCGCGGCGAGCCATCTTCGAATCCGCACGCGCAACCCACTATACTGGGCGGCGGCAGTGGGAGAAAAGCACATGACGAAACCTGCGGTGTTGGCAATCGCCGCGCATCCGGATGATATCGAGTTGATGATGGCGGGCACGCTGTTGCGCCTGGGCGAGGCGGGGCATCCGCTGCACCTGATCAACATCGCCAATGGCTGTTGCGGCTCGATGACCGAGGATGCCGAAAAAACCGCCGCCCGCCGCTGGCGGGAGGCCCAAGCCTCGGCAGCGATTCTGGGCGCCACCATGCACGCGCCCCTGTGCAACGACATCGAGATTTTTTACGAGGACAGCCTCATCCGAAAGCTGGCGGCCCTCGTCCGGCAGGTGCAACCGGGCATACTCCTCACGCAATCGCCGGTGGATTACATGGAAGACCACACGAACGCCTGCCGGCTCGCCGTCACCGCTGCCTTCGTGCGCGGCATGCCGAATTACACAAGCGACCCGCCGCTGCCGGCCATCGCGGGCGAGGTCACGCTCTACCACGCCCTGCCCTGGGGACTGCGTGGACCCTTGGGAGAGCGCATTTCGGCCACGCACTTCGTGGATGTCGGTCCGGTCATGGCGCGCAAGCGCGAGGCCCTCGCCGCGCACGCGAGCCAGAAGGAATGGCTGGACCAGACGCAGGGTCTCGACAGTTACCTCACCACCATGGAGGACATGGCGGGAAAAGTGGGGGAGATGAGCCGCGTTTTTGGGTTGGCCGAGGGCTGGCGCAAGCATCTGCACCTCGGTTTTTGCGGAGAACGAGACGATCCCTTGCGCGATTCGCTCGGGGACGCGCTACACCTGTTGAAAGAAGGAGAGAACGCATGAACATCAACCTGATGGGCACGATCAAGGGCTCCCTGCTGGAGGGCTACTTCCCCGAGGGATGGGACCTCGCCAAAATCGATGAACTCTGCGGCCGCCCGCCGGAGGCGATTGCCAAGCCCGAGAAATGGTGGAACAAGCGCTTTGAGCCCGTCTCGTGCGATTCCCTCGAGGAATTCGATGTGAAGATGGGACATGCCATCGCTTCCGAGATTGCGGATGCGAAGAAGCGGAAGAAGCCCATCGCCTTCATCCTTCCGGTCGGGCCGATGGGCATGTACAAATGGGCGGTATTCTTCCTGCAGGAATGGGGCGTCGACTGCAAGCATGTCCACGGATTCAATATGGACGAGTGGGCCGACGACAAGGGCAACAGCCTGCCCGCGAAGGACCCCGCATCCTTCCAGAACGCCATGGAGCAGGCCTTTTACGGCCCGCTGGGCAAGCTGAGCGTGCCCAAATCGCAGCGGCATTTCGCCACGAAGGCAGCCCTGCCGAAATTCGGCCAACAGATCGCTGCCATCAAGAAGAAGGGCGGGCGTTTGGTGACGGTGTTCGGCGTTGGCCGCGCCTGCCACATCGCCTTCTGGGAGCCGCACTTCGCGGCGGAGTACAAGAGCCTCGCGGCCTGGAAGCGCGACGAGTACCGCATCGCCGCCATGTTGCACCCGATGACCATCGAGCAGAACGCCATCACGAGCTTCAAGAGCCGCACGACCCTCGTGTCGACCCGCGCGAATACCGTCGGGCCCGGTCTGTTTCTCAAGAGTGACCGCATCATCGGCGGCTGCGACGGTTCCCTCGGCCGCGGCATGTCGTGGCAGGGGATGTCCCTCTGGGCCACGCTGCACCATGAGCCCACGCCGTGGATCCCCAGCACCTTCATGCCCACCCTGCCGGGTACGCTGTTCTTCCTCAAGGAATTGGCGGGCCCGCTCGAGGCGGAGTGCAATTGACGGAGGCGCCGGGGGAGACAAAGGGCCCGCAATCTACACGAAAGCAGGCAATCGTGGAGCGATGGAAGCGGCGAGCGATCACCATTCCCGCCGCATTCCTCGTGTTTCTCGCACTGGTGGCGTGCTTTCCCGTGCTGTTTCCAGTTGTTGTCGTGTGGGACATTTCTACGCGCGCTCAATTCGCCCGCACGCGCGCGTTGCTCTTCGCCGCGTTCCACGCCTTCTGCGAGTCGATGGGCCTTCTCGCGGCGGGGGCGCTTTGGCTGTTCAGCGGCGTATGGCTTGGCGTCAATAAGGACTGGTTTCTGAGCGCAAACTACGCCCTGCAACGCGTGTGGGGCACGGCACTGGCCAACGCTGCCATCGAACTTTTTCGCATTCGCGTGGAGGTGGAGCAACACTACATCTTTGGCGAGCGGCCGGTGCTCGTGTTCATTCGCCACAGCAGCTACGCGGACACGCTTCTTCCTGTGCTGCTGATATCCCGGCCTTACGGAGCCCGCCTGCGGTACATTCTCAAATACCCGCTGCTGTGGGATCCCTGCCTGGATGTTGTCGGCAATCGTCTGCCGAATCATTTTGTGCGGCATGCCACGGGCGAAACGGCAGCCGAGCTGTCCCGCGTGGCGTCACTGGCGCACAACCTTGGGCCAGACGAGGGCGTGCTGCTCTATCCCGAGGGCACGCGCTTCACGGAGCAAAAGCGCGCCCGCCTGATGCAGCGCTGCATCCAGCGGGGTGACGATGCGGCGTGGAATCGCGTGCAGCGCCTCAAGTATGTGTTACCGCCCCGGTTGAACGGCGCCCTGGCCTTGCTTGACGCGAATGAGGGCGCGGATGCCGTATTCGTCGCGCATACGGGGCTGGAGAATGCCGTGACGCAGTCGGCCCTGCTCCAGGGCGGGCTCATCGGCGCGGAAGTGCGCGTGCGCATGTGGGGCGTGCCGTTCGAGCAGATCCCCAAGACGAAGCAGGAACGCATCGCGTGGTTGCAGGCACAATGGGAGCAAGTGGACGCCTTCGTAGCGGAGAATCTCTCCGCTGACAACCCGGGGGAGAGACAGAATGCCTGATATCGCGCTTGCACTTCTGGCCACGGCCGGCGCAATTGGCGCGCTCGGTGTCGTAACATGGCTCATGAGTCTTGTCTATCACGATGCCAGCCTCGTGGATCGTATTTGGGGTCTTCTGTTCATGGCCGGGGCGTGGGCCGCCGCACTCACGGTGGGATTCGAAACTCCCCGCACGATCCTGCTGTTGATCTTGGTGAGTGTGTGGGCAATCCGTTTGAGTTTCTACCTGACCTGGCGCAATTGGGGCGAGGGCGAGGATTACCGCTATCGCGACATGCGACAGAAGCGGCCGGGTTCCTTTGCTTCATGGAGTCTCGTGTGGGTCTTCGGGTTGCAAGGCGCGCTGGCACTGTTCATCGGGCTCCCGCTAACGGTTGCCATCGCAATGCCCGGAGATTCGGCGCTGGGCTTGCTTGATGCCCTTGGCGTGTTGCTGTTCATCATTGGCTTTCTATTTGAGTCCATCGGCGACTACCAACTCGCTCGATTCAAGTCGAATCCGGCGAACAAGGGCAAAGTCATGGACAGCGGGGTCTGGCGCTACACACGCCACCCGAATTATTTCGGCGATGCCACCCTCTGGTGGGGGATGTTCCTGGTTGCCGCCGCGACCCCATGGGGTTGGTTCACCGTGTTGAGTCCACTCGCCATGACGGCCCTGATCATCAAGGTCTCCGGCGTCGCCATGCTCGAGCGGACCATCACCGAGCGCAGGCCCGAGTACCGTGCGTACATCGAGCGCACGAGCGCGTTCATCCCTTGGCCACCGAAGCGAGCTGGGGACTAATCCTAATTCCAGCGAATTGATGGGATGTCTCCGCCGCGTCCAAGCGTTATCATGGGGGTATGATTCGCCATTCCATTCAGATGAGCATTGCCATCCAGGTGAGCATTGCCCTCATCGTGCTCGCCTGTATTGCCACGCCTGCCTTCGCGCAGCGGGTCCTCGTCGAGACGATGACCCTTTCGTCCGCACGCGAGGCCGCGCAGGTCTATGTGCACTCCGTTATGTTTCCCGTCGTGCCTGAATTGCCCACGATGCTCCTGCCCGGTCCTGTGCCCTTGCCGGGAAGCGAGCCCCTCGGACGACTGCACATCAGCGGGGATCAATCCCTCGCGTTCGGGATGTCTGCCGGACACCAGCCGGGCAACCCGTACTTCGTGAGCGCCCTGTGGACGGCGCCATTCGATGCCGAGACCCGTTGGGATCATCTTGTACCCGCGGGCTGGCGGGTCGATGCCGTCACCACGCTCGCAACGCCGGGTATTGGTCAACGCTACCTGATCATCGCGGAATCGCCCTTCTCGGGCGGGGAATCCCCGCGCGTGCGGGTGGTCATGCTCGATACGAACTACGCCCTGCGTGAATCTCGCCACGAAATCTACCCGCTGCCCGGCCGCGCCGTTGCCTTGGTCTCGCTACCGGAGGCGGGGCGCGTGGCGGTCCTTTGCGATGCCACCGTCCCGCTGCGTGATGGGAGCGCGGGCCCTGTGCTTCATGTGCGTGAAATCTACGGCGGCCGCGCCGTGGTGAATGCGGCCCCGTTGGCGTCCGGCTCCCAATCGCTCTTGAACGCCCGCCCGACGGCGATGGTGCTCAATGCCGAGCGCACGCATTTGCTCGCACTGGTTTCGGGTGAAACACTGCGCGAAGGCGGAAGCGAGCCGGTGTCCTGGCTGCACGCCTTGAATCCCGCTACCGGCGCCGCGGCGGCCCCCGCCCTCGAGATGCCCGGCACGACCGATGCACATTCTCTCGCGCCCATTCCAGCAACGGCTCAGCACGAGAGCCTTGAAGCCGCCTCCTGGATCGTGACCCACAGCCCTCGGCTTCGATTCGGCCATCTCGTTCTGGCGGTCCTGGTGGGCGATCAGCTTCGCATCAGCGTCCAGCAGCCCCTCGGGGGCGCCGTGGCCCCGCCTCGACTCGCGGTCGTGAATTTCCTGCCCGACGCGCCCATTGTGGCCGTGGGCAACCGGGTGGAGATGTGGCCGGGGGGATTGTTCAGCGGCCTGAGCCATACTTTTGACAACCCCGTGGGGGCGCTTGCCGCGGAAGGCGGACGGGTCATCGTCGGCGAGGCCGACCGCGTCCATGTACTCGCCATTCCCACCCTGACGCCCCTCACCAACATCACCATACCCGGCGGGACGGTGCGAAGCGTTCACCCGGTGACGCGCGCCGGTCCCCCGGACGATGTGGACGGCGACGGCCTGGGCTTGGGTGAGGAGCATGCGCAAGGCACGGAGCCCCTCAACCCCGACACGGACGGCGATGGCATCCATGACGGCGTCGACCCAAATCCATTGGCGCCAATGCCGCGCCTGCAGGTTCCCAAGCTGATCGTGCTGCAATCAGAAGGAATCGGCACGGAAGTGCGTTCGATTCCCATCTACAGCGAGCACGACGAGGATGCGCTGCGCGTGGTTTCCATCGATGCCCAGGCAGCGCCCTGGCTGCTCGCCAGTCCGCGTTCGTGGCAAGGGCCCGGCGCCTTTTACCTCGGCGTTGACCGCGCATGGCATGGCGCGTTTGACGAGCCAACAGACGCCCACCTCACCGTGCGCCTTGTCGATCCCGCGACAAATCTGGATGCCTACGGGAGCCCCGCGGAGATTACCGTGCGCATTCTGCCCGTTCGCAGCAGCGTTCGGCGCATCCTCTGGTTGCTTGACGGTGTGCCCAATCCCAGCGCCCTGCGTGCGGGGAGCGGTCCCGGGTTCGCCGAGTTGAGCCGCCTGCTTGCCTCCCCCCCGTTGATGTTCAGCCACGCCGTCGAGCGGGCCGCGTTCGACGACCTCTCCCCGCACACCGTCGTCGTGGTGGATGGCGCATCGGCGGCGCGCGGGGCGTTGTTGCGGCAGGTGATGCTCGAGTATGTTGCCCAAGGCGGCGCCCTGCTCTTCCTGCCCGGCGCGCTCGAGGGAGATGCGGCCCGTACCGCCGCCCGATGGCTGCAACCCGCGGGTATTCGCCTCCTGCCGGGGCAAACGATTCAGGGGGTATTCGCGGCTGAGCACGCGCATCCACTCGCCGAGGCCTGGGACAACTTCGAGCTGGCGAACGGGGCCCTGCTGGACGCTGTACCGCCGTCGCTCGCCCTTGTGCCGGTGCCGGGCGAGATTCCTGGAACCGCGCTGGCCGTGGCGCAATTCGGCCGCGGTCGTATCGCCGTATTGGCCGGCCCCGACCCGCTCGGGGATCGCCAGATGCTCAGGGCGGCCAACCGGCGCTTCGCTGAGCGCCTGTTTTCGTGGCTGTCCGAGGCTGGGCTGGACGCCCGTGGCCAAGACAACGACGGCCTACTGCTTGCGGACGCAGGCCTCAATCGATTCGACGAGGGTGGGCCGCCTCTCCACGGCGCCCCGGTGATCACCAGCATCGAGCCGGCCGAAGGGCCCGCCGAGGGCGGCACGCCGGTCATGATTCATGGCCGCAACTTCAGCCCCGAGGCGATGGTTCAATTCGGCGGCGCACCGGCCCTGAGCACACGCTACTTTGGCCCGACCACCCTGAGGGCGGACACGCCCCCGGCCGCGGCCGAGGGCCTCGTGGGCGTTCGTGTCGTCAATCCCGGCCTGGCGATGGAGGGCGTGGCTCAGGAGGGCTTCCGATACGGACCTCGCTCCGTCATACGCCTGACATTGCGGGCCCTCGATACGAGCCGCGGCATGTACAGCCATGCCCTCGCAATTTCCCTCGACGACCCCCCGGTGCCGGTCGGCGCGATCTCTGTGCGTCTGCAAGCCGATGCCCCGTTGGGAACGATAGCGTGGGGGAGTGCCTCCCCCGGAGGGACGGCGCGAATCGGCGAGCGTGCCATCCAGTCGGTGGTGGATGCCGAGGGGTGCGTCGTCGTGAGCATCGGCAGCGCCCAAGCCGCCCGAGCCGCCACCGGCGGTGAGTTGGCCTACATCCCCGTGATCGTTCGCGAAGGGGCGTCGTTTCCCATTCCGGTTTCCGTCACTTGGAGCCGGGTCCTGGCGGCCCACGGCGAGGCCATCACCCTCGACGCGAACGATGTCGTGCTAAGCAGTCCCTGAGCGAACCATATCGGAAGCCGAAGGCCCCGGGGCATCGCGGCCGCGACACCCCGGGGCATGGATTGTGCTGGACTCGTTACTTTGCCCGGGGCGCACACAGGCACGCGCTGCTCGGGCGCTCTTCCACGCGCTTCCATGCTTCGTCCAGGCGCGCCGCCATTTTCGCGGCTTCATCCTCGCGTCCCTGGTCCTCCAGCGCGAGCTTGAGGCCAAGCAAGGACCAGCCGTTGCCGGGATGGCGCTCCTGATCCTCGTGGAAGAGCTTCTCCGCGCGCGCGGGTTCGCCCGCTTCCAACAGGAGCGCACCCATCGCGTGACGCACGGGGATCATCCATCCCGGCGGCTCGTCGTAGGCGAGCTTGTCCTCCAGCGCGATTCCTTCTTCCAGCGCCGCCCACGCATCCTCGAGGCGGCCTTCGCGGTAGGCCAGTTCACCCTCCAGCATGCGTGCGGCAATCGGGAGAACATCGTGCATCTGGTTCGCCATGACCCACCAATCGCCGGGAACTTCCGAGGCCTGCGCCGTGAATTTGGCGATTTCCTCGTGCGCCTCCTCCGTGCGGCCGAGCGCCGACAGGGCAATCCCCCGCGCGTAGTGGTGGCTGGCCAGCATGACCGGGCGTTTCGCCGGCGGCGCGGGCTCCGCGAGGATTTTGTCCCACTTGCCGAAGCGAATCATCACATGCAGCGTCGTCGGCATCAGGCCCTCGATGAGAAAGGCAAAGGCATCCAAGGCCTCTTCCGGCATCGCGGTTTCCAGGCGGCGGGCCGCTTCCAGGGCCGGCTCGTAGCGTCCCTCCATCATCGATGCAAAGGCAAGGAAATGGAGGTTGTGCGCGAAGTACACATAGTACATCCCAGGTTCGGTGCCAAGGGCAAAGAAGGCCTCGTCCGCCTCGACGGCCATCTCGTTCGAGATCACCGCGTCCGCGTATCGCCCGATGCGTGCATAGGTGTGCGAGGGCATGTGCACGAGGTGACCCGCGGCCGGCACCGCCGTGAGAAGCCGGTCGGCCGCTTCCTCCGCGGCCTCGGGATTCGGGCCCGCTTCCGTTGCGTGAATGTACAGGTGGCACAGTTGCGCGTGGCCCGGGTGGGTCTCCAGGCCTTTCTCGATTACCGCGAGAATGTCCGCGCCCCGTCCCTTGGGCTCGAGCTCTTCCGTCCAGTAGTCCCACGGTTGGAGATTCATCAGGGACTCCGCATAGATCGACGCGACATCCGGACTGTCGCCATGTTCCGCATAGATCGCCTCCATCGCCTCGGCGAAGGCCTCGTCGTACGGGCGCTGCTCGTCGGGCATCGGCCACGCCGTGCGCGTGGCAATGGCCTCGACCATCGCCCGCTCCAGCGGGGTTTCCGCATCAAGGAGCGACAAGGCCATCTGCGCCGCCCGGTGCCCGGCTTCCCACTGCGCCTCGGTTACCTCCGGCGCGTTCAGGTGCATGCCATTGGCATAGGCGATGCCCCACCACGGCATGGCCGCCTCCGGGTCACGCGCCGAGGCCTCCTGAAACGATCGGATCGCCTCGCCATGATTGAACCCATACAGCAGGACCAGCCCCTGGTTGAACCAGGCCTGGGCCTCCGGAGAGTCCGTGGTGATTTCGAAGTGATGCGTGTCGAGCCCCTTGACGAGCTTGGAACCCGTCGAGCCGGGGACGATCGGGGCCTCGGCTGCCACCCACGCCAGCGAAGTCAGCGTGAATGCAAGCAGGAGCGCCATGCGTATGGGGATGGTGAATTTGTGTGACATGGTAGGAACCTTTCGCGCGGTAGACATACAGGTCTGTCTTACCTCCGCCGCGATGAGGGCCAGTCGCGGCATTGCTGCCAAAAAAGTTGTTGGGTGTGCCCTACACCGACATCAGCCTACACCGGATTCTGCAGGCTGTCAATCCCTACCGGGCACCATGCGCACTTTTTGTCGCATTCCCGAAAGGGGTGATGGATGTGTGAGGATTCCAGCGCTAAACGATTCGCATGCCTTGAATTACCTCTGCCTCGTACGCCTCCTTGGCGAAGCGGGCGAGAAGCAGGCGATCTTCGTTGGTAATCGCCAAATCCCCATTGAGAATGGCGATATTGGCGTCGAGATCCTCCGGAAGCGACAGGCCGAGCGTCATCACATCGATGCGCTCATCCTGCAGGGCCCAGCGGATGGCGGCGCGGGGGAGGAGGGCGTATTCCGCCTCATCGAACTCGGGCACGAGGTTCTTGGCGTTGTGTCCGAAAACGACGGCGCCCATGACCTTCATGGCGATGATGCCCATGTCGATCTCGTGCGCTCGGGCAAGGCACATCTCCTGATACTCGGCCTGCTCGAGCGAATGGCGCGTATTAAACCCCTTGCGCATGTATCCATGCTGAATGAGCAGGGTGTCGAAGGCCTCCGTCTCGATCAGCTCCAGCATCTTCTCAAAGCGAGAGTGGCCGCTGAGGCCGATAAAGCGGATCATGCCCTCGTCGCGCATCTTGTCCAGCTCGGCATGCATTTCCATGAGCGTCTCGAAGGGCAGTCTCTCGACAATCGGCCCATGCAGCTGCATCGCGTCAACCCGGTCCGTGCCGAGTTCCTCCAGGGACTTCTCGACGCTGGGGCGGACGGCATCGGCCGTGTTGACCATCACCTTGCTGTTGATGAACACATCATCGCGAACATCGTGAAGGGCCTTGCCCGTAACGGATTCGCTGTCGCCGTAGATGCGGGCGGTATCGAAGTACCGGACCCCCTTGTCGTAGGCGAGGCGCACCATGGCGACGCGATCGTCGAATTCTGGCGTGAATACCCCGTAGGCCGTGGCATGGTTGTCACCGTAGGAGGCGCCGCCGCTTCCGAGGAGCGGCATGTCGAGCCCCGTTCGACCGAGACGGCGGAGGGGGATGCTCTGCGTTGCTGCACTCGCCTTCGTGGCCGTGGCGGCTACCGTGCCCCCCGCGGCAATCGCGCCCGTGACCAAACCCGCCTTCAGGAAATCCCGCCGTTCCATCGTTGTCTCCTCCATTACAAAAGTTGCGGAGACCACTATAGCACGGCATGTCGCGTGAAATGCCATTCAAGATTCGAAAAATGCGTGCGGCGAATGCATTCACGACGGAGGCGATCGCATCTCCGCGCCCGATATCTTGGCTCGGCAATCCCCGGTCTGTAGAATGGCCTCAACGAAGCACCACGAGGAGGTCATCATGAACATCACGAAACTCCTTGTCACCATGGGACTTGGCCTTGCGTTCGCCCTCGGCGCGGCCGCAGAGGAAACCCCCGACCGTTACGCCTCCCAGCGGGAGCAACTCGTTTCGGGCTCGATTGAAAGGCCACGCCCCGGCGCCCCTGCCATTGAGGACGCCGCCACGCTTCGGGCAATGCGTAGCGTGCTGCGCCATGAGTTCGTGCCCGAGCAATTGCGTGCGCAGGCCTACGCCGATCGACCGCTTCCCATCGGCCATGGGCAGACGATCTCGCAGCCTTACATCGTCGCGTTGATGACCGAGCTGCTGGATGTCGATGAAGATGCCGTTGTGCTCGAAATCGGCGCCGGTTCCGGATACCAGGCGGCGGTCCTCGCCGAAATCGTGAAGAAGGTCTACACGATCGAGATCATCGAGCCACTCGGGCGGCAGGCCATCGAGCGGTTCGAGCGGCTCGGGTACGACAATGTCGAAACCAGCATCGGCGATGGTTACCACGGCTGGGAGGAGCATGCTCCATTCGACGCCATCATCGTCACGGCCGCGGCGAGTCACATTCCGCCGCCCTTGGTCGAGCAACTCAAGCCCGGCGGCCGCATGGTGATTCCCGTCGGGCCGCCCTTGGCTACGCAGCACCTCATGATCGTCGAGAAAGATGAGGACGGCGTCGTCTCGCAGCGTTCCGTCATGCCGGTGCGCTTTGTGCCCTTGACGCGGGGCTCATGACGGGGGCATGAGACCCCGTTATCTCGAACTCGCCATCCTTCTGCTGAGTGTGGCGGGAATTGCCTACCAGATCGCGCTGATGCGCGTGCTGTCGATTGGGCAGTTCCACCATTTCGCCTACATGATCATCAGCATCGCCATGCTCGGCTTCGGGGCCAGCGGAACCTTGCTCGCCCTTATGCGCGAACGCGTGGCGGGCCAAGAGGTGGTGTGGTTGAAGCGCTCGGCCCTGCTCACGGGGCCGAGCCTCGTGCTGTGCTACGACATCACGCAGCAGGTGCCCTTCGAGACTTTTCAGCTCACCAGCCAGCCCGGTCATTGGCGCTACCTGCTCCTGCTGTATATCGTGCTTGCCGTGCCGTTTTTCTTCATGGCCTGCTGCGTGGCATTGGCCTTTATGCTCCTGCCCCGCGAGGTGCCGCGTCTCTACTTCTATGACCTCGCCGGCTCGGGCGTCGGCGCCTTCGGGGTCATCGCCATGCTCTATCTCGTGCCGCCGCATGTGGTGCCCTACCTGCTCGGACTCGTGTGCCTGCTGGCATGGGCCCTGTTGCTTGTTGAATCCCGCACGCGTGCCGCCGCGCTCGGGGCCCTCTGCCTCATTGCAGCCGCCGCCATCGTTCCCCTGCGCGATGCCCTGCCCCTCACGCCGCCGCGGGTGTCCGAGTACAAAGGGCTTTCCTACGCCCTCCAGTTTCCCGACGCCGATGTCATGCCCGCGTACACAAGCCCGATCTCCGTGTTGACTCCCGTACGCTCGTCCATGATTCGAGAGACGCCCGGTCAACTTTCCCTGCGCTACCCGATGTCGGAACTCGGGCAACTGCCGCCGCAGATCGGCCTCTTTTTCGATGCCGGAGCCGTCTCCCCCGTGCATGAGTACACCGGCTTTCCCGATACCTTCGCATGGATGGCCCATGTCACCGCCGCCGCCGCGTTCGAGTGGGTCGAGGCCCCGAGGACGGTCGTCATTGGCGCCGGCGGCGGTACGGATGTGCTCATGGCGCTCTACCACGGTGCGCGTCAGGTGGATGCCCTGGAGGTCGAGCCGAATGTCTTTCGCTTTTCTGCGCGGTACGCGCCGGACCTGTACGAACGGCCGGATGTGCGGCCAATCGTGGCCGAGGGGCGCGGCTACCTGCAGGCGGCACGCGAGCCCTACGATCTGATCGTGCTGCCGCTCATGGGTTCCTACACCGCCGCATCCGCCGGGGTATTCGCGCTGCACGAGACGAATCTGTACACGGTCGAGGCGTTGCAGCTCTATGCCGAGCGGCTGGCGCCGGGTGGCGTGTTGATGATGAACTGCTGGCTCAAGACCCCGCCGCGCGACGCGATCAAGCTGTTCGCCACCGCGGTCGAGGCGGCGGAACAGGCGGGCATCGACGAGCCCGGCCAGCACCTGGCGATGCTGCGCACCTGGAACAACGCGACGATCCTCTACTCGCCGGAGCCACTTGATGATGCGCGGATCACCCGGCTGCGGGCATTTGCCGAGTCGCGCGGCTTCGACTTGGACTACTTCCCCGGTATCAGGGAAATCGATGCGAATCGCTTCATGCAAATGGAAGAACCGATCTATTTCGATGCCGCCCAGGCAATTCTATTCGGCGACCGCGAGGCGTTTTACCGCAACTACCTCTTTTTCGTGCGCCCCGCGACGGATGACCGCCCATACTTCTTTCGCTCGTTCAAGTGGCGCTCCCTGCCGCGGCTTCTCGAGGGCATGGGCACGGAATGGGTCCCCTTCGTCGAGCTGGGGTATGTGACCCTCGTCGTCACGCTTGGCCAAGGCGTCATCGTGGCGGCGGTGCTGATCCTGTTGCCCCTCGTGGTCCTCGCGCGGCGCGTGCAGGCACGCCGCGCGAAGGGCGCGGTCATCGCCTACTTCGCTGCGCTGGGAATCGGCTTCATGCTTATTGAGATCGCATTTATCCAGCTGTTCATGCGCTTCCTGACCTATCCGGTCTACGCCGTCAGCGTGGTGCTCACGGCCTTCCTGCTGGCATCGGGCATCGGCAGCCTTGTGGCCGGTCAGTCGCGGCTCAACGAGTACCGGCTCATGGTCTTCGCCATCGCCGGAATCGCCGTGACCGCCTGCGTGTACCTTGCCGTGCTTCCACCGCTCTTCCAACTCGGCGCCGCATGGCCGGATATCGTCAAGGTGCCCGCGAGTATTCTCCTGCTCGCCCCGCTCGCGTTCTGGATGGGGATGCCCTTCCCGATTGGCCTGCGGCGAGCCAGCGCTATCGACCCCAACCTGCTCCCATGGGCATGGGGCATCAACGGGTGCACCTCCGTCATCGGCGCGAGCCTGGCCACGCTGCTCGCCATCCACCTCGGATTCACCGCCGTCATCGTGATCGCCGTGATGATCTATCTTACCGCGTTGCTGTCGTTCTGGCGCTTGGCGGATGTTGAGAAGTAGATTTGGCAATGCATTACAGCACGGCTTCGATTTCCACCGTGCTGCCGCCAAAAAGTCCGAATACACCCGTACCCCAATCCACTCCTTGGGCGGCAAACCCCTCCATTTCCTCCGCGAGCAGTGGCACGACCGCCAGCAGTCGCCCATCCTGCCGCACGGCGAAGCGATCGGGAAGGATAACGAGCATGAACTCGGTCGGCCCATCCTTCCACTCAATGGGAATCGAAACATGGCCGGGAAGGTGCAATCGATGCACCGCGCCGTACTCCTTCCAGCGGTCCTCCGCAAGAAACGCGAGGTCTTCCTTCATCGGGGTGCCGTTCTTGTTCGAGGTGGAAGCGAGCAATCCGTCGCGATGGGGAATCAGGCTGGTGACGCGCTGCCCCCAGAGGTTGTTGACGGCCTCGCCAAGTGCACTCAGTTCAGCCTCGTAGGGCGCGGTGACGGACGGGAGCATTTCCGGGTGCGAAAACAGCCGGCCAATAAAATGCCAATCCTCCTCCCAATCCTGGGATTCCCCCGGTTTCGCGGCCATTTGCCACACTTCTCCCCACGGCCAGATCCCCACGAACAACTCGCCACGGTAAATCGTCAGTGATTGAACTTCGCGTGCGCTTGGGGTGGCGGTGTCCGGCCTTGGTGGAGAGCCGACGAGGTGGCGAACTTCATCCTCAACGATCTCGTACAGCTCGCCGGAAGGATAGTGTCCCATGAGCAGGCGGTTGTAGTGATTGATCATGGTGTAGAGCTGGAAGCTGGTCCTGGGGTCCGCCGCGCGCAGCGTTGCCCACGCGCCATCACGAAAACGGTAGACGCCACCATTGTTTGTGCCGACAATCACCCCGGGTTCCGTCCATCCAGCCGTTCTTGGGAGCGCGGGTCTGTGTTGCCCATAGGAATACGGAAACTCGCCGGGGGCGGTCAGTGGCAGGACGATGGCATCGTCGATGGACACCGCATTGCCGTCATCCGGGTGCCAGGCGCATGCGTACAGAAAGGTCTGGCGCTCGGGGGAATCGGCAGCGGCCACATGGAAGAACAGATGGCCGTGCGCGTAGTAGTACGAGCCGGCCGTTCCGATGGAGGCATCGAAGGTGAACACCTCATGCCCCTCCATCACGATGCGGTTGCGATGCAGCTCGAGTCGGTGGTTTCCCACGGGGATGCTCGGCGCCGTGGACGGATCCGTCTCGGACCAGGCATCCTCATCGGGATTCCAGTGATACACCCGTGCGGGTGAGCCCCGATCGGTCGCATACACATCATCGCCCGCATCGAACATGTAGTGATGCACATGCGGCGATGGCCGGGGCATGGGGGAGATGGAGGCTACCGTCTCCGAGCCGGGCGGCCGCACGAAGGCGTGCAGCATATGGCGGTCGGCTTGGAAGTAGGTGTTGTACGCACCGAGAAAACCCATGCCGGCAATGGACTCGTTGTTCTCGTTCCACGCGTCGAACAAAGAGCCGAGATTCTGGCCTTCGTCACGGCCGAACTCGACCGTTGCCTTCACCTCGAGCAGATGCACTCGCTCCGACTTGGGGAAGGCCTCCGCGATGACTTGGGATTCGGTCAGGGCGGGCAGAAAAGGTTCCAGACTCGTCCAGCTGAAGGCTGCAACTCCCTCGACGCCCACCGATTCTGCAATCGCGATGTAATCCGCGACTTCGTCGGCCTCCGGGATCGCTCCGTGGCTGGTTCGCAGGCCAAGCGCGAACGACAACGACGCCCCGGAGCCAGCGAGCAGCAATTGCTCACGCGCATCTGCCATGCGCCGCTCGAATACGGTGAGGTAGTTGTCGCCGTAGTTCTCTCGATAGCAATACCCCGACACATTGACGCAATCGATGTAGCCCAGCGCCACCCAATCCGGCCAGCGTTGTGCGACATGGTGATTCTTGGCCACATGCGCGCCCCAAGAATAAAGCGCCAGCGTCAGCCCCGGCTGACGCTCTTGCAGCGCTCGATACACCTCGCCCATCAGTTCCGTCAGGGAGTCCTCGCGGAATCGTTGCAGTCGTGTCGCACGGGCCTGCTCGGTTTCCCCATCCGGCGCAGCGGCGTCGAATCGAGCTTCGCTCTCCGGGTCGAGCCGCACCGGCTTGTTTGGAAACCGCACATAGTCCAGCAAAATGCCGTCGGGCTCGATGTGCTCGGCCACCTCGACCAACATGGAGACAACCCAGCGACGCGCGTCCGGGTGTGCGGGCGAGATCCAACCCAGTGGTTCGCCATCGATGTCGCGCAATGCCCACTCCGGGTGTTGCTCCAGGATGCCGGCCGGTTCGTCATGGCCCGATACCAGCACGCAGACAGAGGGCATCACTTGGATGTCGCGCGCACGGGCCTCCCGCGTGAACGCCGCCAGCGCATCCCAATCGCCGGTGTTCGTGGACGGCAGCATGCCGCTTGCGTAGTGAGCGTAGCCATTGGATGTGTTGGCATACGGAAACAGGGTGTTGAAGCCCGCCGCCACCATACGCTCAACGGCATCCGCCGCGAGTGCATCGCGTTCCGCGTCGCTCTCGGAGCTGCTCTCAAAGGGACCGGGGTGAATGTACACGGCCCGCATCGGTTCATGCGCTGTTGCGGTTGCGGTCGTGCATGCAGCGGCAACGGCAAGGAGAATAAGCTTCACGGGTGACAAGTCTCCACGCTTCGAGGTCGACGCATAGGGATATCGGAATGAGTTGTATTCGTGACTGGGATTCTATTCGTCATTTGCGAACAAATACAAAGTACTACTGGAAGTTTCGCCGCGTGTGTCTACACTATGTCGAAAGTGGTGCGCCCAGGTGAATCGCATGGCGTGTGCATCAATGGGCGGCGATCGCGAGGCGGAATCACAGGGCGCAAGGGTGCTCGCGCGCCTTGTTTGACTACCACAGTACTTGACTACTATCACTCCGATACGGTATCCCTTCTGTCGGGCGGTAGTGGTTGGAGTGGAGGAAACTGCTTCGTTGCCATTGCAGCTTCCAATGCACGCCATTTTCAAAATCTGTATGGGACGAAGGAGTTCTTCAAATGCGTTTGCTATTGGCCGTCTTACTTTCTACGCTCGCAGTCCCATTTTCCCACGCGGGGGATTTCGCCTACCTCGTCCGCAACATCGCGCAGATCGAGAACGGCTCGCTCAGCAATCCACCGGACTTCGCAGTCGGTGACACGCTTGTCTACTTTGTCGCCCGCGAGGATGAGTTCGGTGAGGAACTCTATGTGACCGACGGGACGGCCGAAGGCACGCGCCTCGTGAAGGATTTCAATCCGGGGCCGGGCACGGCGGATGTGCGTGGCATGGTCACCATTGGCGATACCGCATTTTTTCGCGCGCGGGTGGCCCCGTATTTTGAGGAATTGTGGAAAAGCGACGGTACCGAGGAGGGTACCGTGCTCGTGAAGGACTTGTGGCCGGGCGGTCAATCCCAGCCCTTCGATCTCTACGCAGCGGACTCGTACATTGTTTTCCGGGGGGCGGGCGAAGGCATCGGCCGGGAGCTTGGCATTTCGGACGGGTCCGAGGAAGGCACCTTTCTGGTTGATCTCAACCCGGGTGAAGGGGATTCCAATCCCCAAGCATTTGCATCTCTGGGAGATCTCGTCTTCTTTGTTGCGAACACGCCGGACGAGGGCCTTGAATTGTGGGTGACCGATGGCACGGCCCAGGGCACGGGCCTGTTCCGGGACTTCCGCCCCGGGCCGGACAGCTCCCAGCCTTTGTGGCTCACGGAATTTGACGGCTTCATGTATTTCACCGTGCAGTTGACCAACATCAGCAGCCAGCGCCAGCTGTGGCGTTCCGACGGCACGGAGGATGGCACCGAGTTCGTCTCACCACTCAATGCGCGGGAGTTGACCCCCACACCCGATGGCCTCTACTTCGTCGCGGACGCGGGCTTTCCGATCGGCGCCGAGTTGCACCGGCTGGACCGCGTGACGGGGGATATCTCGCTCGTCAAGGACATCAACCCCGGTTCTGGCAACGCGAACGCCCCCGATCGACTCGTGGCGCTGGGCAATCGCGTCGTGTTTAGCGCAAACGATGGGGAACACGGCTACGAGCCGTGGGTGAGCGATGGCACGGAGGAAGGGACCTTCATGCTCCGGGATATCATTCCGGGACCGGCCACCAGCAATCCCTTCGAATTTGTCGCTTCAGGGAACAAGGTGTTTTTCCTCGCCACCGACAGCGCGCTTGGAGACGAGATCTGGGTCACGGACGGCACACCCGCGGGCACGATGCTCTTGAAGGACATCCTGCCGGGACCGGACAGCTCCTACCCCGGGGACCTGACCGATTTCAACGGCACCCTGATCTTTGGCGCCGACGATGGCCTGAACGGCCGCGAGCCGTGGTTGAGCGATGGCACGCCCGCCGGCACGCGGATATTGAAGACAATAAACGACAAGACCAGCAGCTCGCAGCCATCGTTTCTCTTCCGCGTCGGGGATCAGGTCCTCTTCTCCGCTGACAACGGTATCATCGGAAGTGAATTGTGGATTACCGATGGCACGGACGAAGGCACCTCATTGGTAAAAGACATCAATCCGGGTCAGGAAGGAAGCAGCCCGCTCCAATTTGCTGACCTCAACGGCACCATCCTTTTTTCCGCCACCGGTGCCGGCATTGGCCGCGAGCTGTTCAAGACCGACTTGACAGGATCGGGCACCGTGCTCGTCAAGGACATTCGCCCGGGGAGCAACGGTTCCACCCCATCGAGCATCACGGTCATGGGCTCGGCCGTCTACTTCAGCGCGACGGACGACACCATCGGGGACGAGCTGTGGAGATCCGATGGCACCGAGGGCGGCACGCAGTTGGTGAAGGACATCAACGAAGGGGCGGGTGACTCATTCCCGGACAACCTGACCGCACTCGGGTCCACCCTCTTCTTTTCCGCCCAGACAGAAGCAGCCGGATATGAACTCTGGAAATCCGACGGCACCGAGGGCGGCACGCAACTCGTGCGCAACATCAACCCCGGCGATGCGGATTCCGACCCGCGGTTGTTGACAGCCGTCGGCAATACCCTCTTCTTCGCCGCGACGACCGCCAACGACGGCCGCGAGCTGTGGAAATCCGACGGCACCAACGGCGGCACCGTCATGGTGCGCAACATCAACCCCGGGGCGGCCTCTTCCGAGCCCGACGGGCTGATTTCCTACAACGGCATGCTGTTATTTGCGGCCAATGACGGCGCGAATGGCAGGGAGCTGTGGAAGTCCGACGGGACATTCGCCGGAACGGTCATGGTGAAGGACATTTTTGACGGACCCACCGGCAGCGAGCCATCCCTATTCGTAGAAGCGGGTGGACTCGTGTATTTCGTTGCGAACGCACCCGGTTTAGGGACGGAAGTGTGGCTGACCGACGGCACGGAGGCCGGCACGAGGCTTGCCTTCGACGCACGGCCCGGAGCCGCTGGCAGCTCGCCGCAGAACCTCAGCGCGGCGGACGACGCGGTCTACTACTCCGCCATCGGGCTTGGCATCGGGCGGGAGTTGTACCGCACGGACGGCTCCCCCGCGGGCTCGCGCCTGGTACGGGACATCTTCCCCGGCGAGACGGGTTCATTCCCCAGCAATATGCTTTGGCTCGATGGCCTTCTCCTGTTTCAGGCGAACAACGGGGCCGTCGGCGCCGAGTTATGGGCGGCCGTCACCGGCGCACCGCAGGTCGAGAGCATTGCCCTCGTCGGGCCTTCCGACACCAACGCGAACACCGTCAGCTTCACCGTCACCTTCACGGAGAATGTCACAGGGGTGGACACAGGTGACTTCCTGCCCACCATTCTGGGCGGCTCACTGGCAGGCGTCTCTGTGTCCGGTGTGACGGGGTCCGGCGCTGTATACACCGTGACCGTTTCCACCGGCACGGGGGATGGCGAGTTCCGCCTGGACCTCATCGACAACGGTACAATCCAGAAGGATGCCAGCCCCGCCTTGCCCTTGGTCGGCATTGGCACGGAGGACGGCTCGTTTGAGGACGGGGAGTCCGTCGCGATCGACCGAACCCCCCCCGTCGTAACGGTGGATGATGTCCTCTCGGCAGCTAGCCCCCCGACACTCCTCGGCAATACCGATACCTTGAGTGCGGTGCATGTGCTGAGCTTCAACGGCCTCACCGCGCCTGCCGTCGCGTTTCCGACGGGCGGGGGGCAAGATCGCTGGAGCGCGGCGACCGCTCCTATCGGTCCGCTGCCGGAGGGGGTGAATCTAGTCCAGATCAATGCAACGGACGGCGCGGGCAATGTCGGTTCCGCGACGGGAACCATCATCGTGGACCTGACGCCGCCGCAAATCACCCTGAACGGGCTATCCGAGATTGTGCTTGTCCTCGGGCAGGACACCTATGTCGAACTGGGGGCGACCGTTACCGACAACCTGGATCCGAATCCCGCCCTCGAGATCAGCGGCAGCGTGAACGACCAGGTCGAGGGTACCTACATTCTCACCTATGTCGGGCGGGACTGGGTCAACCGCACAACCCCGCAGAGCCGTATTCGCCGCGTGGATGTCGTTTCCCCGACCGGTGGTGGCCAGGCAACCATCGGCCCCAACGGCGGCATCCTGTTTGTGGAATCCGGACCTCTCGCCAACCGTGCCACCATCAATGTGCCCCCGGGCCTGCTTCCCGGCTTCCTCCAATTCACCATGGAGTTCGATGACAATCCGCCGTCGCCGCCTCCCGGTTTCCGGATGTACTCACCCGCGCGGCTCGGGCCGGCGGGCGCCCAGTTCGACGGCGATGTGCTCGTACGGCTGCCCTTTAACTACGCCCCGGACGGTCCAGGCGCAAATCCCGTCCTCTTTGCCTACTACTTCAATGAAAACGAACAGCAGTGGCTGCGCGATGGCATCACCGGCCCGGGCTACCTTCCGGACTTGCGCGTGGCTGAGTTTGGCACGACGCATTTCACGACCTTTGCCATCCTGACCTATCAGGGCGACATCAACCTGGACGGATTCGTGAACGCAGTCGATGTCCAACTGGTCATCAATGCGGCCTTAGGCATTTCCGTTGAACCCTTGGACCCGAATGTAGACGCCGACCCGGATGGGGCGGCGAACGCAATCGATGTCCAGGTGACCATCAACCGGGCGTTGGGCATACTGTAGGGTAGTCGCACTGAGATAGGTTACCGGTCGCGATACCAAGGCGCGGAAAGGACCCATTCGCGGTATGCCGCAACACGAGGTTGGGAACAGCTCCGGGCCGCCAACGGTCAGCAGGCGCTACTGGCTGGCAACCATTGCATTCACGCTCTGGATGCTCTTCTGGGTGCCGGTCGTCCTGTCGACTTACGGCCCGCAGAACTTCCTGTGGCTGTGCAATCTCGCGCAGTTCATCTTTCTCTACGCGGCATGGACCCGCAACCGCCTGCTCGCATCGAGTCAGGCCGGCATCATGTGTTTTGTTGGCCTGATCTGGACTCTCGACTTCTCTCAGGCCTTGCTCTCGGGCGGGCAGACGGCCGTAATGACGAAGTACATGTTCATGGATGTCCTGCCCTTGTTGGCGCGCGTCAGCTCGCTCTACCATGTTTTCGTCCCCATCTTCGCCATCTACCTCGTGTATTCGCTGGGGTACGACCGTCGCGGGCCATGGGTCGAGACCGGCATTGGAACGGCGGCAATCCTCGCCACGGCCCTGTTCACCGATCCGGCCCGCAATGTGAACTGGCTCGTCAAGCCATTCGAGATCGAGCAAGTCTGGGTCTCGCAACCCGTCTATGTCGTCTTGCTGCTCATCGCGTATCCCCTCCTGCTGTTCTGGCCCGGGCACGCATTGGTGTTGGCCGTGCTGGCATTCCTCAACAAGAGGCGTGTCCAACGCGAGAGCGCAGGCGAATGAGCGGCTCCTCAAGCGATTCGAGCAAGCCTTCCACCAACCGCCTCGCTGCTCGCGTCAAATGGGCAGGTATTGCCGTCTCCCTCATCGCCTTTCTCGTTCTACTTAGAGGGCTGCCGGTAACGCAGGCCCTGCAAGCTGCCGTCGCCTGGGTCGAGGGGATGGGCCCGCTAGCTCCCGTCGCCTTCGCAGGCATCTATTTTCTGGCCACGATCCTGTTGCTTCCGGCGTGGCCCCTCTCCATCGCTGCGGGAGCCCTCTTTGGCCTCTTTATGGGAAGCGCCGTCGTCATCATCGGCGCGACGGCAGGTGCAGCGGGCGCATTCATCCTCTCCCGCTATTTCGCACGCACGACGGTCGAGCGAAAGCTGAAGGACTATCCCCGTTTCGCCGCGGTGGATCGCGCCGTCGGGGAAGGTGGCTGGAAGATTGTGCTGCTTCTGCGCCTGTCCCCGGCATTTCCTTTCACGCTGCAGAACTACCTGTACGGACTCACCGCCATTCGCTTCTGGCCCTGCGTGTTGGCGACTGCTGTGGGAATCGTCCCCGGGGTGTTCATGTATGTCTACTTCGGGGTTGCAGGCCGCGCGGGCATCGAGGCAGTTGGTGGCGATATCCAAGGCGGTTGGGCCCAGACCCTCCTGCTGGGGACGGGACTGATCGCGACGGTGCTCGTCACGATCTACATTACCAAGCTCGCACGGGCCGCGATCGCGCAACATACGGAGTTTGCATCAAATGCCGAAGCGCCCGTGGAGGAATCCCGCGCGCCCGCTGTGAATCCGTGGTGGACGGCCATTGGTTCTACCGTTCTTGCGGTCATCCTCGTCTTGCTGGCAGGATGCGTGCACTTTCCACCGCCGTTCCTCACGCGCATGATCAGTTCGTTCGATGGGGTGACCATTGAGACCCATGAAACCGCGAGCCAAGAAGCACCCCCGATGCAGGAGAATCCGCCATGAGTGATGGCAACGAGTTTCCCGCCCTCATGCCGATGGATTCGCATAATCAGGAGTTGAAGTGGCGGGTACACCCCCCGGACTGGCAAAACCCGACGCCCGATGGCCGCTACAACATGGTCGTCATTGGCGGCGGGCCGGCCGGACTCGTCGTTGCATCCGCCACGGCCAGCATGGGCGGCAAGGTGGCCCTCATCGAGCGCGAGTTGCTCGGGGGGGATTGCCTCAATGTCGGTTGTGTTCCCAGCAAGGCCTTGATTCGTTGTGCCAGGGCAGCGGCGGATGTCCGCGCCGCGGCCCAATACGGGGTGCGTGTGCAAGGCAATGTGCAGGTCGACTTTCCCGCCGTCATGCAGCGCATGCGCCATCTGCGCGCATCCATCAGCAGCAACGACTCGGTCCGTCGATTCTCCCAGCTCGGTGTCGATGTCTTTTTGGGCGAGGGGAAGTTCATCGGGCCGGATTCCATTGAGGTGGCCGGAAAAACGCTCGAATTCTCTCGTGCCTTGATCGCCACCGGCGCACGCGCGGCCGTGCCCCCCATTAATGGACTCTCCGATGTCGGTTACCTCACGAATGAAACGCTGTTTTCACTCACCGAGTTACCCGCCCGCCTTGCCATCATCGGGGGAGGAAGCATCGGATGCGAAATGGCGCAGGCCTTTGCCCGATTCGGCTCCGAGGTTACCATCCTCGAGGCGGGTCCGCGCATCATGCCCAACGACGACCCCGATGCCGCACGAATCGTCCACGCGGCGCTCAATCACGATGGCGTGACCCTCGCCTGCGGCGCCAACATCTCGTCGGTCCAACGAAATGGCGGCGATACGCGCATCCAATTCACCCGGGGCAGCAAGGAGCAAACCCTGCATGTCGACCACATCCTCGTGGCTGCAGGCCGGGCTCCCAATGTGGAGGCGCTCAACCTTGGGGCCGCGGGGATCCGGCTCAACGGGAATGGGGGAGTGGGGGTGAATGATTACCTGCAAACCAGCAACCCGGATGTCTACGCAGCGGGCGATGTGGCGTCCCCCTTCAAGTTCACCCACTCCGCCGATGCCATGGCGCGTATCGTGATCCGGAATGCCCTGTTCTTCGGCCGCGACAAAGCCAGCGCCTTGACCATCCCTTGGTGCACCTACACGGACCCCGAGGTCGCCCATGTGGGAATCAACCTCGAGGATGCCAAGGAACGGGGCGCCGAGCTGCACACGATCACGGTACCCCTGAGCGAGGTCGACCGCGCCATCCTCGATAGTGAGGAGGAGGGCTTCGTGCGGGTTCACCTCAAGCAAGGTAGCGACAAGATTCTGGGCGCGACCATCGTCGCGCGGCATGCGGGCGACATGATCTCTGAAATCACCGCCGTGATGGTGGCGGGCAAGGGCCTGGGTTCCCTCGCCAAGACGATTCACCCGTACCCCACACAAGCCGAGGGCATCAAGAAGGCAGCCGATGCCTACAATCGCACTCGAATGACGCCTTTTGTGCAGAAAGCCTTCCAGTTTCTCCTGGCTCGGCGGCGATAACCGGCAATCGGACGCCCGACTCAACCACCAATCGAGGCGGCCTCGGCGCAATCCCGGGCGAGGAGGAATGCGCGCACTGATTCCAGCGTCGGCATCGACGGTTGCGCGCCGGGGACGGTCGCCGCGAGGGCGCCGGCCGCGTTGGCAAAACGCAGGGCATTCACTGCGGATGCTTTCCCCCAGGCAAGCACCAAGGCCGCCGTGAAGGCATCGCCCGATGCCGTGGTATCCACGGCGTCTATCGCAAATGCCGGCACGAGGATTTCCTCCTCCCCGGTGTAGAAACATCCCTGCGCACCCAATTTCATCACGACATGCCGCGCCCCCATCTCCCGGAGACGAAGCGCCGCTTCCCGCGCCGACTCGATCGAATCCACGGTGATCCCCGTAAGCGACTCTGCCTCGGTCTCATTGGGCGAGACCAAGTCCGCCGCGGCAATCAGTGATTCCGGCACGGCGACGGTCGAGCCGACATCCAGCACGGAGAATGTGCCGCATTCCCGTGCAATTTGAAGCACTGCTGCGACCGTTTCCACCGGAATCTCCAGCTGCGTGATGACGGCATCAACCGAGGCGATGATGGACCGCAAGGCTTCCACATCCTTCGCCCACAGCCCATGGTTCGCGCCCGGCGCGAGGACGATCATGTTCTCGCCCGATTCCGCCGCCAAAATCTGGGCCACCCCCGTGGGAAGGCTTGGATCCGTCCGAAGGTGATCAAGGTGGATGCCTTCCCGAGCCAGCCCCTCCCGCTGCAAGGCGCCAAAGGCATCGTCACCCACGGCCCCCGCAAAAGAGACCCGCGCCCCCAGGCGTGCCGCCGCAACGGCCTGATTCGCGCCCTTGCCGCCATGAGCCGTCATGAATCCGTTGGCCATGAGCGTTTCGCCTGGCCGCGGCAGCCGCTGCACGCGCATCACCATATCCATGTTCACACTTCCGACAACGAGGATGGATGCGGGCGGCATGGGGATCTCCCTTCGAACGGAGATGAACGCAGAAAGCGACTCCAAGCAAAACCCCCGCAGCGGCTCTAAGCCGTTGCGGGGGTGAAGGTTATATGGTGGAGGTGATCGGAATCGAACCGACGGCCTCAGCGATGCGAACGCGGGCAAGGGGTGTCAAAGCATACAAGTGCTGCGTATATGGTACAGCGTTTCAGCCTTTGTTTGCAGGGGTTTCGTGACACACCCTTTTGTATTGACTTGTACGGGGTGGCCCGGTATTGTGGGATTCCCGTTACCCATGCGTTACCCCAAAATCGGAGTGCACCGGCAATGCCCAAGCTCACACAGCGGACGATTGATGCCCTTCCCTCGAAGGAAACCCGCTACGAAGTGCCAGACAAAGACGCTACCGGGTTGTATGTGAGGGTTGAGCGGACAGGTGCAAAGGCGTTCTATCTGCGCTACCGGCTCAATGGGCGGCCCCAGGTGCAACGGCTCGGGCGCGTGGGCGAACTCCCCTTGACGCGCGCGCGGGAAATGACGCGGGAAATTCGAGCACAGGCTACCGCACATGAGGCGGGCCGGGCGGAAAGCCCCAAGCCCACGCGCAAAGAGCGCCAGAAAATGCCCACGCTGGCGGAATGGGTTGACACCTACGCGGCCGCTGTACTCACGCACAAGCGAAGCGGTAAAGCGACGCTGGAGCGCTTGCGACTTCACTTCACCCCATTCATGCCCATGCGGCTCGACGATCCCGACATGCTCAAACATGTCATGCTCTGGCGGGACTCTCGACTTCATGCGGGCATCCGGCCAAAGACTATCAACCGTGATATTTCGTGCCTGTCGGCTTGTTTCGGCGAAGCGGTGGCGCGCGGCATCATTGAGGATAGCCCCTTGCGGCGGCTACGGCCCTTGAAAGAGGAAAACGAGATACGGGTGCGGTTCCTGTCCCCGAGTGAAGAGGAACGCTTGTACGCGGCCCTTGAGGCGCGCGAAGAACGCATACGCGAGGGGCGGGCAAGCGCGAACGCATGGCGCGAGGAACGCGGCTACGCCACCATGACGGACTTGCGCGCGGCACCCTTCGCGGACTTTGTGCGGCCGCTTGTCATCCTGCTTTTGAATACCGGGCTCCGGCGTGGTGAGGCGCTCCGGCTCCATTGGAAAGACATCGACTTCGAGCGACGCATGCTCACGGTTACGGCGCAAGGCTCGAAGACCGGCAAGCCCCGGCATGTGCCCATGAATAGCGTTCTGGTGGACACCCTCGAGCGGTGGGCAAGCATGGGAACGCATGAGGGGCTTGTGTTCCCCAACCCGGCGACAGGCGGCACCCTTACCCATTTCCGCCGATCATGGGCGGGAATCCTGAAAGCTGCGGGCATTGTGGACTTCCGAACGCATGACACCCGGCACCATTTCGCAAGCCGACTGGTACAAGCTGGCGTGCCCCTGAACACGGTTCGCGAACTGTTGGGGCATGCCAGTCTGCAAATGACCATGCGCTACGCTCACTTGGCACCCGAACATGGGCTGGCGGCTGTTGAATTGCTCGCAATGCCCAAGGGCGGCATTGTGCCATTCCCCGGCATGGCGAAAAAGTAACGCGCACCCCCGGCAAACGCGGACAATGCGGACAGCGCGCGCCCGATGCTGACATTTGATAACATTTCCCGCGTGGTGACGCCGCGACCGGCGGCAGGCTGGCGGAAAAGCAGGTAGTAGGACAAACTGTCCTACCAACGGTGAAGGGCGAAGTATGAACGCGAATGAGTGGATGAATGAGGCGATACGGTATGAGGCGGCACGGCGGAAACAGTGGCCGGGCGACGAACGGCAATTGAAATCATCGGCGTACCACGAAGCGGGGCATGCCGTGGTGGGCGCACTGCTTGGTGTCGGTTACCGCCCATATTTGCACGCCAACCTAGAGTGGTGCGGCGGAAGGGCAGAGCGCGTTTCGTATACGCTCCCATGCCCCCATGAGAAAATCATGGTGGGGCTTGCCGGGGTGGCGGCGGGCGCGCACTACCACCAACAGAAATCGAAGCGTGCAAGCATGACGGACATGGAGATGGTGAACGACGGGTATCAAGCGTTGGGCTTATCAAGCGGACGAAAGGCCCGTTACTTGCGCGACTGCCGGGCGCGTCTTCGCGGCCTAATGCAAGTACCCTTCGTGTGGCGGCTGGTAGACGATGTGGCGCGGGAAATGTGTGCCGATCTCAATTATGAAACATGGTGCGAAATGCTAGACGAAGGGCTCCAGCTTGCCGGGTACACGGACGGATGGATTGTGGACATGGTGCGCGCGGAGCGGGCAGCGGCCCCAATGGACGAACAGGAAAGGGTGCGCGAATTGCTCACTCCGCCGGAGTGCGGCGCATGAAGAAACAAAATCACCTCCTTGAGGCGAACGGCTGGCACCCCGGCACCGTGGCCCGGCACCCGGCAAGGCGCGCCCCTTGCCCCGTGGGGCTCACCTTGCCGGGCGGTGGAATCAAAACCCGGCGGTGGGGCAACCGGCCCGCACAGGGGCACGACGGCGGCCCCGGCGTGCTGGCAGGCACACCGGCACCCCCAGGACTTGCCAACCGGCCCGGCCCGGCGCGCTGGCAGACAAACAAACCGGGTTGTTTGGTTGTGCACTGACATACACCCCGGCCCCACGCGGTGGACGGCTGGCACCCGTGGAGCACACCGCGCCCCGCTGGCGGCCCCGTCCTAACGCCCCCAGCGTGCGCCGGGACTTCCCCCCCCCACCGAATAGCCCCGGCACCCGTTCGGTACTCACAGGGGCATAGCGGCCCCCCGGCTCGACTGTCCGCGCTGTCCGCACCCTTTCAAACACGCACGCCAAAAAATGCGCCCCGCCTAGACACGGCAGAGTCCGCGGGTTCAAGTCCCGCCGTTTTCACAACGGAAATGCCGTCCCCGCAATGGTTTACACGAGTAGCGGTTGAGGGGCTTTTTCGTTGTCTGGCGCTTGGGGTAACGCATGGGTAACGGGGCGGCGCATTTCGGGTGCGTTTTTCAGTGTACGCGTACCCGAAAAGCGCGGACAATGCGGACAATCGCCGGGGGTTGCAGCAATCGGGTGGGGTGTGGTACAAGAGAATGCGAACTAGGGGGAAACGAAACATGACAATGAAAACACGCGTTCAAAATTGCTTGGGGTTGCTCGTTATCGCCAATGACGGCACCGCCACGGCCGCGAGGGTGCACGAAACCTATTCGCGAAACATTGCCCGCGCCCGCGAACTCGCGGACCAAATCGCGGCCCGTGAGATTCTCGCGGGGGAAGATGACGCACTCCGGCTCGACCTGATAAAAACCCTCGAGTGCTGCGCCCAGGGCTCGGAGCAATTGCTACGCCGGGAAAAGGGGAAGCAGTCCACCCGGCATGACAACAAGCGCGAACAGTGGGCGGGCTGGCTTGACCTGTATCGCCAGTTTGAACAGCAACACCCGGACTGGAACTTCACACGGCTTTGCAAGACTGTGGCGGGCAAGGTGCGCGTGCAACCTGAAACCGTTGAAAAGCGAGTCCGGATGCTGAGGAACGGCGGCGACTAACGCACCCCCCACACACAAGGCACCTGCAAGCGCTTCCCGATACCGGGAGGCGCTTTTTTTTGTGCACGCGAGCGGGTGCATGCTAAATCAGCATGCAGGTACTATCAACTTTTTTGAGTAAAAAATGGTGCATGATGATTCAGCGTGCATATGCTGAGTCTAACTACATAAAGCAAAATAAGGGTGTGGCAGGCAAGCACCGCGAGTGCAAAACAGGAGCAACGGCACCATGCAACAGGCTACGATCACCCCGCAAAACATGAACGAACGCGACGCGGCGGCATATTTGGGCGTTTCGATTTTCACCTTACAGCGCTGGCGCTGCGAACGCCGCGGGCCCGCGTTTCGCAAGCTCGGCCGCGCGGTGCGCTACTCCCCGGAAGCGCTCGACGAATATTTGAGCAACGCGACGGTTTCGCCGATCGCCTAACAAAAAAATTGCCCGGCGCTATTGGGCTGGAACCCACGCCGGGCAGGGGATTTTGAATGAACGCAGTGTATCACAAACGCCTCCCCCGGCTCGACCGCGACGCGATTCTCGCGGGCGTAGATTGGGCGGCATTCTGGCGCGACGAACTCCCCGACATGCCCGCACCCCGGCGCTCGGGCGGGTGGACTTGCGGCGGGTGCAACCCCCTACGGGCGGACGGCTCCCCCGGCTCGTTTCGCGTCAACTTGTCAACGGGCGCATGGCATGACTTCGCGGACGGCACCGGCGGCGACGCCCTCGAATGGCTCCGGCGGCGTTACGGGCTCGACTTCCCCGGCGCGCTCGAAGTGCTCGCGGGGTACATGGAATGAGTACCCCGGCGATTCCCTCGACTTACAACGGAAACCCGCGCGTTGCGGCGTGGTTTTACTCGGGCACTGTGGCGGTGGCGCGTTTTGACACGCCCGACGGCGGAAAGGATTGTGTACCTTTCAAATTGAACGGGGGCGGCTGGCAACCCGGCGCGCCCCCGGAGCCCCGGCCGCTGTACGGGCTCGACACCCTCGAGCGGCCCGGCCCCGTGTTCGTCTGTGAGGGTGAAAAATGCTGCGCGGCCCTGCACGGGCTCGGGCTCGCGGCAGTGGCAAGCATGGGCGGCGCGGATGCACCCCACAAAAGCGACTGGCGGCCCTTACGCGGCTGCGAAGTGGTGATATTGCCCGACGCGAACGAACCGGGTGAACGGTATGCCCAGGCGGTAGCGGGATTGCTCGACACCCCCCCGCGCGTGCTGCGGCTCGAAGGCTTGCCCCCGGCGGGTGATATTGTGGACTGGATACAAGCGCGCTTGCCCGCCTGGAACGGGTACGAGGCCCTCGACGGTGCGGATGCCCTCGAAATGGCGGACGCGCTCCGGGCGGCCCTTGAAGGCGCGCAACCCCTCGAAGTAACCGATCTCGAGATCAGCGGCGATTGGCCCGACCCGGTGCCCCTTCCCACAGCGCCCCCGGTGCCCGCGTTTGACCCGGCGTGCTTGCCCGAGAAATTCCAAGCGTGGTGCACGGACATTGCCGATCGCATGGGGTGCGCGCCCGAGTTTCCAGCCGTGGCGGCGATGGTGGCGGCGGGCACCTTGATCGGCCGACAGGTATTCATCCGCCCGAAAGCCCGCGACGCGTGGCAGGAACCGTGCAACCTATGGGGTGCGGCGATCGGCAACCCGGCGGCGATGAAAAGCCCCGCCATGCTCGAAGCACTGCAACCCCTTCGCGCCCTCGAAGCGAAAGCAGCGGGTGCGCACGACGGCGAAACCGCAATCTACGAACGCGAAGCGGCCGCGTGGAAATCAGTAGAAGCGGCTGTCAAGAAAAAGGCGGCGAAGTGCACGGATATGGAAAGCGCGCGCGCGGCCCTCGACGAACTCCCCGACCCGCCCACACCCCCGGTGCACCGGCGTTACTACACAAGCGACGCGACGCCCGAGAAACTTTGCA
>ERZ869909.359-NODE-359-length-59284-cov-4.772578_pt1 | contig 59284 bp, 48 predicted proteins | sample MGYA00520892_ERZ869909 | MGnify/ENA primary metagenome ERZ869909 (study PRJEB32215, sample SAMEA104723947) | bioreactor metagenome | biome: bioreactor; feature: anaerobic bioreactor; material: water | place: China | collected 2015-03-12 ... | reverse complement strand
AATATCAACTACTTGATTTGCAGGTGGGTTTTTTAGATCTTGAGTATTAAAAGTCCCATAAAATTCATAGGGTGTTAAAAAGTCAAAGACAGGGTTGTTATTAGTGACAATCTCATTGAAGAAAATCGACAGAAAATCAAAGTTGTACACCGCCCAGTCATTGGCTGCTTTTAAGAAAAACGCTAAGTTATCAAATGTGGAGCGTCCTTGCAGCACTTCTTGCACACGCTCGACAATATCGCTGGAGGTAATTAATGACCAGGTTCCTTTACGGCACCCTGTACCATCATCACAGATGAAGTTAATGTTTAGTACCTCAGAGATATTTAAGGTGCCACCTGGACCAATGATTTTGTTGTAATCAGAGGAAAAGGAGGTACCAGAGCGATCAAAGTTTCCTAAGTGGATCCAACCCGGATCAGAGAACTTATCTGAGTCGCCAAAAGCGTCTTTGGAGGTACCTAAGTCCAGAAATTGATCCTGAGTGACAAAAGTATCCGGAGCCAGATAACCATTTTCACCGTTCAGTAATCCATCATACAGCTGTCCAATATTAGGATTGGCGTTGTTGTAACTGCTGATATTTAACGGCGTATTGTAAACTCCCGAACAGGCTGAAGCCTGATAACCACCAGCCTGACTTAATAAGTTTGTTCCGCCACCTAATGTTCTTACTTCCGTAAGTGTAACGCTGGAGTTAGAGCATGCCCGGATAGGGGCTGCTATGCTCGAGGCAGATACCAGTAGTAAACAACTTGCAGCTACGCCCATGGCAAACATTTTCATGATGCTTTCCTTAATGTTTCGTCTGCCGGGCCAGACTACCTTGATAACCCGGACTTACATCCATTCAATCTATACCGGATTAAAAGCAAAAAGCAGGCCATTATATTTTTCTTATATAAATTAGAAATTTGCGATGCAGTACTGAGTTTTATCGGCAGGGAATGTAAACAGAACTGACATAAGTAACCGGAATATATAAAAAAGCCCTGTCAAAAAACAGGGCTTTTGCAGCAGATTGATGGCTAGCCTGCGGCCGGGAAGCTATGGCTGGCACCGACACCTAACGGGATATCAAAGCCCCAGAACAGCAGTAAGAAAGCCGTCCAGCAAATCAGTAAGGTTACGGTAAAGGGTAGCATCAGCGATATCAGGGTGCCAATGCCACTGGATTTGACATACTTCTGGCAGAACACCACGATCAGCGGGAAGTAGGGCAGCAGTGGGGTGATGATGTTGGTGCTGGAATCACCGACCCGGTAAGCAGCCTGGGTCAGATCCGGCGAGACACCCAGCTCCATCAGCATGGGGACCATGATAGCGCCAATCAAAGCCCACTTGGCCGAAGCCGAACCCACCATCAGGTTGACAAAGCCGGTCAGCAGTACAATGCCAATTAAGGTAAAGCCCATCGGGAAGGCCATTTCTTTTAACCAGTTGGCGCCTTTAATCGCCATCAGGGCACCCAGGTTGGATTGACCAAAGGCATAGATAAACTGGGCACAGAAAAATGCCATTACGATGTAATAGCCCATGCCGCTCATGGCTTTGCTCATGCCTTCAACGATATCACGATGGCTACGTACCGTTCCTGCTACATAGCCATAAACCACACCAGGGATTAAGAAGAAGATAAAGATTAACGAGACAATCGAACGCATCAGTGGGGCCGCTGCATCAGCCAGCTCACCGGAGTCGGCTCGCCAGGCAGAACCTTCTGGTAGCGCAGAAATAACCAGCAACACAAAGGCACCTACCATTGATAAAGCAGCCCACATCAGGCCTTTTTTCTCACGGCTGGTCAGTTCATCCATCACTGGCAGGTCGGCCGCATCGGCATCCACCTGAGTATTTTTCAAACGAGGCTCAATCACTTTATCAGTCAGGAACCAACCCACCAGAATCACTAAAAAAGTCGAAGCCGTGGTGAAGTAGAAGTTATTCAGTGGGTTGATCACCAGGTCAGCGGCTGCCGGATGAGCGGAGAGATTCACCGCTTCCTGGGTAAAAGCAGCCAGCATTGGGTCCAGGCTGGATGGAATAAAGAAGGTGGCAGAAAATCCGCCAGAGACGCCGGCAAAGGCGGCTGCGATACCAGCCAGCGGGTGACGACCAGCCGCATAAAAAATCACGGCGCCCAGAGGAATAACCAAGACATAGCCGGCATCGACCGCCACATGGCTGAGAATACCAACCGCAATCAGCACCGGGGTAAGCAGCATTTTCGGCGTAACACTCAAAATAGAGCGCAGGCCAGCGTTAATAAAACCAGTGTGTTCTGAAACACCCAGGCCCAGCATGGCCACCAGCACGATACCCAGTGGCGCAAAGGTGACGAAGGTATTCACCATACGCGCAGTGAACTCAGTGAGCGAACTGCCTGCCAGCAGGTTAGCAATTTGAATGGACTCGCCGGTGCGTGGGTCAACTTCATTAAAGCTAACGCCGGACAGTAACCAGGAGGCGACCCAGACAAAGACCATTAAAAGGGCGAATAAAATAGCTGGATCGGGTAGCTTGTTGCCGACCACTTCAATCGCGTTTAAGGCGCGATTGAGCATGCTCTGCTTTTCAGCTGGAGCGGCCTGTTGTGCGGACATAGGTTTTCCTTGTAATTTTTATGGGACGAGCGTGCGCCGTGTTCCCCTGAAACTTCGTTTTAATTAGCGGTCTGAACATCAGTACTCAGACAAGGCTGCCTTATCATACACAAAAAACAGCCGGGTGAAACTGTTGACGATGGCTCTTTAGCCGTGCTTTGGCCAGAAAAAAGGAGAGCCTGAGCTCTCCTTTTCATCGCCGTTCTCGCTGCCGGCTTATTTGGCGTACTGACGCAGTGCTTCAGCTTTGTCGGTTTGCTCCCACGGGAACTCATTGCGACCAAAGTGACCATAGGCCGCGGTTGGCAGGTAGATAGGACGCTCCAGTTGCAGCATGTCAATCAGGCCGTAGGGGCGCAGATCAAAATGCTCGCGGATCAGACCAATCAGCTGGCTTTCTTCCAGCTTGCTGGTACCAAAGGTTTCAACGCTGATAGAAGTAGGCTCAGCCACGCCAATGGCATAAGACACCTGAATCTCACAGCGATCGGCCAGGCCGGCAGCCACAATGTTCTTCGCGACATAACGAGCAGCGTAAGCAGCAGAGCGGTCTACCTTGGATGGGTCCTTACCTGAGAAAGCACCGCCACCGTGACGGGCCATACCGCCATAGGTATCGACAATGATTTTACGGCCAGTCAGTCCACAGTCGCCCATAGGGCCACCAATCACAAAACGACCGGTTGGGTTAATAAAAAACTTGGTTTGGCTGGTCAGCCACTCGCCTGGCAATACCGGCTTGATGATTTCTTCCATCACCGCTTCGCGCAAGTCCTCGGTGCTGATGGTATCGCAATGTTGGGTGGATAACACCACCGCATCAATACCTACCGGCTTGCCATCTTCGTAAATGAAGCTGAGCTGAGATTTGGCATCCGGGCGCAACCAGGGCAGGGTGCCATTCTTACGCACTTGTGCCTGGCGCTGTACTAAACGGTGTGAATAAGTAATGGGCGCTGGCATCAGCACATCGGTTTCGTTGCTGGCATAGCCAAACATCAGGCCCTGATCGCCGGCGCCTTGTTCCTTCGGATCGGCGCGATCTACACCCTGATTGATATCTGGTGATTGCTTACCGATGGCGTTTAGTACTGCACAGGAATCGGCATCAAAGCCCATATCGGAATGCACATAGCCGATTTCGCGTACTGTTTTACGGGTCAGCTCTTCAATATCCACCCAGGCGCTGGTGCTGATTTCACCACCCACCAGCACCATACCGGTTTTCACGAAGGTCTCGCAGGCAACCCGCGCTTTTGGATCTTGCGCCAAAATAGCATCCAGCACCGCATCAGAGATCTGATCGGCGATTTTATCCGGATGTCCTTCGGATACGGATTCAGAAGTAAAGATATGTTGTGCCATGGGCCTGTTATCCATTAAAAAAAGTTAAATACATAGCTCCCGCTGCAAAGGGTGACCAGTGCGGGTGCCGATTTATAACGGCTATTTTAGAGAAATCGATCACGCTTGGCTAGAAAAAGTTGACGGCCAGACGTCTTTGACGCTGTATTTACCAGTCAATGACGTGATTTTAAATTTGCCATTGGCCGATGGCTGGGCGAAAATACGCAGCACAAAAAGCAGGGCAACAAGATCCTGTCGCATACTCACGGTATAACAGCACTATTTCAGGGGGATGGTTTTGCCATGACCCGAGCCAATTTTTACCAACTACCCAGGAGTTAGCATGCCATCTCGTAAACAACTCGCCAACGCCATTCGTGCTCTTAGCATGGATGCGGTTCAAAAAGCCAACTCAGGCCATCCGGGTGCCCCTATGGGTATGGCGGATATTGCTGAAGTGCTGTGGCGTGATTTTTTAAAGCACAACCCGCACAACCCGAACTGGGCAGATCGCGATCGCTTTGTGCTGTCGAACGGCCATGGCTCCATGTTGTTGTATTCTCTGCTGCATTTATCCGGCTATGAGCTTGGCATCGAAGATCTGAAACAATTCCGTCAGTTGCACTCTAAAACGCCAGGCCACCCTGAGTATGGCTACGCACCAGGCGTCGAAACCACCACAGGCCCGCTAGGTCAGGGCATCACCAATGCGGTGGGGATGGCGATTGCCGAAAAATCACTGGCAGCGCAGTTTAACCGCCCAGGCCATGATCTGGTGGATCACTTTACCTATGTGTTCCTTGGTGATGGCTGCCTGATGGAAGGTATTTCGCATGAAGCCTGCTCACTGGCCGGCACTTTGGGTTTGGGTAAGCTGATTGCTTTTTGGGACGACAATGGCATCTCCATTGATGGTGAAGTCGAAGGTTGGTTCACCGACGATACCCCGGCACGTTTTAAAGCCTATGGCTGGCAGGTCATTGAGTCGGTCGATGGCCATGATGCAGCCGCGGTCAAAGCTGCCATTGAACAAGCACAGGCAGAAACCGGTAAGCCAACCCTGATTTGCTGCAAAACCGTCATTGGTTATGGTGCACCTAATAAAGGCGGCAGCCATGATTGCCACGGTGCGCCGCTGGGTGATGCTGAAATTGCTGCCAGCCGTGAATTTTTACAATGGCCGCATGCACCTTTTGAGATCCCGGCGGATATTTACGCGGAGTGGGATGCCAAAGCCAAAGGGCAGCTGGCAGAGCAAAGCTGGCAGCAAAAGCTGGCTGCTTACCGCGCTGCACATCCTGAACTGGCTGCTGAGTTTGAGCGCCGCAGTCAAGGCGAGCTGCCAGCCAACTGGGCCGAGCAAAGTGCTGCCTACATTGAAAAACTGCAAGCTAACCCAGCGAATGTTGCAACACGCAAAGCATCGCAAAATGCACTGAATGCCTTTGGTCCTTTATTGCCTGAGTTTATGGGCGGTTCAGCCGATTTAGCCGGCTCCAACCTGACCATTTGGTCTGGCTCCAAACCGCTGACCCACAGCGATGCCAGCGGCAACTACATTTATTACGGTGTGCGCGAGTTCGGCATGTCGGCCATTATGAATGGCATCGCCTTGCATGGCGGTTTTGTGCCGTACGGTGCCACCTTCCTGATGTTTATGGAATACGCGCGTAATGCGGTGCGGATGGCTGCGCTAATGAAACAGCGTGTTATTTTTGTTTACACCCACGATTCTATTGGCTTGGGTGAAGATGGCCCAACCCACCAGCCGGTGGAGCAACTGGCGGCACTGCGTGCCACGCCAAACCTGATGAACTGGCGCCCGTGCGACCAGGTCGAATCCGCCGTTGCCTGGCAAGCCGCCATTGAGCGCACGGAAGGCCCGACCAGCTTGATTTTTACCCGTCAGGGCTTACCACAGCAAGAGCGAAGCGCAGAGCAGCTGGCAGCGATTCGCCGTGGTGGTTATGTGCTGTTGGATTGTGCTGGCACTCCAGAGCTGATTCTGCTCGCGACCGGCTCCGAAGTGCAATTGGCGATGAGCGCTGCGCAGCACCTGCAGCAAGAAGGCCGCAAAGTGCGGGTGGTGTCGATGCCATCGACCGATGTGTTTGATGCGCAGGATGCCAGCTACCGTGAACAAGTACTGCCTGCTGCAGTGAGCCGCCGTATCGCGGTGGAGGCCGGCATCATGGATGGCTGGTACAAGTACGTGGGCTTAAATGGCAACGTCATTGGTATGACGGGCTTTGGTGAGTCGGCGCCTGCCGAGCAGTTGTTTGCTCACTTTGGCATCACCAGCGACAAGGTGCTGGCTGCTGCCCGGGAGTTACTGGCACAGTGATAGCAACAAGGACAGCCGGTGCTGTCCTTTTTTCTAAGGAGCATGAAACGGATGCCTAATTCGCAAGAACCTATTCGTGTTGCTATCAATGGTTTCGGCCGTATTGGCCGTAACATTGTGCGGGCGTTGTACGAATCAGGTCGGCAAGATATCCGGGTGGTTGCCATCAATGAGCTGGCTGATGCCAAAGGGGTGGCGCATTTATTGAAGTACGACACCTCGCATGGCCGTTTTGCGGCGGATGTGCAGCGGGTGGAGCAGGGTATTTCAGTGAATGGAGATCTGATCCTGCTCTTTGCTGAAGCGGATCCGAGTGAACTTCCATGGCAAGATTTGGGTATTGATGTGGTGTTGGAGTGCACCGGTGTGTTTCACTCCCGTCAGCATGCCAGCTGGCATCTGGAGGCTGGCGCTAAAAAGGTGTTGTTCTCGCATCCGGCCGATGCCGATGTCGATGCTACGGTGATTTTTGGCATCAACCAGCAGCATCTGACGCCAGCGATGCAGATCGTCTCCAATGGCTCCTGCACCACCAACTGTGTGGTGCCGGTGTTGCAATTGCTGGACGATGCCTATGGCATTGAAAGTGGCACCATCACCACCATCCATGCCTCAATGCATGATCAGCAGGTGATCGATGCTTACCATACCGATTTACGCCGAACCAGAGCCGCCAGTCAGTCGATTATTCCGGTCGATACCAAGTTAGCGCTTGGCATAGAGCGTATTTTGCCGCAATTGGCTGGGCGTTTTGAAGCCATTGCTGTGCGGGTGCCTACGGTGAACGTCACAGCGATGGATGTCAGTCTTACCTTGCATCAGGATGTCACTCCAGCTGCGATCAATCAGGTGTTACAACGCGCAGGCAAGACGCAGCTGGCCGGGATTTTGGATTACACCGAAGAGCCTTTGGTGTCGGTAGATTTCAATCATAACTCGCACTCCTGCATTGTCGATGGTTCGCTTACCCGGGTCAGTCACAAACGGCTGGTAAAATGCCTGCTCTGGTGTGACAACGAGTGGGGGTTTGCCCATCGGATGCTGGATACAGCCAGGGCCATGATGGCCTGTTGATAGAATTTATTTTATAGGGAGAAACTCATGACGGTTTTACAAATGACCAAGCTGGAACTTAGCGGCAAGCGAGTGCTGATCCGGGAAGACTTGAATGTACCGGTGAAAGACGGCGCTGTGACCTCCGATGCCCGTTTAAGAGCAGCACTGCCGACCATTGAACTGGCGTTGGCACAAGGGGCCGCTGTGATGGTGATGTCGCATCTCGGTCGCCCGGAAGAAGGAGTGTACAGTGAAGAGGCTTCGATGCAACCGGTAGTTGCCTGGTTGCAGCAGGCACTAAAGGTTCCAGTGCGGTTAGCGTGCGATTATCTGGATGGGGTGGATGTAAAGCCAGGTGAACTGGTGGTGTTTGAAAACGTCCGATTCAATACTGGCGAGAAGAAAAACGACGATGCACTGGCACAAAAGCTGGCGGCACTGTGCGATGTCTTTGTGATGGACGCTTTTGGCACGGCCCACCGTGCTCAGGCTTCGACTCACGGGGTAGCCAAGTTTGCCCCTGTTGCCTGTGCCGGCCCTCTATTGGCAAACGAATTGGATGCCCTGGCCAAAGCCCTGCAAAATCCAAAACGGCCACTGGTGGCTATTGTCGGCGGCTCTAAAGTGTCGACCAAACTCACCGTGCTCGAGTCGTTATCCGGCGTGGTCGATCAACTAATTGTTGGCGGTGGTATTGCCAATACCTTTATCGCGGCATCAGGCCATGGCGTTGGCAAATCCTTGTGTGAAGATGATTTGATCCCGGAAGCAAAGCGTCTGATGGCAGCAGCTGAAGCTCGTGGAGCCAGCATCCCGGTACCATCCGATGTAAAAACAGGCAAAGCCTTCAGCGCCGATACACCGGCAGAGCTGAAAGCGGTGAACGATATTGCCAGCGATGACATGGTGTTTGATATTGGCCCGGTGACTACAGCCGCTCTGGTGAAGTTGCTAAAAAGTGCCGGCACCATTGTCTGGAATGGCCCGGTCGGCGTGTTTGAATTCGACCAGTTTGCGGCCGGTACTGAAGCCATTGCCAAAGCCATTGCCGAAAGTCCGGCGTTTTCCATTGCCGGCGGTGGTGATACCTTAGCGGCCATTGATAAATACGGCATAGCGGACAAAATTTCATACATTTCGACCGGTGGCGGCGCTTTCCTGGAGTTTCTGGAAGGCAAAACATTGCCAGCAGTCGCTATACTGGAAGAACGGGCGCGCACAGCGCTTTAAAACATTAAAAACATAAGCTCAAAGAGCATTGATAACTTTGTACCCTAACAGAGAGAGGATCTCATGGCACTTATATCATTACGTCAGATGCTGGATCATGCGGCAGAGCATGGTTATGGTGTACCGGCATTTAATGTCAACAATCTGGAGCAAATGCGCGCCATTATGCTGGCCGCAGAACAAACCGATAGCCCGGTTATCGTGCAAGCCTCGGCTGGTGCCCGCAAATACGCCGGCGCGCCTTTTCTGCGCCACCTGATCCTGGCGGCGATTGAAGAGTTTCCACATATCCCGGTGGTGATGCATCAGGATCACGGCACCTCGATGGCCGTCTGTCAGCGTTCCATTCAACTGGGATTTTCATCGGTGATGATGGATGGCTCGCTGGGGGAAGATGGTAAAACGCCGATGGATTATGACTACAACGTCGCGGTTACCAAGAGCGTGGTCGATATCGCACATGCCTGTGGCGTGTCGGTAGAAGGCGAGCTGGGTTGTTTGGGCTCATTGGAAACCGGTACTGCCGGTGAGGAAGACGGTATTGGTGCGGAAGGGGTGCTGACTCACGATCAAATGCTGACCGATCCGGACGAAGCCTTTGAGTTTGTCAAAGCCACCGGTGTCGATGCGCTGGCAATTGCTTGCGGTACGTCCCATGGTGCTTACAAATTCAGCCGGCCGCCGACAGGGGATATCCTGGCGATTGATCGCATCAAAGCCATTCATGCCAAAATTCCAAACACGCACCTGGTGATGCACGGTTCTTCATCGGTGCCACAAGAGTGGTTGAAAGTGATCAATGAGTTTGGTGGTGAGATCCCAGAGACCTATGGTGTACCGGTCGAACAAATTCTGGAAGGAATCAAGCACGGTGTGCGTAAAGTGAATATTGATACCGATCTGCGTCTGGCCTCTACCGGTGCCATCCGACGCTTTTTGGCGCAGCATCCGGCTGAGTTTGACCCTCGCAAATTCCTGCAGGCTTCAACTAAAGCCATGACGGAAATTTGTGTCGCACGCTACGAAGCTTTTGGTTGTGCTGGCAATGGCAGTAAGATCAAACCAGTGAGTTTAGAAGCTATGGTTGGCTTCTACAGCTAAAGCACTGTATTGCTTGTTTTTTGCACGCTTTGTTTAATAAAGTTTAAGTAGAAAAAAAGCAGCGCTTTAATAGCGCATAAACACGACTTAAAACCGCATAAATAAGCAACATTTGAATTAGTGGCAAAGCCCGTTGTCGTATTGACAATGGGCTTTTTAGCTGTAATGATGCTTGTGGTTTACCCTCTAACCAGGGCTCTCTATTCGTGGTCATTGCACTGGGTTGAAGTGCCATTGTCATTGACCTGGCAGTAGTTTGAGAAAAGCCCTAAACTCCAGGTTACGTTAATCAGCAATTATTGGTTGGGAACTATGCTTAACAATAAAATGAGTAAAAGTCTTATCGCATCGGCTTTTGCCGGTGTCTTCGCCTTTTCCGGCGGAGCGATGGCGAATTCCGGCTTAGAACAAATCCATCAGGAAAATAGCCAAATCATTCGTGAAGCCGTCCGCTCACAGGAACGCATTAACACGATTTACGAGCAAACTCAGGACATACTGAATCAGTACCGTCAAGTCGTTGATCAAACCGATAGCCTGACAGTTTACAATGATTTCCTGCAAACTCTGGTGAATGATCAACAGCGCCAAGTCAACTCCATTCAGCGCCAGATCGACACCCTGGAAGATACCCGTCGTGGTACTGTACCGCTGATGTTTAAAATGATTGATGCACTGGAAGAGTTTGTGAAAAACGACATTCCACTGCGCACCGATCGCCGCATGGAGCGCGTAGAGCGCCTGCGTGAAGTGATGGCTCGTTCAGATGTGCAATTATCTGAACAGTACCGCCAAATTATGGAAGCCTACAGCATCGAAGCTGGTTATGGCTCTGAGCTTGCTGCTTTCCAGGGCACTCTGAACCTGGGTGGCAATGAATTAACCGTTGATTACGTGCATCTGGGCCGGTTGGCATTGATGGCGATGTCGCTGGATGGCAGCAATGCCTGGCACTGGAATCGTCAAACCAACAGCTGGGAACAGTTGCCGGATAGTTTCTTGAATGGCGTTAGCGATTTTATCAAAATGGCCCGTCGTGAAATTAACTTTGACATGGCACGCGTACCACTAATCGCAGCGGAGTAAGACGAAAATGAGAACCCTATTTAAATCCTTAATCGTTGCTGTTGCGGTGACTGCTACTGCCAGCATGGCATTTGATGCTTCTGCCAATACCAACAGGCTGGATCAAATCCTTGAGCAAGTGAAGCGTGAGCGTCAGTTGGAAGGTCGTGTCAACCAAGAGCGTGAGCAAGCCTTTATCAATGCCCGCCAGGATCAACAACGCTTGTTAACCGAAGCACGCCGTGCTTTGGCGAATCAGGAAGCCCGTGGTGAGCGTCTGCAAAAAGAATACGCCGATAACGACATTCTGATTGCGCAAAAAGAGCAAGAGCTGATTGCGGCTCAGGGCACCCTGGGTGAGTTATTCGGTATGGTGCGTGGTAGTGCCAGCGATGCCATCGGTTTAGTCTCTACTTCGATTGTTAGCGCTCAGTACCCAGGCCGTCACGAGCCACTGCGTGGTTTGGCTGCTGCTACTGAGTTACCAACCATTCCGGAAATGGAAGACCTGTGGGTTGCCCTGTTAACTGAAATGGTTGAGTCTGCCAAAATCTCCAAATTTGACGCTGAAGTCGTGAATCTGGATGGTGGTACTTCTACCCAGCGCGTGACACGTTTCGGTTCATTCCATGTAACCACTGATCGTGATTACCTGTACTACAATGCCGATACCAATCAGTTGCAACCGCTGGGCCGTGCACCGATTTCACGTGTTCACAATTCAGTATCTGATTTCCACAATGCTCGTCCTGGTACCCTGACCAATCTGTTTGTTGACCCAACCAAAGGCAACAGTATTCTGCGTTTGAACCAGCAGCGTGCTACTTTGATGGAATACTACCACCAGGGTAAATTTGTCGGTTACCTGATCACCGTGTTGCTGGTCATTGGTTTACTGATTGCTATTGAGCGTTTCGTGGTGCTGTCACTGGTTGGTGGCAAGATCCGTGCTCAGCTGAAAAATCTGTCCAATCCTTCCGATGGCAACCCGCTGGGTCGTATTCTTAAGGTCTACCACAACAACAAATCTGCTGATGTGGAAAACCTGGAACTGAAACTAGACGAAGCCATCTTGCGTGAAACGCCGAAAGTGGAGCGTGGCATCAGCATGATTAAACTTTTTGCTGCTGTTGCACCTCTAATGGGTCTGTTAGGTACGGTTATCGGTATGATCATGACCTTCCAAACCATCACTCTGTACGGTACTGGTGACCCGAAACTGATGGCAGGTGACATCTCTCTGGCCTTGGTGACTACGGCTCTGGGTCTGATCGCGGCACTGCCACTGATCTTCGCTCACAGCATTGTTGCGACCAAAGCCAAATCTGTGCTTCACGTACTGGATGAGCAAAGCGCTGGTATCATTGCTGCTCATGCGGAGAAGGAGAAAGCCTAATGATGCTCCAGCTGATTGAGCTGTGGGAATCGGTACAGGATTTTATTCATACCGGGGGCAATGTCTTGTACATTGTCGCCCTGGTGCTCTTCATCATGTGGTTCTTAATGTTAGAGCGCTACTGGTATCTGAAAGCGGTTTTCCCAAAGGAAAAGAAAGCGATTATCGCCCGTTGGGATGCCCGTGAAGACACTACGTCTTGGTATGCTCATAAAATCCGTGATACCTGGATTTCTGAAGCAACGACAAAAATTGACCAGAATATGCTGCTGATAAAGACACTGGTCGCGATGTGTCCGCTGATCGGACTATTGGGTACCGTAACCGGGATGATTGCTGTGTTTGATGTGATGGCAACGCAAGGTACCGGTAACCCGAGAACCATGGCGTCTGGTATCTCAATGGCCACTATCCCGACAATGTCAGGCATGGTTGCTGCACTTTCCGGGGTCTTTTTCAGCTCGCGGTTAGAAATCAGAGCAAAGCGGGAAAAAGCAAGCTTGGTTGATAGCTTACCGCATCATTAAAGAGAGATTTTTATGGCACGTAAACGTATTCGTGAAGACGATGAGGCCCAAATCGACATTACGCCGATGATGGATATCGTTTTCATTATGTTGATCTTCTTTATCGTGACAACTTCATTCGTGAAAGAGGCCGGTATCGATGTGAACAAACCTGAGTCTACTCAGGCCCAGCAAAAACCAAGCGCCACCATCTTTATTGCTATTCGTCCGAATGGTGAAATCTGGATGGATCGCCGGATGGTCGATGTAGAGCGGGTTGCCGCTAACATTGAGCGTCTGGTTGCTGAGTCGCCTACTGATACCATTATCATTCAGGCAGACAAAGAAACACAGCATGGCCGGGTCATGGAAGTCATGGATCAAATCAAAGCGGCAGGTGATTACATCATCACGATCGCCGGGGAGCAGTGATACTATGGCACGTTTACTAACATCGCTATTTCTTGGTGCTGTGGTAACGTTTCTATTGTTCTTGTTAATGGCGACCCTGGTCAAAGGGACCGGGGAGCGTCGCGATAACGAGCAAGAGCGGATTGTTGTAGAAATTAATACCACGCCGCCAGATATGGATACGCAGGTGCGCCGGCCTCCGCCGCCGCCGCCACCACCACCACCAGCGCAGCCGCCACAGCAGCCGCAGACACCACCGGAGCAAACCGATGTGTCAGGTGCTGTAGGTTTTAATATGCCAGGTCTGGATCTGGGTGGCGCATCCGGCGGCATCGGTGACCCATCTGGTGCATTGATGCGGGACGGGGATGCTCAGCCAATTGTAAGGATTGAACCTCGCTATCCGGTTCAAGCCGCACGTGATGGTTTGCAAGGTTGGGTTCGTTTGAGCTTTAGCATTATGGAAGACGGCAGTGTTGATAACGTCGAAGTGCTTGAAGCAGAACCACGCCGGGTGTTTGACCGTGAAGCAATCCGTGCCCTGCGCCGCTGGCGTTATCAGCCACGCATTGTTGATGGACGTCCACAGCAACAGCATGGCTTGACAGTTCAGCTGGACTTTACGCTTGATATGGCCGGAGGTTGATGATGACTAAGTTAACAAAACTCAGTTCAGCACTGGCAATGGCTTTTGCGTTAACTGCAGGTTCGTTTTACGTACCGGCAAGTTTGGCGGAAACAGCAGCACAACAACAACAGCGCATCCAAGAGCGTAAAGATCGTCGCAGCCAGGTCGTGACCGAACGGACTGGACGCTCTTTAAGCCGGGCAATCGATCTCTATAACGAAGATAAAGCTCAGGAAGCCTTGCAGGTCTTGTTGGAAACCCGAACCAGCTCTGATTTTGATCGTGCCTTTGTAGACAGATTAATTGGTCAGTTGTACGTTGGAATAGATAATGCCAAAGCAATAGATTATCTGCAACGAGCTGCACGACCAGATATTTTAAGCTTTACTGATCAGTCTTCAACACTTGAAAATATCGGTAACTTGTTGATACAAGAAGGCCACTATGAACAGGCTGTTGAGGCTTACCGTAAGTGGATGCACTTTACTGGTGAGCAAAGGCATGATATCTACTTTCGGATAGCCGGTGCGTATCTTCAGATGGAACAGTATGATAACGCTGTTCAGCCGATTGACCGTGCTTTGGCGTTGTCTGATGAGCCACGCGAGAACTACTATCAGGCTAAGTTAAGTGCTTTATATGGTGCGCAGCGTATTCCTGAAGCAACCCGAGTACTGGAGCAAATGGTAACCTTGTTTCCAGACAGTGCTCAGTGGTGGTTCTATCTTGGTAATACGTATCAGATGCAGGAAGACTTTCAGAAGTCTCTTTCAGCGCTACGGGTAGCTAACATACTTGGCTACCTTGAGACACGTACTCACTTTCAGATGTTTGGACAAACATTTGCCAACAATGAGATGTCATTCAAGGCTGCCAAAACCTTTGAAGACAAGATGAAAGCTGGTGTGATTCCGGAGAGTCGTCAGATTCTAATGGCAATTGCCAGTAACTATCAGGCAGCTCGTGAGTATGCTAAGGCGGCAGAGTTTTACGGTCGTGCCGGACAGCTAGACAATGACGCTGAAGCTTTTCGTCGTCAGGGTGAGGCCTATTTAGCAATCCAACGTTATCGGAACGCTATTACTGCCTTCAATCGTGCGATCGAGTTGAATGTGGATAATCCAGCCCGGGTACATATGAGCTTAACATCAGCTCACTTTTACCTGGAGCAGTATCCGCAGGCTTTAGCTGCTGTGCAACAGGCCCGTCGTGATTCGTCACTCGCCCGTCAGGCGCGCAGCTGGGAAGACTATATCCGTGAAAAAGCGAAGCAGAAAGGTGTAAATTTATAAGCTTTTACTGCTTTTAACTGTAAAAGGCTCAATATTGTATTGAGCCTTTTTGTTTTTTTATGGGCACAGATGAAAAACTGTTCAGATTCTTCATTTTGAGTTATGATGTTCATTGTTCATTTAAGTTGTCTGAAAATTTTACAAAGGCACTGACCTAGTGCAAAGTACAATAGATAGCTTACTGAATTATAAATAGTTTATTTTGTGGTGTGATTTTTGCATCAATTAGCGATATAGCAAGTTTAAGCAAGGCATGTTGTTTAAAGGAGTAGTTTTTGATGGAAATGAAGGATCAAAACGTAACCAAGTCAACCAGCCAGAGCCGACGCAAGTTCCTAATGCGTACTGGTGTTGGTCTAGTGGTTGCTTCCTTACCTGCCCGCTCTGTATGGGCTGGTAGTGGTGGTATTGCGCAATCCATCGTTGCTTCCGGCCATGGCTCAGACTTTGCAAATGGTCATGCTATTAAGTTGGAGTCGCATGGCTATTTTAAAAACAGCCAGACAGCCCACAATGACGCCACTTTTATGTCAGTTTTTGGTCATCCTCCTTTTTGTCAGAACGGTTTTCCTGTCGACCCGTCAAGTCCATTATACTCTGCAACGCTCGGACAAATCCTGAACAACCCAGGCAATGGTCCCACTGGTATGGGCGGAAATGGTAATATCAATATCCAGCTGATCACGCTATATCTCAATGCCTACTTTTCGTTTCATGGTGACAGCAAAATTTATTATCCAATTGTTGGGTTTGATAAGCCCTTTACCGATTTGAACGCATTTGCCAGCTATTTGTACAAAGAAGCCCGTGATAATGGTCCAGGTGTTTATAGTGCTGCACTATCCGACTTAATTGACAGCACAAAGTTAAAGTGACCAACTCCTCTTATGTTAACAGCCTGATGGCAGCTCATGTAAGCTGCCATTTTTTTTCCGATGATTCCGGGGTGGTTTTTTTTAATCAGCTTACCGGGGAGACACTCGGTCTTGCATTAAGCTTTGAAGCTTTTATTGGCTTGTATCAGTCAAAATCTTACCTTGATGTCTTAGATGCGGACGTTATCCGGCAATTGGATACTATGCTTGCTACTCCCCTGCTGACAGTTGAACGGTCTAATGATGCACACCTTGACACTTGATCTTCCGCCTTTTAGTTTTCAAGTTGAGTCGGATATTCCTCTTGTTTATCAGAATTTGTGCCGCCTTTATGGTGCTGCAGCCAGCGCTGCTCTGGACAAACCTGATTATTTTGTATCGGTGCAAAAAGCCGAAGGGATACGACGATTTTACCGTCCACAGGCACGTTTTTTTGCGGATCAGCAGGAGCCCTTTCAGCCTTTGCAACAACAGCAAGCTTACGCCATGCTGGAATGGGGCATGAACTGGTGCATTGCAACCCATGAAATGCAATACGTCATTATTCATGCTGCGGTACTGGCCAAAGACAACAAAGCCATTTTGTTTCCAGCACCGCCCGGGTCGGGCAAAAGCACCTTGACAACCTGGCTGGCATTCCATGGTTGGCGCTTACTTTCGGATGAAATGGCGTTGATTCAACCGCATAGCCGAACTGTTATTCCCTTTGTCCGTCCTATCTGCCTTAAGAATAACTCCATCACCTTAGCGAAGCAGTGGTTTCCTGACGCTACCTATTCGACAGTAGCAAGTGATACTCATAAAGGGGATGTGATCCATCTTTCACCGCCCGAAAGTAGCTGGCAGCACAATAAAGAGCCGGCAGAGATAGTCGGTGTGGTGTTCCCAAATTACCGGTCTGATACTGAGTTGGATATTTATCAGCTGGATAAAACTCAAAGCTTTATGCAACTGGCTCAGAATGCCTTTAATTACGGTGTGATTGGTCATGATGGTTTCGCCACCTTATGCCAGTTAATCGATCGGGTTACAGGATTTGAAATCTTTTACAATGATCTGGCTTTGGTGGCGGAGTTTTTGCAACAGGAGTTGATTGATGCAGGGGGCTAGTTGGCTAATTGCGTTAATGAAGGACCCACAGCTTGCCGCTAAAGTCCCTGAACAAGACTGGGTGCTGATTATTCGGTTGCTTCGAAAGCAACAGTTGTTGGCTCGCTATAGCTATTTGTTTCGGCAGGTCGCAGTTTTTGATGCATTGCCTGCTTACGCCAGACATCATTTACAAAATGCAGAGATCCTGGCTCGCAAACAGTTTCACCAGGTTGAATTTGAAGCGAGTGAACTGGTTACTTTACTGGCACCGCTCAAGGTAACCCCGTTATTTTTGAAAGGGGCTGCTTACTCTCTGGCGCTTGGTGCATCCATCGGACAAGGGCGAACCTACAGCGATATTGATATTCTGGTGCCAAAGGAAGCGATTACCTCCGTTGAGCAGCGCCTAGCGCTCCATGGTTACTTTGGCGAACCAATGACACCTTACGATCAGCATTACTACCGGCAGTGGACCCATGAAATACCACCTGTCCGTCATCACAGCAGAGGTACCATCATTGATATTCACCACAATTTGGTACCTCCGGTCTCAGGCCGGGCTCCGGATATAACTCATTTTCTAAAGCATCTGGTAACGACGGAGCAGGGGTACCAGGTATTGGCCCTGCCGGCGATGACTCTACACAGCATCATTCACTTGCTGTTTAATGAAGAATTTAAAAATGGCTTTCGCGATCTGACGGACTTGCATTTACTTTTTTTGCAATTCAAACAGCCCGCGCAATGGGATGCTTTATTTGAGCTGGCAACAGCAACTGGTTTTTCTACTGAGCTTTTTCTGGCGTGTCGTTACTGCCGTAGTATTTTAGCCACTGGATTCCCTGATGATTTTTATCAGAGGGTGGAAAGACAGCATGGCGCTACAAAGAATCAGGCAATACTTGATTTTGCATTTAAGCGGGTTTTAGCGCCGCGCCATCCTGTTATCGATAACTGGCAAGATAAACTGGCCGATACCCTTTGCTGGTTACGTGGTCACTGGTTAAAGATGCCTTTGCCGATTTTGCTCTGGCACCTTATCGTTAAAAGTAGCCGGGGGTTAATGATCGCTGTGCTTGGAAAAAGCTACTTCGAACCTGAGCGCCGCTAGGCGTCAGGCTTTCAGGTATGTTTAGCTCGTCAACTCATTGTTTCTGAGTTCAAGCAGACGGTACTTATCAATTAAAGAGTAGAGCGTTGGACGGGTAACTCCAAGTAAATCAGCAGTTTTGGATAAATTGCCGTTACTCAGTGCATAGGCTTCACGAATAGCCTGGCTTTCAGCATCTTCACGTACTTTACGCAATGTCCGGGGTGCACTGTGCTCACTGCTCGCTGCCAAGCCAAGATCATCGGCTGTGATCTGCTTACTATCTGCCAGAATCACGGCTGACTTCAGTTTATTTTGCAGTTCACGAATATTCCCAGGCCAGCGATGACCAAGCAAGGACTTGATGGCATCTTCCGAAAAGGTGTGCACCTGGGTCTTGAACTCTTGATTAAATTTGTGTAGCAAGGCTTTAGCAATGATCACGACATCCTGGCCACGATCGCGCAGTGGTGGGATAAAAAGTGTCATTTCACTGACTCGGTAGTAAAGATCTTCCCGAAACGTCTGCTCTGCCACCATCTCGGCTAAATTGCGGTGTGTTGCACAAATGACACGAACATCGACCTCGATCACCTGACGGCCACCCAAGCGCTCAATCACACGCTCTTGTAAAAAGCGCAGCATCTTGGCTTGCAGACTTAATGGCATATCGCCGATTTCATCCAGCAACAGGGTGCCTCCATTGGCGCATTCAATTTTGCCAAGGGTGGTTTTATTGGCCCCGGTAAAAGCCCCTTTCTCGTAGCCAAATAACTCGCTTTCCAACAGGTTTTCCGGAATGGATGCACAGTTGATAGCGACAAAGGGTTTATTGGCTCGGGGGCTTTGTTTGTGGATGCTGCGGGCAAAGACTTCTTTACCGGTACCACTTTCCCCTTGCAGCAAAGTGGTAATTTCTGTCGGCGCTATTTTTTCTACCATGCGGCAGGCTTTTAAAATAGAGTCGCTGTTGCCGATAATATCTTGCTGATGCAAACCGGAGTGACGCAGATAGCGGTTTTCCTGTTCCAGTGCGCTTAGCTTGAAGGCTCTGGCCAAAATTACGCTTAGGACATCCGGATCGATGGGTTTCTGATAATAGTCATAAGCCCCCAGATTGATGGCTTTTAACGCATGCTCTTTGTCGGTATTGCCGGTGATGATGATGACCTTGCATTCAGGCTGAATGGCCAGAATGTCTGTCAAGCAGGCCAAGCCTTCGGAGGCATTGCTGGGATCAGGCGGCAAGCCAAGATCCAAGGTGACCACAGCGGGCTCATATCGGCGAACTTGGGTTAAAGCAGAACTTCGGTCTTCGGCAAACACCAGCTCGTAATCCGGCAAACTCCATTTCAGTTGTTTTTGAATACCCAGATCATCTTCGACGATTAACAGTGTCTTCATAGCACAATCCTTGTTTTCCTGAACGACCTAGTTTAAAGGAAGTTGCATGGTAAAGGTAGTCCCAAATCCTGGCTTACTTTGTACCGTCAGAGTACCACCTAATTGCTCGACGAATACCAAAGCATCATAAGCACCAATACCCATACCAGCATTGCCCTTGGTAGAGTCAAAGGGTTTAAATAAGCGCTGCTGAATAAAGTCAGCACTCATACCGCTGCCAGTATCAGTAATACACAGTACCATCTGTCCTGCTTCTTTTCTAAGCTCCAACCAGACCTCGCCATCATCCGGCGTGGCATACTGTGCATTATCAATCAGGTGAAACAGCACATTAGCGAAGCGTTCTTTATCCAAAGACAGCATAACAGACTCATGCTGGCGCAGAACCGGCAATGGCAATTGGCCCTGGCAACGGCTTTCAATCAGCTGCTCGATCAGTTCCGATACTTCAAAGCGCGATTGATTATCCTCGCTGCGTTCTTTATTCATCAGTTGCGCCAGCATTTTGTCCATGCGTCGCTTACTGGAAGCTATGGTGTCAAAGGCATCTTCGATAAACTCTGGGTTGTCTTTGTGCCGCTCGGCGTTCTTCAGCAGCAAGCCAAGCTGGGCTGTGATGTTTTTTACATCATGCACCACAAACGCAGACATCCGGCTAAAGGCCGCAAACTGAGCGTTTTCCATCAGTTTGTTGTTGGCTTCCAGTAAAAATAAGTAACTGGCGATCTGCTCGGTGACAGCAACCAGATAGTCTTTCAGCTCCCAGTTTAACTTTAATTGCAGCTGTGGCTCAGCATCCAGTAAACACAGTCCCCACAACCCATCCTTGGCATGAATGGGGATGATCAGTTGGGTGAAGATGGTCGTCGTTCTGGAGGGCAAACTGGCGACAAAAGGATCTTTGGTTTGTTTTAAATCAATGATCCAGCTGTTGTGTTGGTAATCCTGTATGTAACGCTCCAGGATTTCATGCTCTTCATCAGTCAGTTCCGGCCGGTTAATCCGGGCTAATACCTTTGGCTGCTGCTGGTAACGAAGTAAGGCTCCCCGTGTATAGCCAATAGCCTGCAGCCAGCTTGCAAGGGTTTCCTGATGCACATGGTCCTTATTGACATCAATCTGGCGCAAGCGGTGGGTTAGTTCCAGCCATTTAGCCCGGTAATCAAAGGTATTTTCAAAAAAATGTTTTTCAATAAAAACTTTTAGTTTGCGCCGAATGTTATCAGACAATACCAAAGCAGCAAGAAGCGCAAAGCCAAGCACTACAAAAGTGGCTTGCAGCAGCTCTGACCAGGCACCGCCGCTGTAGCGAATATAAAAGCCTGCCAATGCCAATAAGCAGAGGTAAACGCCGGCAGCCAGTACCAGCGAGCTTTGCATCACGATATCACGTGAAATATAGACCCGGATATTCCATGCTTTGATGCGCCGCACCGCAATGACCAACATCGGCAGCATAAGCAACTGCACATAACTTCGCGCCGACCATAATTGAGCATCCACCCGTTGAAACAAGCTGCCCTCAGCCAGCAGCACAAAATCAAACAGTACTGAGACACTGAACGCGAAAATAAGGGGTTTGAATTGCCAGCGAGCATCGCCAGCGCGCCGATATAAGGCTTCGAGTAAGGCCAGCACAAAGATGCACAGCAGCAATTGGCCGGTTAACAGTAGGGATAGGGGGACCAGCTCGAGCTGGGCCAGGATCGTCCAACTGAGCAGCAGTACACAGCTTAACCAGACAATCTTTCGTTGCAAAAACGCAGAAATCTGCGTCTGATAATCATGCAGCGCCGCATAGAGAAAAAGTATCAGCAGCAGTATGCGGCTGTTCTCCAGCCAGATGGAGCCAGTGGATTGGTAAGGTGGCTGCGTGGTTAGTGCGTTCACCAATGCCCAACAGACAGTAGACAGGGCATAACCAAGCAGCAAAGTTCGTGGTACGTTTCGTGCTTTGACGGTTAGTAGCAATGCGAAGAAGAACAGATAGCCGGTCGCGGCCAGCGCAAAACCAATTTTATCCAGCGCAAGCTGGCCCCCAAACTCCTGCATAAAGCCCCCGCGTTTTAAGGCTGTTGCAGCAGCTGCCGGACGTAACGTACCGGAATGGCGTAACTGATGCCGCTTGGGTCACTTAAAACCGCTTCGCGGGTTGTCTTTACATGCACCATATTGATGACGCCAATCACTTCTCCGCTGTCTTGATGCACGAGTGGGCTTCCACTGTTGCCCGGGTAGGCGGTAGCATCCAGCTGATAGATTAAGTAAGGTTCACGCAATCGGCGCAGTGCCTGAATATGCAGGTCACGGGAATTGTCTGCCGGGATCGCGATGGGCGTCACAGCAGAGATAATGCCTTGGTGCGTGGCCGGGTATAAACCCAACACATTCGAAATGGGAAATCCGGTGAAAGCAATCCGGCTTCCCTCCGGTTGCAACGCATCCTTGGCGAGTGTTAAGGCCGGCAATGCTTGTTCAATCTCAACAATGGCCAGGTCGTACTCTGGTGCATTGCGCCGCTTCACAATGCGATGCATAGTGATGTCGCGGGCTGAGCCGGAAATCACCACATACTCCTCGCGTCGGGACTCATCCAGAATGCGGCCGATTACATGGTAATTGGTCACCACCTGCTTGCCATCGCCTACGACAAAGCCTGTACCAACAAAGTTAATTCTGGGCGAGGCGGATGGGTTGTGGATAGCAATGCCAACCACCGAAGGTTTAATTTGGGGAATCAGCTCGACCAGAGTCGAAGCCTGAACTGAACAGCAAAACAAAAAAATCCAACCGAGTAGCAAACGCATTTTTATCATCCTTGGTCTAAACTCTGATCTGAACCTGTGCAGTTCATCACATCTGAGTGTATCGTATTGTGTCGCTTTTGCAAAAATGATCGACCATCTCAGGGATATTGCCATGCTGATAAAGCCGTTAGAGCGTGAAATTGTGCCTATCTTCTCTGGAGGGGGTACCCGCTTGTGTTGTTACATTGGCATTCTGATGGCCTTGAAAGAAATGCGATTGCACTTTAATCATTTGGTCGGTGTTTCTGGGGGAAGTATCGTAGCGGCCTTGTATGCAGCTGGCTGGAAGCTGGATGACATCAAAGTACTGGCTATGGATACCGATTTTAAGCAATTTAGAGAGATTTCATTTTGGTCTTTGCTTCGCACGGGCGGTTTATCGGATGGTAACCGTTTTGAAGAGTGGCTGGATGAGAAGCTGGGCGGGCGCACTTTCGCTGATTTAGAGCTGGATTTGCACGTGCTGGCAACGGATATCAATGGCGGCGGCCCGGTAGTGTTTAATAAAGCATTGACGCCCAGGCTGAAGGTGTCACAGTCCATTCGCTATTCCATGTCGATTCCACTGTTGTTTTCTTTCAAAGACTTTCAAAATCATGTCATGGCCGATGGTGTGATCTTATCCGAAGATGCGCTACATAAAGACTGGTCCGGTCGACATGTGCCAGCAGTTTGTTTTCGCTTGAAAAGCGATGCAGAAGAAAAGCCGGTGCTGAAAAATCGTTTCTTTCCGCTGATTTCATACATTAATATGTTGATTCAAACTTTTATGAATGCGGTATCGCGAGAGTACGTGCATGCTGAGTATTGGCATAACACGGTACTGATTAATACCGGGGATGTGTCATCGGTGGATTTTAGTTTATCCCTTGAAACCAAGCTGCATTTGCTTAGGCTTGGTTATCAGACGACCATCGATGTGATTCCGTTAAAATTAAACTGGCTTCGGCAATAAACTAAAGCCATACTAAGATGAACGTGAACTGAACCTTAGGCAGCAATGACGGACCATGAAAAAACTAAGAACCCTTGCTGAGAAGCCCATCATAGGTGGTGTGGTAAAAAAAGCAATGACATCACTGGCCAGCAATGATGCCAAAGTGATTTCACGTCACTTCTCCCAGTATCTGCGGCCGCAAATAGCCACGACCGAAGAGCTTAAGCATGAAGTGTATCATTTGCGGCATCAGGTCTACTGCGAAGAATTGCATTTTGAAGATATTAAAGAAAGTTACGAAGAGTGTGATGAGTTTGATGCGCGTGCAATTCACTGCTTTGTGCGACACCTTGGCTCGAAAGCGCTGGCAGGAACGGTGCGGCTTATCGGTTCCAATGCCGCGGACGAATTGTTGCCTATAGAACAGTTTTGTGGGCATGCTATTGAGCACTCTGAGTTGTCGCCGATGAATTTTCCACGTGAGTCCATTTGCGAGATATCTCGGTTAGCTGTGCCGGAAAACTTTCGCAAGCGGTCGATTGATAAATTCAAAGGGGCTGCCACTGGTGCGATTAATGAGCAGGTTTTCTCTGAAACTGAACTCCGCTGCTTTCCCTATATAGCCATCTGTTTGTATCTGGCAGCGACCGCCATGGCGATGCAGACTAAGCGGTATCATGGATTTGTGATGATGGAACCCCGGCTGGCGCGAAGCTTAACTTTTGTTGGTATTCAGTTTCAACAAATTGGCAAGCTGATCGAGTTCCATGGCAAACGAGCCCCTTTTTACATTGATGCACGTGACTTGCGCAGCAATTTAAGCCCAGGTTATCTGCGGTTGTTGGAGACAGTCGAGCGTGATCTGATTCAATCCGGTGGCCTAAAGCCGGCTGCAGAGCACGCCCGGGGGCAGGGGTTTTCTCTTAACCCTCTCTCTTATCCCTCTTAACTGGATACAAAGGTTTTGCAAGGCTTTCAGCTGATTCGATGAGGCATTCATGTTTGATTATCACCAGGCATTTTCCCGTAATATAGGCTGGGTTACTGAACAGGAACAAAGCAGACTCCGGCAGTGTAAAGTTGCCATTGCCGGTGCTGGTGGTGTTGGAAGTGCTCATCTGCTGACGTTAACCCGGCTTGGTATCAGCCACTTCAGTATTTCAGACTTTGATCAGTTTGAAATTCATAACTTCAATCGCCAGGCGGGTGCCATGTTATCGACCATCGACCAGGACAAGGTTGAAGTGATGGAGCGCCTGGCGCGTGATATTAATCCAGAGTTGGTTATCGACAGCTACCCGCAGGGTATAGACGCCAGTAATGTGGATGCTTTTCTTGATGGCGTGGATTTATACGTTGATAGCCTGGACTTCTTTGCGCTGGAAGCTCGCAAGCTGGTGTTTGCAGCTTGTACTGCCAAAGGTATACCCATTGTCACGGCAGCGCCTCTTGGAATGGGCAGTGCGTTGTTGTGCTTTATGCCCGGAAAGATGACCTTCGAGCAGTATTTTTGTTTTGAGGGGCGCTCTGAATTGGATCAATACATCCAATTTTTGATTGGTTTGTCACCCTCCATGCTACAGCTCCCGTATCTGGTCGATAAAAGCCGGGTTGATTTTAAAGCCCGTAAAGGTCCTTCCACCATTATGGGGGTGCAACTCTGCGCAGGGTTGGCGGCTACCTATGCGTTAAAAATCCTGCTGCAACGTGGTGATATTGTCGCAGCTCCTTTTGGCCTGCACTTTGATGCCTACCGCAACAAATTAAAAAGAACATGGCGCCCCTTTGGTAATAAAGGTTTGTTGCCGCGTCTGATGTTTGTCATTGCCAAGCAAACGGTTACCCGAGCCGGTGCTGGAACTGTCTGAATTTTTTACACGCCTGCTTTTGGCTTCAATGCCTATCGTAATAAGTTGCTGTTTTTTTTGAATTAAAAAAATATCCTGAAGTTGGCATGGGATGTGCATTCACTTAAACAACGCACACTTTCATGTTCGATTAAGGAAATAGATATGAAAAAGTTAGGATTAGTTGCTCTGGCCCTGTTCGGTTCTGCAGCAGTTGCGTCACCCATCCAAATCAACAGTGGTTATGGTACTACAGCGCAGTTCAGTGGTTTAGGTGCCACTAATTTGCCTGTAACTTCTACCTACACTCATGGTTTGGGTGCTGGTGCTGTGACTCATGCCAATGATTTGATTGGTCAGCTGTTGAGCTTCAGTGATATTGGCTCTGGTGACATCGGCCAATTATTCCCTCTGCTTGGCGCTTCTGCTACAGCCGGTTACGGCAGTGATTGGAAGCTTAGCTTCTCTTATCAGGTGTCAGGTACTGCCGAGTTCATCGATGGTATCCTGCCTCCAGGTTTCTGCCCTCCAGCCCCAGCTGGTGCTTGTGCAGATGGTAACTTAGTCGGTGGTACTTTCAATGGTCAGGAAGTTTTCGGTGCCTTTGATGGTATTGCACCTACCTTCACCTCTGGCGTGTTTAGCTTCTTTTATGAAGATCTGAATACAAATACCAGTACTCAGGTATTAGGTCTGAACTTGTTATCAGCAAGTGCTTCAGCTTTTAATCCAAACGTAGTGTTTAATGCTGGCGTTGATTATAGCTGGTATGCCGGTGGCAACGCCTTTGTAGAGAACTTCTTCATGGATGTGAACTCTGGTAACTCATTCTTTGATTTGTACACTCAAGGCAATGGCACCACTATTAATTTCCGTGCTGATTTCAACGTAGACCCGAACTACATCCCTGTTTGTGCGGATGCAGCCTGTCTTGAACTGGTACGTACTACTGACCTGAATATCAGCGGTGTATTTTCAGTACCTGAGCCAACCTCAATTGCAATCTTAGGTGCTGGTTTGCTTGGCATGGGCTTCGCAGCTCGTCGTCGTCGCAGCAACAAAGCCGCCTAATCATTACGGCAAGTAAGAGTGCTGAAAAAGCCAGTCATTGACTGGCTTTTTTATGGTTTTATTTTAGGTTCAGTCTTAGTTCATCCAATTCAGACTAATCTAAAAAGCAATGGTGTTTTCCCAAATCAGTGATTCTTCTTTTACCAAGCTTGGGATATAGTGGTATCAAGTTTTAGGGAAGGGTGACATAGTGCACCAACCTCACGGATGATTTCGCATGTGTTCGAATGAACTTACCAGGGTGTAAGGGCGACATAGCTGCAGCAATAAATGTTAAATAAGAGCTGCAAGCGGTTTATTCTTTGAGGGAATGGTTATTAATAATTTCTTTGATTATTTTGAGTTGGTGTTAGCTAAAACACCTGCTCAAAAACGCGATGTATATCACATTCGCTATCAAGTGTATTGCGATGAACTTGGCTATGAAGATAAAAGCCAGTTTAAGCAGCCTTTGGAGCGTGACCGCTTCGATGGGCATTCACTTCACTTTCTGATCCGTCATAGGCGCACAGGGCTGGCAGCGGGCACCGCTCGATGTGTTTTACCTTTTGATGAGTTTGGCCATAAGCAATCCTTGCCTTCAGAACACTTTTGCCAGCCAGCACTCGATAGCAGCATCATCACCAACCTGGGGCTGAGACGAGGTGACTATGCAGAAGTATCCCGTGTTGCCATCCGGGCTGAGTTCCGGCGCCGTATTACCCTGGATCACCAGGTGTATCTTGACCATCAGGGGTATCAGTTTACCTCGGACGAACTGCAGAGCTTTTCACACATTGCCATTTGTTTGTATTTTGCCCTGGCAGCCTACTATCAGCAGAATCAGAATATTCACGCCATGATTGCAATGATGGAACCCAGATTGATGAAGCATCTGAATCGGCCTGGCATTTACTTTCAACCTGCAGGGCAGCTGATAGATTATCACGGCGTGCGCCAGCCCTTTATTCTGCACAAAGATAGCTTGGTCACAGATATAAAGCCCGCATTTCGGCCATTCTTTAATTCGGTGTGTCAATTGGTTACAGACGAATTGACCGAGGAAAATCAGTTGGCACTTGATATTGCCTGACCTCTTAGTCCTGGAAACCGGGTTGCCACGCAGAAAAAAGGGCTTTCATCAAAGCCCTTTTTTGTTGCTCCAAGATGCGCTGTATCTGTACTTTAGCGCAGTTGGCTTTGTAGCCTGGCCAGGCGCTCTAACACGCTTGGATCATCACTACGAACCTGGGATAACACTTCGCGCGCTTTATCCTGTTGATTGGTTTTGCCAAGCGCCTCAGCATAATTCAGCATTACCTCGGCATGATCGGGCCGTAAGCTCAGCGATTGCTCAAAGTGCTTTAAAGCTTCTGCGGGCTGATTCAATCGCAGCAATATCTTGCCATAGGTATCAATAATGTCCGGGTGATTAGGAACCAACTCCATAGCTCGCTCGGCATAGGGTTTAGCTTGGGCTGCCTGATCATTTTCTGTCAGTAACCAAGCGTAGTTGTTCAGCGCAATCACATTATTCGGTTCTCTTTCCAACACACTTTGGTACATTTGTTTGGACTGAGCCGAATCGGTTTTCAGCAGCAAGGTAGCATGATAGGTATCCAAGCCTTGATCGGAGCCATGCTGCGCGATATGCCGCTCAATAAAAGTTTTTGCGCTCGTTTCAGACTCAATCGCAGCCAGAGTCACCCCAATAAACAAGGCGGTCTCATGCGTTGGTAGCTCTTGATAACTTGCCTGGAAGGCTCGTTTCGCAGCTGCATTGTCCCCACGCATCAATTCAAGCCGGCCCTTGATAAATTGCATCGGTGAACTAGTAGCCATACCGGATGGCAAATTACTAATCACGGCAATCGCTTGATCTAGCCGCTGCAGTTGTGCCAGTAAGGTAATTTGTGCTACCAGCAAGCGCTCGTGGCCAGGATTATTTTTCAGCAACCCATTGATGGTCTCCAGTGCTTTTTCACGCTCATTATTCAGCGCCAGAGCATTAGCATAGGTGTAACCGGCCTGAATATTGGCCGGGCTCTGCCGGTACCAGCGTTCCGCCAGCCGAACCGCAGGGGCATGACGCCCTAACTGTTGATGCGACTCGATCAACAGCAAGTGGTGGCTGACTGGTATAGGCTGTTCCTGCGGATTGATATCGTTGAGCAGGTCAATAACTTTTTGAAAATCCTGTTGGTCATGCGCAACCCGGGCCCGCAGCAAGCGTGCCGGATACACCTGCTCATTCTGACGGAACAATTGCTCGATCCGCTTGGTTGCATCCGCCGTGACCTGTCGCGCCTTGCCGACAGCATAGTATTGCTCTAAGCCGGCCAGGTACTGAGGATGTTGGTCCAGCATGGTTTTCAGTTGCTGATTGGCTGCCGTCAGATCTTGCTGTTGTACCTTGACCATCGCTTGCAACAATGAAGAAAAGGGATTCAATGGCTTGATTTGCAATGCTTGGTCACTCAGTTGCATCGCTTGATCAAAACGTTGTTGTAAAAAATTTGCATAGGCTTGCAGATTGTAGCCAGCGACCTGCAGTTCAGGATCTTTAATCCACTCTTCAGCCAGCGCGGAAGCTTTTTCAAAGTCACCTTGTTGCAGGTAGGTCATCGCCAAAACTAACCGGGTTTGGGTAATGGACGGATCCAGCTGCAGCGCCTGCTCCAGATCGCGGATACCAGCATCCCGCTGCCCTTCGATACCTAGTTTGACGGTACCAATGGTGGTTAGTCCTGCCGCATCCAGGTCATCACGGCTCTGATATTGGCTTAGAAGGCTTTGCGCAGAATCTGGCGACCCTTTGCGAACCAGCTCAAAAGCGGTACTGGCAATCAATTGCAGGTTCTGTTCATTTTCCGGCATGCTGGCCAGTATCTTGCCGGCATCTTCTGTTTCACCTGCCCGCAGCTGCAATAAAGCGAACAAGCGCTGAGCATCGGGTATTTGATGCAGTTGATCACGAATCGGCTCCAGGTGGCGCAATGCTTGCTCTTCCAGCCCTAGACGCGTTGAAGAGATAGCTGCGATGACGCGTGCTCTTGTACCCACCAGACCATGACGGATTGCGCGCTCACTGTGTGTTTTGGCTGCTTCAAAATCATCGCGCTGGAAGCTCACCAGGCTTTGTAAATAATTGGCCATTGGCTGCTCTGGGAATAAACGCAGCAACAGACTTAAATGGGGCTCACTGTTATCAAACTCACCATTTCGCACATAGGCTTGTGCCAATAACAGCCGGGCTAACAGCTTGCTTGGTGCTAATTCAACGTATTCCTTCAGGTTCTTAATGGCCTCTGGCATCTCTTCTTGAGCCAGCCAGATTTTACCTTTTAAATAGCGTGTTTCTGCAAAAAGTTCACTGTCTGCTGCCACGGAATCTAAACGCTCGATGGCAGCTTCAGCCTCACGTGCACTCAAATGCAAATGCGCTTGGGCCATCGCAGCAACATCCGCATAGTCTGAGTGGCTTAGCCGTTCAAAATGCATAAGGCCAGAGGGCGTGTCTCCCAGCTCAATCTCCGATAACGCACGATAGGTGTCCACCAGCGCTTGATCGCGCTCCGTCAGGTTCTCGTTGTTTTCAAAGGCAGAAATTGCGGCCTGGTAATTGTTGCCGAGGTAATAGGCTTGCATCAAGGGCAAGGCGATGTCTTCTTCTGGCGCACCGTAACGCATAGCCCGCTCAAGTTCTCGCTCTGCGCTGGCAGTATCGCCAATACCTAGCAAGGCTTTCCCTAGCGCCAACCGAAAACGATAATCATCCGGCGATTGTTGCACCGCCGAGCGCAGCTCAATAACAGCAGCATTGAACTGTTGGGCCGCCAGGTACTCCTGGGCGGTAACATAGTGGGCTTCGCTGTCTTTTTTACTGCAAGCGGTCAGGGCAGCCAAGAGAGCTATACCAGATAGTAACCTTGTTGTTTTTTTCATCTTTCCTCTCCTTGAGCAGGTTGAGCAGGCAATTAACCAAACAGACCGCGGGTGTCAATCACAACTTTGGCAGCCACATCGCCAGGCTTTAACGATTTAAATTGTTTGTGGTCTACCAGCACCACTAAAATATGCGCGCGTTCCAGTGCCTCATGTAAGGTCACTAACTGAGGGGTGAAGGCTTGGTATGGTTTCGGCAGCGAACGAATATTCGGCTCTACCCACAGCACTTCACCAATGCGTTGCTCGGTCAGGGCTTTGGCGATATCCAGTGCCGGGCTTTCGCGAAGATCATCGATATCGGCTTTAAATGCCAGACCAAGGCAGGCAATCACCGGCTTTTTGAATTCATTGGCCGCTTTTTTCACCCGATCCATCACGTAATGAGGCTTCGCATCATTGACTTCACGGGCCAACCGTATCATTTTGGCTTGCTCTGGGGCTGAGTCCACAATGAACCAAGGGTCGACCGCAATGCAGTGGCCGCCAACACCAGGCCCGGGGCTTAAAATATTGACCCTGGGGTGGCGGTTTGCCAGTTGAATCAGTTCCCAGACATTAATCTTCAAATGGTCACATACCATCGATAGCTCATTGGCAAAGGCGATGTTGACATCACGGAAGGAGTTCTCGGTCAGTTTGGCCATCTCCGCAGTGCGGGCATCGGTCAACAGGCACTCACCACGAACAAAAAGCTGATACAGCTCCATGGCTTTATGGGCACAGCGGGGGCTAATGCCACCAATAATACGATCATTACTCACCAGCTCTTGCAACACCCGGCCAGGCAAAACCCGTTCCGGGCAATGGGCAATAAAGACATCGGATTGCTCGGCATTGGCATGTGGCATCCGCAAGTCTGGTCGCAGCTCGGCTAACCACTGCGCTATTTTCTCGGTGGTGCCAACCGGCGAGGTCGATTCCAGAATAATTAAATTGCCTTTGCTTACGTGCGGGGCAATGGTATGAATGGCTGCTTCAATATAGCTAAGATCAGGCTTTTTATCGCCTTTAAAAGGGGTAGGGACTGCAATCATAAACACATCGGCAGCTTCTGCTTCGGTCGATGCTTTTAGTTTGCCGGTCGAAACAGCCGCTTGAACCAGCATATCCAAATCCGGTTCAACAATATGGATTTTACCTTGGTTGATTGTATCGACAGCATGCTCAGAGATGTCCACCCCATGGACCTGAACGCCCCGGGAGGCTATCACCGCTGCGGTTGGCAGGCCAATGTAACCCAGACCGATGACTGAAATTTTGCTAAAGTCGTGCATGCTCGTATCCTTGCTCACCTAACTGCATTCACTGCGGCTATACACTGTATGATACAAGCCGTGATGAAAGACGCTCAAAATTGTGGTGGCGTGTCGAGTGGAGCCAGCAAGTTGCGTGGTGAAAAGTGGATGTTCCATCCGCATGGTCTTTCCACTTTAGCAGACTCTCGCACTCCATTGCTGCTGTTCGACATGCCTGTCATTTAACTAGAACAAAGACTAAACGATAGCCCTATAAAGCGCAATAGCTCGCCCTATGCAAAGCGAGGATTTCTCAGGCCTTACTGCTGAAATTCTTACCATCAGAGGTGGAAATTTTGCTACCATCGACATCTTATTCTTACCGTTCGTGTATGGACACTTCAGCAACAGATAAGGTTATCGTTATGCTAAAAACACTGATCGTGTTTGGAACCCGCCCGGAAGCCATCAAAATGGCGCCTTTGGTGAATACATTGCAACAAACGCCAGGCATAGAAAACAAAGTCTGCGTGACGGCTCAGCATCGGCAAATGCTCGATCAGGTACTCGGCTTGTTTGACATCAAACCGGATTTCGATTTAGACATCATGAAACCTGGGCAGGATTTATTTGATGTCACCATCACCATTTTGGAGCGGTTAAAAGCCGTGCTGCGCAGCTACCAACCGGATCTGGTGCTGGTGCATGGCGATACCAGCACCACCTTTGCTACCGCCTTAGCCTGCTACTATGAAAAAATAGCCATTGGTCATGTTGAGGCAGGGTTGCGGACCGGCAACCTGTTTAGTCCCTGGCCAGAGGAAGCCAATCGCAAGTTAACCGGTGTATTGACGCAGCTGCATTTTGCCCCCACCGAGACAGCGCAGCAGAATTTGCTGAGTGAAGGGGTGGCGCCAGAGCTGATAACCGTTACGGGCAATACCGTCATTGATGCCTTGCTTGCTGTAGTTGCTAAAATCGAACAAACACCGGCCTTGCTGCAAGAGCTATCTGAGCAACTGCCCTGGGGCCAACAGCGGCGCATGGTACTGATTACCGGACATCGTCGGGAAAGCTTTGGTGCAGGTTTTGACAACATTTGCGCGGCGTTAAAACAGTTGGCCGACACCTACCCCGAATGCGACTTTGTCTACCCGGTGCATCTGAACCCGAATGTACGCGAGCCCGTGTTCCGCTTGCTGGGTGAGCAGTCCAATATTCACCTGATTGAACCGCAGGACTATTTACCCTTTGTCTTTTTGATGCGCCAGTCCTATTTGGTGCTGACTGACTCTGGCGGCATTCAGGAAGAAGCGCCTTCGCTGGGCAAGCCAGTCCTGGTGATGCGTGATACCACTGAGCGGCCAGAGGCTGTTGCTGCTGGCACTGTCTTGCTGGTAGGCACAGACAAGGACAGCATTGTGCGGGAGGTCTCGCGGCTGATGGATGATGCTGCCTGGTATCAGCAAATGAGTGTAGCGCATAATCCTTATGGCGATGGTAGCGCTTGCCAGCAGATTGCCGAGCGCTTACTGCACTATCCGGCTGTCAGTAAGGGTTAGTCTGCTTGGCTACAATGCATTCATTCTCAATGGTCGGTTTTACGCTGACTAAGCTGCTGGCTCGCATTCTGCTTGGGTGCCTGTTGCTGCTTGCTTTACTCAGTTTTTTGCTGTTCGATTTTAAGCCGTTGGTGCAAAACAGCTACCCGGTGACACCGGACACGGCTTTGTTGGCAGAAACCTTTGGCAGCCGCCTTAAAGGCAGGGCCTTGCAGCAGCAACATCTGTATATCACATTGCAAGAGAGCCAGGCGCTCATTGCCATCGGCCAACGTGCTTTTCCCAAAGTGCAGGCCGAAGTAAGCATCACAGCCGACAGAGCTACGCTGGCATTGTCCTATCCGGTGCTGGCTGGGGCGCTTCATTTGAATGTGCAAGCAAGCCTGGTGCCGGATGAGCGAGGCGATTGGCTGGAGCGGGTGCAGCTTGGCTCTTTATCAATACCTGGCTCCTGGGTGCTGCGGGTGCTCAGTTGGCAAGCCAGCCGCTTGCTGGGTTCAGATGAAGTAGCCCACTTGGTCTACGCGGTGGAACAAGTGCAGCTAGAGTCCGATATCGTGCGCTTTCGTTTTGCGATTCCCGATAACTTTAAAGGCGGGTTGCGCTCTGGTTTGCCGCTGCAGCGCTTATTACTCAGTGAGCCGGAGCGGTTTGAGGTCTACCTGCAGCAGCTGCAATCACACTACCAACAGCATAAGCCGCAGCAGCTAAGCAGCTATCTGAGTGTGGTGTTTCAGTCCGCCTATGTTCAAAGCCAGCAAGCAGATGTCAGTGCTGTGCTGGAAAATCAAGCCGCTTTGTTGGCTTTAGGGGCATTTTTTGGTCCGGCACACTTTGATTGGTTGCTGGGCGATGGCCGTAGCTATGCGCTCAGCCGGCCAGCTCCCGGAGAAGTGCAGCTGGCCGGGCGCTTCGACTTACAGCAACACTTTGTCTATTCTGCCGTGATCAAAGCGCTCACCAACCGCGAGCTTGGGTTGCTGGCCGGGGAGATGAAAGAACTGCTGGATACCAACCCCGGACGCAGTGGCTTTAGCTTTGTCGACTTACTGGCGGATAAAGCTGGCTTGCGTTTTGCGGAGCTCGCTCTGCAATCCGAAGCATCGGCCAGAAATCTGCAGGCATTTTTTTTGCAGCCACGCGATGACGGTGACCTGTTGCCAGTGTTTGAATCCTTGCACGAAGGTATTCAATACGAGCAGTTTCTAAGCTATTATGTCGACCTGGATTCTGTCGCTTACCAACAGCAACTGGCGTTGATCCAACAAAAATTACTGGCAATGCCGCTCTATCGTGGCACGGATTAGCCAATAACCATTCAAACCAAGGATGAAGCATGAAGTTTTTAGTCACGGGCGCTGCAGGTTTTATCGGATTTTATGTCTGCCGGCGTCTGCTGGAACTTGGCCATGCTGTGGTCGGGATAGACAATCTGAACGATTACTACGCCGTCCAGTTAAAACAAGATCGCCTCGCCCAACTACTGCCTCATGCCGACTTTACTTTTTTACCGCTGGATATCGCCGACCGGGCTGGCATGGCAGAGCTATTTCACACCCATTCTTTTCAACGGGTGATTCATCTGGCTGCTCAGGCCGGGGTGCGCTACTCGATTGAAAATCCGTTGGTCTATGGTGAGAGCAATCTGATGGGCATGCTGCATGTGCTGGAAGGCTGCCGTAGCCAACAGGTAGAGCACCTGGTCTATGCTTCGTCTAGCTCGGTCTATGGCATGAACCCGGTGATGCCTTTTTCCGTGCAGGACAGAGTCGATCACCCGGTATCCCTGTACGCGGCCACCAAAAAAGCCAATGAACTGATGGCGCATAGCTATAGTCATCTGTATCAGATCCCAACCACAGGGTTGCGCTTTTTCACCGTCTATGGCCCCTGGGGCCGGCCGGATATGGCGATGTTTTTGTTTGCCGATGCCATTGCCAACCATAAACCTATCAAGGTGTTTAATCAGGGCAAGATGCAGCGCGATTTTACCTACATCGATGATATTGTGGAAGGTGTGGTGCGGGTGCAGGATTGCATTCCCAAAGCGAACCCTAACTGGGACCCAAGCATCGCCTCGGAAAGCAAAGCACCCTACAAAGTATTTAATATCGGCAACAACCAGCCGGTCGAGCTGATGCAGTTTATTCAGCACATTGAAGCTGCCATGGGCAAAGATGCCATCAAAGAGTTTTTACCGATGCAAGCGGGGGATGTGCCTGCCACCTACGCCGATATCGATGATTTAAGCCAGGCCGTTGGCTTTAAACCGGCGACTCCTGTTGCCACCGGAGTGCAGCGTTTTGTCGACTGGTACCAGGATTACTACCGGATCCGGAGCTAGGCGGATGGCGTGGTTTTCTCTTACCTTGCGCAGGGTTGCACGGTGATAAGCGGGCAAACGCTGCGAACCAGCTGGCAGCCACTGCAGGATCTCGCTGAGATTGCGATGGATTGGCAGCAACTGGAAGCAGACGCCGACGGCAGCTTTTTTGTGTCCTGGCTATGGGTTCGTGTCTGGTTGCAAACCTACCAACCCGATTTGATGGTAATGCGGGTATTCGCAGCCGATGACCTGGTTGGCCTGGCTTTATTCAGCTGCTGCTTCGAGCGTCGCCATCGGTTGATCGGCTCCCGCGTGCTGCGGTTGCATCAAACCGGTGTAACCAGCCAGGATCAAATCTGGATTGAATACAATACAGTGCTGGCCAGGCGAGGAATGACCAGGCAGGTTGATCAAGCTGTGTTAAACGGCCTGCTGCAGTGGCAGCAGTGGGATGAGTTGGTGCTGGCAGGTGTGGATGCGCACCAGGCCAAACAATGGCAGCAAGCTCCACTGCATCGACAAATCGATTGGCAGCAACCATGCTTCGGCGTCGATTTACAAGCGGTACGTGACTCTGGTCAAAGTTATCTGGCCAGCTTATCGGCGAATTGCCGTTATCAAATTAATCGCAGTAAGCGGCGCTATCAACAATGGGGTGAGCTACGTTTGGAACAAGCTCAAAACGTGCAGCAAGCCCTGCAATGGTTTGATGCCATCAGCCCCTGGCATCAACAGCGCTGGGGCAGCGAGGCGGGGCAAAGTGGTTTTGCTAATCCGGAGTTTCTGGCTTTTCATCGGGCGCTTATCATGGCAACCTGGGCAGAGCAGAGCAGCAAACCTGCACAAGCACAACAAGCACCAGAAGGTGCCGAGTTGTTGACATTGATGGCTGGTCAGCAGCACCTGGCCACCTTTTATCAGCTGCGCTATCGCAATCGGATCTATTTTTATCTGGCGGGTTTTCGGCCAGAGCTCGACAAGCAGTTGAAGCCCGGCCTGGTTGGGCATAGCCTGTGCATCGAGCATTACGGCCGGCAAGGGCTGGCATTTTATGATTTTATGGCGGGTGATGAGCGTTATAAACGGCAGCTGGGCCAACCGCATGCCGTTTTATGCCAGCTGCGCTTGCAACATGGCCGAGCGCGTTTTCGGCTGGAAGCTTTCGCCAGACAAAGCAAGCACAAACTACGGACCCTGTTTGGAGCAACGTCACAGCAATGAATGCAACGACCAAGATGGAACCACCGATCAGCGCATGCGCTTTCGCAGAGCTTGCTGCCGAAAATCAGCACCAAGCCGATGCCTTTATTGCCACTCAGGCCAATGCCAGCCCTTACTTACACAGTGGCTGGCGCAAGGCGGTTGAACAGGCCTATGGCCATGCGGCAGGTTGCTTGGTGGCACGGGATACCCGCCAGCCAGAGCAGCCGATTCGTGGGATCTTGCCTTATATCCATTTTAAACGGCCCTTGGCCAGTTGCCGCCTGATCTCCCAGCCTTTTTGTGACTTCTCCGGGCCACTGGCCGTCAGCACTGAACTGGAACAGGCATTGGTACAACAACTGCACCATCGTCAGCCCGAGGCCATTGAAATCCGGTATGGGAATACTGCCAATCCAGAGTTGGCCAGCCAGAAAGTACGGATGGTGACGCCTTTGCCAGAGAGTGCCGACATCTTACTGGCCAGTTACAAACCCAAGTTACGCAGTCAAATTAAAAAAGCTGAAAAAAATGGCCTGACAGCCGAGGTTCGTACTGATCGTGATGCTGTGCGGCTGTTTTATCAGGTCTACAGTACCAACATGAAGCGTTTGGGCTCACCGCCTCATAGTTTGGCTTGGTTTGATGCTATTTTGCAGCATTATCCGGCGGGCCAGGCGGTGATTGGCCTGGTTTGGTTTGAGCAACAAGTAGTAGGCGCTGGTTTGGTGTTGCTGCAAGGCGAGCAGGCGGTGATCCCCTGGGCATCGACACTGGCCGATTACAATCAGCTGGCGCCCAATATGCTGCTGTATTGGACCTTGCAGGCCCATTTAGCCGATCATGGTGTGCGCTTTTTTGATATGGGGCGCTCCACACCAGAAGAAGGCACCTACCGCTTTAAAAAACAGTGGGGGGCTGAGCCGGTGCCACTGGACTGGCAATTGCTAAAGCCTCAGCAAAGTGGCATCACCCATTTACTCAGTGCCGACGACGCCGGGCCATCCAGGCTTCGCAGCCTGGCAGAAAAAGCCTGGCAACAGCTGCCGTTGCCGCTGGCCAATGGTCTGGGTGCTCGTATCCGCCGGTACATTGCCTTATGATAGGTTGTATTCACCCACCAGTGCCGTTGGTTACAGCCAGCCGTTGTAGCGGGGAGGCCCACTGTGTCTAAGTTTGCTGTGTTTTTCTTATTGCTCTATGGCGGTGGCCTGGTGGCGGTGCTGGCCTACAATGGCGCAGCGGCGTTTTTTCTGTACCAGATTGTCTATATGTTTAACCCGGAAAATCGCTGGTGGAGTGCGGATATTCCCAGCATGCGTTATTCCTTTATCACTGCCCTGATGATGTTGTTGGCACTGGCATACAAGTACAAAGAACTCAGCCAAATCAGTCCCTGGACCAGGCAGCCGGTATTTGGCTGGATGCTGGCATTTTTACTGCTGCATTTCATCGCGTTTTTCTATGCACTTGATCCCGATGCGCACAGCCGCTTTACCGATTACTTCTGGCGATTGGTGGTGGTGATGCTGGTGGCTTATAAGCTGCTGAATACCGAAAAGTTACTTAATATTGCCATCTGGGTCTATTTGCTTGGTGCTGCCTATGTCGGGTATTACGGCCATTCGATGGGCCGCGACAATCGTGGCCGTTTATCCGGTATTGGCATGATAGATACCAGTACCGACTCCAACTTAGCAGCAGCGGCCCTGGTACCTGCTGTGGTGTTGCTGCTGTATTACGCCTGGCAGGGCAACTGGAAAACCCGGGCGCTGGTCTTTATCTGCAGCGCCTTTGTGGTCAATGTGTTGGTGCTACTCAACAGCCGGGGTGCTTTTTTGGGTGTGCTGGCCGGTTGTTCGCTGTTTGTGTTTTTTATGCTGTTTTCCCGCATTCAAAAAGCCCGTCAGCGCATGGCGGCGGTGGGTATTGTGATTGCCGGTTTATCCGGGGCGCTGTACTTAACCGATGAGTCCTTCTGGAACCGCATGCAAACCCTGCAAGCCGATGAATACGGCCAGCGCGGTGCAGATGGTCGTGGTCGGATGCACTTTTGGTTTGGTACCTTTGATATGATCAAAGATTACCCGCTGGGCATGGGCGTGGGGGGCTACACCACGGTGAGTGCCATTTACCTGGACCCGACCCAAACCAACTACACCATAGAACGACGGGTACCGCACTCCACCTGGTTCCAGGTGCTGGGCGATTTTGGTTGGCTGGGGCTCTTTGTCTTTGTTGGCATGCTGGTCTCGGCACTTCGCATGAGCCACAAAACCAAGAAGTACCTAATCAAGCAGGGGCGACCGGAGATTTACCACAAGATACTGGCACTGGAATGCGGCTTAATTGGCTTTTTAGCGGCCGCCACCTTTATTGACCGGGCCCGGGCCGAGATTTTATTCTGGATGCTTTTATTTCTGGCCTCTGCCAGCAATGTGTATTATTTGCAGCACCAGGCCAAAACAGCGGTTGGCGCGGCGGCCAATGCACTGGGCCGGCGTCAGCAGCCAGAAGTGGACAAACCGCTCGGTGGGACTGAGGAGCCGCTTGGCAAGCGCAAACAAAACGGCCCGGTGACCAAGGCATCGCTCAGAAAACAGCTGCAATCTCAGCAGCAACTGGCCAATCCGGGCCAAAGGGAGTAACAAGGATGTGTGGATTAGCTGGTTTTTTCCGCTTTGGCGAGCCAGAGACAACAACCGGGCAGCTGCTGACGCAAATGGGGCAGGCGATTTTGCACCGGGGCCCGGATGCTGGCGGGCTGTGGTTCGATCAGCACATCGCCCTGGTGCATCGCAGGCTTAGTATTCTGGATTTATCCGCAGCCGGTAGCCAGCCGATGCATTCGGCCTGTGGCCGCTATGTGATGGTATTTAATGGTGAGATTTATAACTTTCAGGCCTTAAGATCCACGCTGGAAGCCGAGGGCGAGCACTTTGTCAGCCATACCGACAGCGAAGTGCTGCTGCGCTTGTACATGCTGCATGGCCCGGCCTGTTTGCAGCAGCTCAATGGCATGTTTGCCATCGCGATTTGGGACAGGCAGCAACATAAACTGTTTTTAGCGCGCGATCGTTTGGGCAAAAAGCCGCTGTATCTGTATCAGGACGGTGATTACTTTGCCTTTGGCTCGGAATTAAAGGCGCTGATGCCGCTGCCGTTTTTTAAGCGCGATTTAAACCCGCAAGCGCTGCAAGACTATTTCTTTTACCAGTATGTGCCGGACCCGAAAAGTATTTTTAAACAGGCCCGTAAACTCAAGCCCGGCTATTACCTGGAGTGGCACCAGGGTAAGGTAAGCGAGCACTGTTACTGGGATTTAAGCTTTGCCAGCCCAAGTGCCGTCTCCGAAGAAGAATTGTCGCATCAGCTGCGTGAGCTTTTCGATGATGCGGTGAAAATCCGCATGGTCAGTGATGTACCGCTGGGGGCTTTTTTAAGCGGCGGTGTGGACTCAAGCGCTGTGGTCGCCAGTATGGCCAAGCAAAGCCAGCAGCCGGTGACCACCTGCGCCATAGGTTTTGACTCGAAAAAGTTTGATGAAGTGCAGTACGCCAAACAGATTGCGCAGCAGTTTGCTACCGATCACCATGAATTTACCGTGCGCGCCAATGTCACCGATAGCTTTCTGGCTATTTGTCGCTACTTTGACGAGCCCTTTGCTGATCCTTCCTTTGTGCCGACTTATTTTGTCGCCGAGCTGGCGCGCAAACAAGTCACGGTGGCGCTGGCAGGGGATGGCGGCGATGAAAACTTTGCCGGTTACAGCAAGTACCTGGTGGATCAGACCGAACATCAATTGCGGCAAAAACTGCCGGGTTTTATTCGGGCCATGGCCAGCCCGCTGGCGCAGCTGGCCGCCAAATTACCAGGCACGCCCGCCCGTAAAGCCAATACCTTGTTACGTACCATGGCGCTTAGCCCTGGCCAGGGGTTCTTTTTAACCAATGCTTTCTTTAGCCCGGCCTTGTGGCAGCGGCTTATTTTGCCTGCTTTTGCCAGCGAATTGCAGGGCTACGATTCAGCCACCGTCACTACCCAGGCGTATGATGCGGCCGACAGCGACGATCATCTGTCACGGGTGCTTTATACCGATTTTAAAACCTATTTACCGGGCGATATTCTGGTGAAAGTAGACCGCATGACCATGGCCAACTCGCTGGAAGCCCGTGCCCCCTTGTTGGATTATCGCATGGTCGAGTTTGCGGCCCAGGTACCATCGCGGTTAAAGCTGCATGGCCGGGAGAAAAAGTATCTGCTGAAGCAAAGCCAGCAGGGCATTTTGTCGGATGATATTTTGTACCGTAAGAAAATGGGCTTTTCGGTACCCTTGGCTGAGTGGCTCTGCCATGAGCTGAAACCCATTGGCGATCAGTTATTGCAGGCCAGGGATGCAGGCTTCGCCCAGTTTTTCAACCGACAGCTGGTACAGCAGTTGTGGCAACAGCATCAGGCCGGTGATCATCGTTATACCCAGGAGCTCTGGACCCTGCTGGTATTCGAAGCCTGGTGGCAACACTACATGACACAGGCGAATACGCAGCATAGCGAGCTGACGCAAAAGGATCATGGATGAAGCGGGTTTTACACATTACCTACGATATGGCCATCGGCGGTACCGAGCAGGTGATCAATCAACTGGTGCGTGGCATGGATAAAAGCGCAGTCGAGCACCGCATTTGCTGCATTGAAGGCAGCGTTGGTGCCATTGGTCAGGCTTTGCAGCCGCAGGGGATTAGCATCGATGTGCTGAAGCGCCAGCCCGGTTTTGATTGGGCCCTAATCAAAGGCATCCGAAAGTTGATTAAAACCCACCGCATCGATTTGGTGCACTGCCATCAATACACCCCCTGGGTCTATGGCTGGTTTGCTGCTTTAGGCACCAAGGCCAAGGTCATCTTTACCGAGCATGGCCGCTTTTTCCCGGACCGCCATCGCCGTAAAGCCTGGCTGGTGAATAAACTGATGGCGGCGACGACCTATAAAATCACCGCCATTTCCAAAGCCACCAAAGCCGCTTTGGTCGAGTACGAGTTTATTCCAGCGCATAAAATAGAGGTGATTTACAACGGCATCGAGCCGCTGGTCAGCACCGAAGCAGGCAAGGCCAGAGTCCGGCAAGAGCTGGGTATCAAGCCCGAACAACGGGTTATCGGCACGGTGGCACGGCTGGACCCGATAAAAAACCAGGCCATGATGCTGGAGGCTTTTGCTTTATTGGCGCCGGAGTTTCCCGAGCTGGTGTTGCTGCTGGTCGGCGATGGGCCAGAGCGGCAAAATCTGGAACAGCTGGCCAGTCAGCTAAAGATCAGTGAGCGGGTGATTTTTGCCGGCTTTCAAAGCCCGGCGACTGATTATATGGCGATTATGGAGTTGTTCTTACTGCCATCACTAAGTGAGGGCACCTCCATGACACTGCTTGAAGCGATGAGCCTGGGGATTCCTTGCATAGTATCGGATGTAGGCGGCAATCCGGAGGTTGTATTGCATAACAAAGCCGGTTTGGTTCTCCATGAATTATCTAAAGACGATATAGCTAAAAGTATCATCACAATTTTATCATCAGCTGAGCTTTATTTAGCACTAAAAAAAGCAAGCTTTGATATATTTAAAGCCAATTTCTCAGAGAAATCTTTTTGCAGTGATTTTTTAAGGCTTTATGAGTGATGGTTATGTTTATTCTGAAAAAGACAATTGTTAGTGCTGTAGGTTTGTTCCCATATAGATTTTCGTCTTTATTATTCAAGATGATGATGGGTGATAGATATGTTGAGAATATTCTTTATTTTTACAATCTAAATGAATTGGCCGTAAAACATAAAATTAGAATGATCGAGCAAGGTTTCTCAGGTAATTATGTCGGTAAAATCTATGTTAGTGGTAATTCGCGCACAGGTAAGACTTTGTTTTCAAAAAGGCTAGCTGAAAGATTAAACTTTGCGTACTTCAGTTTTGATGAGATTTACCCATATTACAAAAATGTCAGCTCTGGCAGGAGATATAAAGTAAAATCCATTATTATGGACTTAATTCAAAAAGTTAGGTGCAACATGATAGTTGATGGAGATGAGTTGATTACTAATGGTGTAATAATAAATGGTGTAATAAATAAAGATTCCATAGACTTCAACTACATTAGTGGAATAGCTCGATTTAGTAAATTCCCCCCTGTCATTATTGGTTCGAGTAGTGTCGAAATTGAATATAAAGCAAGATTGCTTGCTAATTTTGCAGAAAATGAAGAATGCTGGACAAATAGAGTGCGCAATGATATTTGCTATTATGAGATATCAAAAAACATTGTAGAAAATAGCAAGTACTATCAGAGCATGGCTGATGCTTTTGGTTTTGTCTATTACGATATTGATTGTGGTCATTTTATAGAAAGTTTATATTTTTCAGTAGAAGACTACATTGAAAAGTACTGCCTCGATATAAGATAAATTTAAATGGCAAACATTAAGAAATCAATTTTCAACTCATCTATAACATCACTTTTTAATCAAGTGATAAATCTAATTTCGGCAATTGTTATCGCACGAATGCTTACACCAGAGGAGGTTGGTAAGTATGCTGTATTGACAGCACTCGTTATGGTCTTTGCAGAGTTTAAATTGCTAGGTGCTGGTATTTATCTGGTTAAGGAGAAAATACTGGATGAGGACAGTGTTTCTAAAGCATTTGGACTTACCATTCTCATGTCCTCCATACTCGGAATTATTATAATAATGTTAGCGTACCCGATATCATATATCTATGGCCTAGATAATGTTATTTACATGATGCTGCTTTTTTCTATAACTTTTTTCTTAAGCCCTTTTGTAAGTATACCTTCAGCTCTTCTAACGAGAGAAATGGATTTTGCCGCTTTACGTAATGTATCAATCTCAAAAAACCTGATTGTTTTATCATCCTCAGTATTTTTCCTATACCTAGGGTTTAGTTATTACTCTCTAGCATTTGGTTATGTACTAGGTTTTTTTACTCAACTAGCCATTTTGAGCTTTTTTTATAGGTCGGAAATTTTCCCTGTCAGGCCGTCTATAAAGAATCTTGGGGCAATTGCAAGTATAGGAATATTCACATCTTTAGCTGGCTTTTTTAGAAAGTTTACAACCGTTGTTCCGGATTTGATTATTGGTAAACAAGGGAGCTTCAATGATGTAGGTATTTTTTCGCGTGGTTACGGATTCTCAATTTTCCTATCACAGTCAATACGAACAGCTATTGGACCAATTTCATTACCATATTTATCGAGACGTAATAGAGAAGGTATGAGTTTACGTAAAGACTACATTCATGGCAGCTACCTATATAATGGATTTGTCATGCCTGTTCTCACAGTTGGCGCTATAGCAAGCTTGCCATCAATTAGACTTTTGTTTGGCTCTCAGTGGGATCTAGCTGCACCGATAGCTAGCTCACTTATGGTTTGGGCCGGTATTAGAGCTTTAAACTTCCAGTTTTCTTCGCTACTTGTTATTTTGGATAAAGCTAAGATAATACCTATTCAGGAGCTAATTCATCTCTTACTCGTATCCGTACTTATCTACATATTTTATGATATAAGCCTTGCTGCCGCTGCAAATGCAATGATAGTTGCTGCTATTTTTGAGCTTATTTTCATATCAGTAATTTTAAGTAAGTTGATCGACCTTAATTTCTTTATATTTATCTATCCTCAGATTAAAAATTTTGCTATCTCAGTAATATGTTCACTGCCTGCAATGCTAGTGTATTTTTTTATTGGTTTTGATGAGGGGAATAGTTTTTTTGTTATATCATTAATCGCTTTAATAACGCCGTTATTTTGGTTTTTCTCTATTAAGTTTTTGAACCATCCTTTAAAGGAGCATTTAAACTTTAAGTTTTAAATTTATTTCTTATGTACTTCGCAATTATATGTCTTGTGTATGCAACGTAGCGTAGGCTAGGTTTTATTGTTATACTTTTCCCATGCATTTTAATTGACATGTAGTAATTTTTTTCGTTGAGAGCTTCTTCAGATAATCTATGGTAGTGATCTGAAAGCTTGGATTTTATAATTTTTCTCTGTATTTTCTTATCTACGTTTTTCAGCATCTTTAATGCAAGACTTTCAAAGGAGCCTCTGTAATCAGCACTTTTGGATGCAGAATTTTCTGTATCATTATAAGTAAATGTTGGAGTATTGATTGCTTTTGAAATTACTTGTGCTTTGCAAATCTTAAATGCAAGCCATGTCCACTCATAATACGGATGGTAATCATCAAAAAAGCTAGAAGAAACGATACTGGTCCTCATCAGGTGATTACAGCTGCCTAGCCAGTTGCTCACTAGTAAACCATCAATACCTGAATTAACCAGTTGCTCGAGGTTTTGGTATTGGATTTTTTTCGTACCACTTTTAAGGGTATAGCCATTGGTGACTACGACACCAGTACCAGGGTTTTCTTTTATTTTTTCTAGTCTTGTATCTATTGCGTCTGGAAGAAACTCATCATCGTCATCTAGGAAGCAAAAAAAATCAGTTTGTACACTCTGTCTTCCTATCAATTGTGCATGAGGCGCTGATCCTTTTTCTGAGTATATGTAATTAATATCACTTTGACTTTTAATCCATTCAACCACAATGCCAGAAAAACGCTGTCCATTTACAACAACTGTAATTCCAGTTGGTTTTGAGCTTGCTTCTCTTATGGAACTAACAGCATTTTTGAGTGATTTGAATCTTTTTTCTTCAGCAGTTGTAGGTATAATCACCGTAACTTCTGTTTTTTGACAGTTTTCTTTTTGCATTGTTTTTGCTTTGAGTATTTTATCTAGGTATTTTAGACTTGTTCTGATTTGTGAGCAATGTTTGAATTGAACCAAAAGTGCTTTAATTATTGATATTTTAGGATTTTTTAGAGGGATACTATGTCTAGAGTTGCACTAATCACCGGTGGCACCCGCGGCATTGGCCGGGCCATTTCCGAAGCCTTTCAAAAAGCAGGCTATACCGTCGCTGCAGTCTATGCGGCCAATGACGAGGCCGCAAAGACCTTTTATCAGCAAACCGGCATTGCCGTGTATCAATGGGATGTTAGTGACTTTGTAGCGTGTCAGCAAGGCATTGCTCAGGTGGAAGCCGATTTGGGGCCGGTGGATATTCTGGTGAATAATGCCGGTATTACCCGCGATGGCATGTTCCATAAAATGTCGCTGGAACAGTGGCAAGCGGTGATCAACACCAACCTCAGCTCTTTATTCAATATGTGCCGGCCAGTGATTGAAGGCATGCGTGAGCGTGGTTTTGGCCGCATTATCAATATCTCCTCCATCAATGGCCAAAAAGGCCAGGCGGGTCAAACCAACTACAGCGCAGCCAAAGCCGGTGAGCTGGGTTTTACCAAGGCGCTGGCAATGGAAAATGCCCGCAAAGGCATTACCGTCAATGCCATTTGCCCGGGTTACATTGCCACCGATATGGTCAACGCCATGCCAGCTGAGATTGTGAATGAGAAAATCGTGCCGCATATTCTGGTTGGCCGGTTGGGGCAGCCGGATGAAATCGCGCGTTGTGCGCTATTTTTAGCCTCCGATGATGCAGGTTACATGACCGGCTCTACCATTTCCGTCAACGGTGGTCAGTACATGGCCTAGCAGCCAAAACCAAACCACCTTAAGCCGCCGCTTTCAGGCGGCTTTTTTCTGCCTCAAGGAACCCGCACGCCAGTCACTTCTTCCTTCGCCTTGTTCATGCAGCCGTCATCAAACTGCAATCAAATTGCCATAAGCTCAGATCCATTCAGCAGATAAAGCCAAGCATTGTTGGTCGCTGGCACAGTGAGAAGGGAACTCAATGAATCACAGCGTGATATGCCTTGGCAGGGCTGCCGGGCAGCTTGTTTCAACCACGAGCTTGCAGTATTTAGCGTCGCAACCAGAGCACCGCAGCGGACTGCTGTGTATGCAAAGCAGTCAGCCGCTGGTATCTGCTCAGGGCAATCTGTTGTTGATACTGGGAACGCCATTGCCGGCAGTCACAGCCGTGCCTTCCAGTTGGCAGCAGGCTTGCACGGAGCTTCCCCAGCGTGAAGGCGTTTTTGCTGCCATCTACTGGGATGCCAACGCTGAAAAACTGGTAATTTGCACCGATATGCTGGGCTTGCAGCCGCTGTATTGGAAAAAAACCGCCGATCACATCGTATTGTCCGATAAGACGACTGCTTTTACCGGTGAGGCCAATCACGCTGGCTGGGGCGCTTTTATCGCGCTGGGGTATCCGCTGGGACGGGATACGCTTACCCAGGGCGTGGACCGGCTGGAACCGGCGACTGTGTCGGTGATTGATGGTAACAGCCTGGAAGTTTCACAAACGCGCTATTGGCACTTCGATGAACAGCAGCCGGAAGCCGATACCGATGAGCTTGTTTGCGCCTTGCAAGCCAGTGTGGATCGTACGCTATCTGGCTGTCCCCATCAGCAGCACGCCATTTTGCTCAGTGGTGGCTACGACTCCAGATTAATTGCCTTCTTGCTGCATGAGCGCAAGCTGGCATTGCAAGCCACCATCGTTTCGCATTACGACGAAAACCTGGATGCAGATGCCCGCTTTGCCAAAGCCGTTGCCGGTCATCTGGCGATTCCTTATCGTGTGCAGACCCCACGACACGACTTTTTTTCCAGCCAGGATTACCTCGACTACCTGACGGTTTCGGATGCTGAAATTCCCAGCTTGTATCTTTTTATCAGCCAGGTTGGCCAGTTTATCGATGCACCTGTGGTGTGGGAGGGCTTGCTGCCTGGTAAAACCTTAAAGGCCAGCGAGCCCGACTTTGCCGCTTTTCAACGCGTCAACATCAAGGGTTTTGAGCACGAAATCTGGCGTTCGGCGGAACTGGTGTTTGGCCATGAGCAGGCCCGGGCTATGTGGCAGGCATTTCTGACACGTTGGCATGAAGAGCAGGCTTGCTACCCGGACACCGGCAATGGGACTGCCTTGTTTAACCTGGCACACCGGGCCCGTAACCGGGTTGGTATCAATCCATTTAAGGTGTATCAGCAAAAGGCCCAGATCTGCATGCCCGGCATGAGCCGCGACTACCTTCAGGCGGCGATGTCGATTGACCACGCCAAAAAACAACACCACCAACTGTACCAACAGATCTTTCGTCGTTATTTCCCGGCGGCGCTGCAGTTTCCTATCGCGCATGGCTCAACGGTCGATCGGATGCAGGCCAGCAGCCTGTCCAGCTATCTGTTTCAGTTCGCTCTGAGCTGCCATAACCGGCTGAACCAGCACCCCCGGATGCTACGTTGGCTGGGGATCAAACCGGCGCAGGGCTTTGCGCCATGCCGTTTTTTGGCCCCGGAGCAGCTGTTGCAACATGCCGGTACCGGGCTCAATCCAGCGTTTTTAGCCAAACTGGCGCAGGGGGAGAGCTTGCCTGAGCCGGCGTTACGGCTGTTGTTTTATTGGCAAAACTGGCAGTTGCTGCGGCATAAGCCAGTACGGCAGTGGGTTCAATCTTAGGTGTGTCTAACCGTGCGCAAGGAGAATATCATGGCAACACCAGCAGCTATACGTTTAGGCAGCCAGGCTGATTTTTTGCTGCGGTTGCGTTGCCAGCCACAGCCTGAGCTGTTGGAGGGAGCCGCGGCTGGTTTTGTGGGGTACCAACTGGATGGCGAGGCTGCGGATGATGGTGCCTTTGTACGTTGGTCGATGCAGGAGGGGCAGTTTGCATTGAGTACCGATCGCCTTGGTCTGTATCCGCTGTATTATCTGCAGCAAGGCAATGAGCTGGTGATCAGCAATTCTGTGGCGCTTATCCAGCAACAGTGCACGCTTGAGCCTCATACTGAAGCAGTGGCGATTTTTTTACGGCTTGGTTTTTACCTCGGTTCGGATACGGCTTTTAAAGGTTTGATCCGACCGGAAGGTAAGCTCGAAGTACGATTGGATGACAACGGGCTTTGCCTGCAGGTCAGCCGGCCAGAGCGACGGCAGCTGGCGCCTTACTCCCCGCAGCGATATCAACAATTATTTGCTGCCGCGCTAACCCGGTTAACTGACTGCCAACAGCCCTTGTATATTCCTTTGACCGGCGGCAAAGACTCGCGCCATATCCTGCTGACTGCAGCACAGCAGGGATTGCCGGTGCAGCAGTGTTACACCACCCGGGTGCTGTCGCCGCACTGCAACGATGATGTCAGCATTGCCAGCACTTTGTGTCAGCGGCTGAATATCCCGCACCGCGTCCTGCTATCCGAGCAGCGGCTGGTGAATGCGGAACAGCAAAAAAATATCCGCACCAACTATGAGACCTACGATCATTTTTGGATCAATCAAGTCGGGCAGTACATGCAGCAGCAAGCGCCCGGCCTGATACTTGATGGCTTTGGTGGCGATGTGCTAAGCCAGTCTAAAATCGTGACGGCTCAGATGCATGAGTGTTATCAAAACCGGGACTGGGCCAGGTTATACCGCCTGATAGCGCCTTCGGACCCTTACTACAACGCCCATTTTGGCGCCCGGCCGGAGCTTTTGCTATTACCAGAGCGGTTAGAGGCGCGCTTGCAGGCCGAGCTGCTGAAGTTTGCTGATGATGTCATTCCGATAAAAAGCTTTTACTTTTGGAACCGCAGCCGCCGGGCCATTGCCATCAGCAGTTTCCGCCAATTGAATGGCAACAGTCAGCCGTTTTTTCCGTACATGCAGGCCGGGGTGTTTGATTTTTTACTGAGTTTGCCACCGGCTGAGTATTTTTCACAAGACTTTCATGCCCGCTGCATTGGGCTGGCGTTTCCGGATTTTGCCGCCATGCCCTATGCCAGCAGGCACAGTCGTGGCGATGCCTTAGCAAGCAAACGGAAATTTTACAACTTGCTGGCCCTGATTGGTGAGATTGCCCAGGCCGATTTTATGGCCGTGCCGATGCGGCTACGAGCTATGATGTCTTGTCTGGCAGCCAACACCTCCAAAGAGAGTGCGGTAACTTTTTTTTACTTTTTCCGGCCAATGATTTATCTCAATCAGTTAAATCGCTTACGCATGCTTCCCCGGCGGCGGATTTTGCCGCAAACCAGCGCTTAAGGGGGCCAGCAGGTGCACAAAGTAAAGACCGCCATTATCAATGCGTCCATTACCTCGGTGCTGTTGCAGGCAATAGCGCTGTGCTCGGCCATGGTGGTGGCTCGTCTGCTGACACCGGCTGAAATCGGTACCTATGCGGTGGTGGCGGCCTTGGTGATGATTTTATCCGAGTTTAAAGCTCTGGGGGCTGGGGTCTACCTGGTGCGGGAAGAGCAGATTGATACAGCCAAGGTGCGCAGCGCACTGGGCCTGACCGTGCTGATGTCCTGGTTGCTGGCGGCTGTCATTTTACTGCTGGCGCTGCCGATTGCAGGCTATTACCGCATTGAGGAAGCGCCGCTGTTGCTGCTGATCCTGTCTTCTACTTTTGTTATTACCCCTTATGTCAGCATTCCCTATGCCTTGCTGGTGCGGGCCATGGCTTTTGGTCAGCTGCGCAACATCAAGCTATTGAGTGCTCTGGTATCCTTTATCGCCACCCTGGGTTTTATTGTGCTGGGCTTTAGCTTTTATGCGCTGGCGCTCGGCTATGCGCTTGGTTTTGCCATGCAGTTGCTGTTGCTCACTACTCTGTATCGGCCGTTGGAAATGCACTACCGGCCCAAGTTTCGGCACATGACGGGCATTGCCAGCCTGGGCTTGATCACCACCGGCGCCGAATTTATGAAGCGGGCCAGCCAGGTGATGCCGGATTTGGTGGTTGGTCGTATGGGGACTACCTTTGAAGTTGGTATTTTTTCGCGTGGTCAGGGCTTTGTGCAGTTTCTGTCGGATGGTTTGCGCATGGGGGTCGGAATTGTGTCCTTGCCTTATATTGCCGAAGTAAAGCGCAACGGCGGCGATCTGGCAGCTGCGTACCTGCGCGGCAGTGCCTTGTTCAATGCACTGGCCTGGCCTGTGCTGGCGGTGGCTGCTGTGGCCAGCCTGCCGGTAATTCGGTTGTTGTTTGGTGACCAATGGGATGCCGCTGCGCCCATTGCCAGCATTCTGATGGTCTGGGCAGGTTTGAAAACCCTGCACTTTCAGTTTCATAGTTTTATGATAGCGCTGGGCCGCCCGTACTTCACTTTGTGGCGTGAATGCGGCAATGCGTTGGCTATTTTACTGATCTGTGTGCTGTTGTACCCGCAGGGCTTGCAGGCGATAGCATATGGCTTTGTGCTGGTTGCGCTCGTAGAAGCCGGCATGCTGCTGTTGCTGATGCGGGGTCTTATTGATGTTAGCTTAAAGCATTTTATCAAAACGGTGCTGCATAATGGCAGCATGACACTGCTGTGCCTGCTGCCAGTCTGGCTATTCCAGCAACAATACGATTTTCAGCAAGGCCAGCCACTGCTGATTGTGGGCAGTATTGCCTTGCTGATGCCATTTTGGTGGCTGTTGTGGTTAAAGGTGCTTAGGCACCCGCTTTTTAAGCAGCTTTTTCCTAATCGCAAGGCTGCAACGGTTTAGTGTGTTTTATTTGTGCTTTGCATCAGGTGACAATTGTTCTGGATTTGCGTAAATGGTGATGCCTTCACTGGACAGCTGCTTTAAGTGCCGTAAAAAATCGCCAGCAGGAATAAACCAGCTGTCGCCAGCGCCAACCTTGCCGCTTTTCAGATAGCCAGCTTGCTGAAATTCTTTCATAAAATACTGCCGCAAGTCGTCTCTGGATGGATGGTCGATGCGCTGACGGGCCAGCTCTTTGTTATATGACCGCACGGGTACTTGCCAAACTTTATCGTTGGCATCAATACAAGGGAGCTGGTGCTCTTTTTCCCAAACCGGCAATGGGAATGCGTCGCCTAGGGTGTCTTCCAACAGGTGATAAAAAGTAACCGGGCCCATGCTGATGCCAAGGCCTAGTACTTTGGCTTGTGGCATTTCCATAAAGCGCTGCCAGGGCGAACCTTCGCCAAACACCGACGGTGCTTGATGATGGCCATTGGTCAGATAGTTCGCATCCTTGCCCCAGGCGGCGACCGAGTGGGTGGGATGCAGGCTGCGTTTGACCCCGCTCGACTTTAAAAAGGTTTCCGGCAAGCGGCCCATGTGGGTGCCGTGGATGCGGGGATCAAACTGGTAATCTGCCAGTTGGCAGGTGGCTTCGATGGTACCACCAGGCAAATAGTAGGCTGGCAGTAAAATATTGCCCTCGGGGCCAACGGTTTGCTGCAAAGCGGCAATGACTGAAGCAGGGCCACCTTCAACATAGCCTAAGCTGCGTAGTGAGGAGTGCAAAAATACCGTATCCCCCTGCTCAATGCCCAGCTGTTGAAGATCCGCCACCAATTGCTGCTGGCTGATGTGCTGCGCTTCTTGTTTCACTTTTTGCGCCGAACGTTGCCGGTTTAGTTTCTGCAGGGTGGTTTTGATCAGGCCTTTGAGAGAGCGAAGCATGGCGTATCCTTTCCGTTGTGAATCATCAATCAAGCGTTAGCGCATAACAGTGTAAATGGCTTTTTGCACAGTTGACAGGCGTAAACAGCAGCTGAGTGGCGGGCAGGGTACCCTTGGGTAGGTAAATCATGCCGTAGCGCCCTACCGTAGCCATCTGGCTGTCCTGGTAGTCCAGTGCCAGCAGTTCGCGCCAGTGGCCGTCTTTGCTGCGAAGCCATAAAGCTGCTTGCTCCGGTGTCGCTTGCCGGCGGCCTGGTTCATAGGTCGTCGCCATAATGGCGCGTCCGTCGGCACAGGGCACAGCGGCATAGGCCGGGTTGCCGATGGTGGCAATTTGCTCGCGTTGTTCGCTGGCAAAATGGTAGCGGTAGATATGGTTGATGGCATCGGCCGGGGCGTCTTTGCCGGCATCCATGCCCCATTCCATGCAATCGGGGTAAAACAGCAGACTAATGGCACGCCAGCTCTGGTCGCCGCCGGCAAACTTATGCACCGTTTGAAACTCATCGTCGGTGTAATAAAAGGCGGATTCGTGGTCGGCGTCACCAGTGGTGATCCACAGCCGGTTGCGGTAGCGATCATACTGAATGGCGTGAATGTGTTTGATGTCGTCGCGGGCAAACTGCCAGCAGATGCTGACTTGGTTGCTAGCCGGATCGATTTTAATCACCCGTACCGGGCAGCTATGGTTGTTCAGGTATTCGCCAAAGTAGACCGCACCCGATGCCGGGTGGCTGGCCAGGCCGCCACGAAGTGGGCCAACCAGATCAGGAATATGAGCGGTAGCTAGCACGCTGGCAGACATGGTCTGCTGATCCGGGCGAAACAGATAGATCCGGTCGTACACCATCACCAGGCTGCCATCGCTGGTTTCAATCAGGTGTTCAATGCCCAGTTGTGGCTGGAGCCATTGCCGCAGCCGGCTGCGGGCCAGTTTGTTTTTCAACCAGCCAACCAGGCCGGGGTCTTTGGCTGGCAGGTGGCATACCGTGCTTAGATGGTGGTTAGCCAAATCCAGCCGGTACACCGTATGGTCGCGGCTGCAGAGCATGGACTCTTTGGTCGAGGTGTGGACGATGAGGTTGGTTGCCAAACGCTTTGTTGTTTGCACGAAGTAATCCCTTATCGATATCGTGACTGGTTTGTATCCAGAAACCCTGTTTTGGACGGCCACTGATTAGCTTAACTCTGAATAGAGCTGCTGTCAGGTATTTTTAGTGGTTATTCGGCTGGACTCTTCCTCAGGCTTTGACACACAGGTTTGCCGCTCAGGCTGGTTTTGGCTGCAATAAAACGGTAAAGTAGCAGCCGTTTGCATCGGTTTTGTTAAAAGCAGGTGCCAGGTTCATCCATGTGCCGTTAAAGGAATAACATCATGTCACTCTCCGCCAAAGTGCAGGCTGTATTGGATCAGGTTTGTTATGATCAGGATCTGATTCGTTTCTATGGCGCAGAATTTCGGGTGAATGCCCACCACATCATTGAAACGCCTTTCTCGACGGTTTTTCGCTTGGATAGCTCGAACCAGGATGCCTCCTTTAAACTGTATTTAAAAACACTGTGCGATAGCAGCGACCAGGCCAAAGCCAGGGCCAGCATTCAAAATGAATACGACATTATGTCGCGGTTAAGCCAGCAGTTTGAGCGGGTGAAGATGCTGGATGTTCCCCATCCGGTGAAGCTCTATGCAGACTCGGCCAGCTTACTGACCGAAGAGGTTGAAGGCAGTGAGCTGGAAAATCTGCTCACCGGAGCTGCCCGCTTATTTGGTCGCACCTCGGTCAAAGCTGCGGTGCACATGACTGAGCTGGCAGGTGTTTGGCTGCGTGAGTTTCAGCAGATGACCGCCGATCAAGAGACGTCGGTAAGCTTTCAGCCACTGGCACTTTATTGTCAGGAACGGGTAGAGTATCTACTGAAACATCACGCGCCAGGCGTCACTGACTCCCTCAATAAGGCTTTTGTGCATTTAGCGAAGGTTGCGGAAGATGAAGGCATGCCTCACAGCGTTTTTACAGCGGGTTGTCACGGAGATTTTGCGCCGCATAATATGATTACCAACAAAGAGCGCTTGGCTGTGATCGATTTCACCGACTATCGGATGGATTGCAGTTTATTTGATCCAATCAACTTTCTGGAAAAAGTGGGACGCATGCACAATCACTTTTTTTACCGTTCATCTTTTGTTGACCAACTGCAGTCGGCGTTTTTAAAAGGCTACGGCTTATTAGTGCCGGAAGTGACACAGAGCGCTTGTTATCGGCTGATCCGTGCCCGCTGTGTGCTGTTGCGGCTTTTTCATTACTTCATGTGCAGAACCCGCTCCTGGCGTATGCGGATCGGGCATGATGTGGCCTATCGTGAAAGTCTGGCTGAGCTGCATGCTTTGCTTGGCAGTCATCAGCCTAGTGTGTTAAAACAGAGCCTAAAGCGAACAGGGATGAAACCGCAATGAGGTGTCTGCAATTCATGGATGAACCTTTAATATGATGCCATTTTTTCTCAAGTGTACTCAGCAGTTCATGAGCAAGCGCTCTGGCAATGCCTTGACCATCCTCACGTATCACCGGGTTGCCCCTGAAGGACAAATCACCTATTTGCCGGCTTTAAGTACCGAGGCTTTTTCACGCCAGCTGGCCTGGATAAAACGGTACTACCAGGTAGTGACGTTGGCTGATGCTGGCCGTTTGGCTGCCGAGGGACGGCTGCCTCAGCATGCTGCCGTGATTACGGTGGATGATGGTTACGACGACTGTTTCCACTATATTTTTCCGCTACTGCAACAACATGGCCTTTGCGCCACTTTTTTTATTACCACGGCAGGTTTAACGCATGGTCAGCTGTGGGAAGAGCAGATTGCCGAAGCCATTATCGATGCACCGGCACACCGCCAGCAGCTGCCTATCAATGGTACCGACTACCCGATCAATACCTTTGCCAGACGGTTGCGCCTGGCCAAAACCATGATAGACAAACTGAAGTACCTGACCATCGCGCAGCGTGAGCAACAATTGGCCAGCATACGCCAGGCAACGGGGGTGATGCATAGCTCCAGGCAGTTTTTGCAACCAGCCCAAATCCAGCAGATGGCTCAGGCTGGCATGGAGTTTGGTGCCCATTCGGTGCATCATCCGATTTTAATGCTGGAGCAGGATGCGGTCGCGGAGCGGGAAATTCGCAGCAGCAAACTTCAACTGGAACAACTGCTGCAGCAAGAGGTGCTAAGTTTCGCCTATCCGAATGGGCAGTTTGGCCGTGATTTTGATGATCATCATATCGAGATGGTCAAACAAGCTGGTTTTCGCTACGCCGTTAGTACGGTACCCGGCAGCAATCAGGACATTGCCAGTCAGGCACTTTGCCTGCACAGGGTGTCACCCTGGCCAACCTCACAAAGCCGTTTTATGTTAAGCCTGCTGCGCAGCACCCAGCGCGGTGCCGGAGGGACCAATGGCTACTGAAGTGCAGGCCAACAAGAGGCTGTTGATGATTGCGCTGGATTTCCCGCCTTGCCAAAGTGCCGGAGTGCAGCGCACCTATAAGTTTGCCGAGTACCTGCAGGATTTTGGTTGGGACGTGGTGGTATTGACGGTAAAGGAGTCGGTTTATCAGCAAACTGATGCGGCTGCAGGTTGCCCGCAAGTGCTGCACATTGAGCGTTGTGCTGCACTCGATGCAGCCAGAGATCTGTCCTGGCGCGGCAAGTATCTAGGCTTTAGTTGTGTGCCGGATCGCTGGTGGAGCTGGGCTCTGACCGCCATTCCGGCGGGCAAAAAGCTGATCGACCAATTTAAACCGGATCTGATTTGGAGTACCTACCCGGTTTCTACCGCCCATTACATCGCCTATCGTTTGCAGCGCTACAGCGGTTTGCCCTGGATAGCCGATTACCGCGACCCATTGCAAAGCCGCTACGATGCCAGCGCCCGCCGTTACAGCAGCATTGCCAAATGGATTGAGCAGCAAACCATTCGTTATTGTCAGCAAGCGGTGTTTACCACTGACAACGCAGCCCGGCTGTACCACCGGCTTTACGCCAATGAGCCGCTCAGTAAGTTTAGCGTGATTGAGAATGGCTTTGATGAGGTGAACTTTCAGCGTTTGCCAAAGCGTCCGGACCGCAGTGATCAACGCTTTGTGTTATTACACAGCGGCGCTTTGTATGGCCAAGGGCGGGATCCGTCGGACTTGTATCATGCCATGGCCGAGTTGCAGCGTGAGGGCCTGATCGATGCTGATAATTTTGCGTTGCATTTCCGTGGCTTTAGCGGCACTGCCGAGCAACAGAGGTTACTACAGCAACTCGGTATCCGCGATCTGGTGCACTTTCTGCCAGGCATTCCTTACCTGGATTCGCTGGCAGAGATGCAACAGGCCAATAGCTTGTTGCTGATCCAGGGGCCATTATTCAATAACCAGATCCCAAGCAAGCTGTACGATTACATTCGTTCAGGCCGGCCGATCCTGGCATTAACACCGAATAAGGGTTCCACCTATCAGACCTTGAAGCCGCTGGTGCATTGCCATTGTGCCGATGGGGTGGCTGCCGTGGCCGAGGCACTGCGACAGCAGCTGGCAGATGTCCAGCCGCCGGTTGAACCAACGGCTGGCGAGGTGCCTGCCAGCATTGCTGCTTACTCGCGCTATGAGCGTACCCGACAGTTGGCGCAGCTGATGCAACAGGTGCTGGCTTGATACGCTAGCCTGTTGCTACTAAGCCTTTGAGTACCTGATGTACCAGCGCACTGGCTTGCTCCGGTGTATCCGACTCTGCATAACAGCGCAGCTCCGGTGCGTTGCCGCTCGGGCGTAAATGCACAATATCCTGATTGGGCAGGGTAAAGCGCAGGCCATCGGTGTCGTCCAGGGTAAGTCCGGCAGCGGCACTGTCCGCCAGGCGGTCCCCGAGCAGCTGCAGCAAGGCCGCTGGTTTGGCTTTAAAATGAGCCAGTAGCGCATCACTCTGAGCGCGTTCAAACTGCTGCAACCGATCGCTGGCCGTAAAGCGTTGCGGCAAGCTTTGGCGTAAGGTGCTGAGCGGTTTGCCGGCAGCCAGTGCCAGCGTGGCGAAAGCAGGTAATACCGCATCCCGGGTTGGCAGTGCTGTTACATTTTGCAAGTCTGAGCCCAGCAGGTAACCACCATTGGCTTCAAAGCCGGCGCAGGGCACTGGCAAATCGCTTAATGCGGCAATCACATAGGGCGAGCCAATACGGGTACGAACGACGGTGTCAAAGGAGCCGGACTTTTCCAGTGCCGTGGTGCAGCTAACCGGCACGGCAATATGAGGGATCGCCAGGTACTGTGAGCACAGCAGCCCCAGTACATCGCCGGTAAAGTAGTGGCCCTGTTCATCCGCCAGTAACGGCCTATCGCCATCACCATCGGTGGAAAACAGCGCATCCAACTGGTACTCCTTGCTCCAGGCCATGGCCTGGTTGCGATCCTGTTCACTGACGGCTTCGGTATCTATTGGCACAAAATGATCACTGCGCCCCAAGGCGATGGTGCTGGCACCAAAGTATTCAAACAGACGATCGTACAGATCGCGCCCAGCGCTGGAGTGCTGATAAATACCGATGGTTTTGCCGGCCAGAAAGCCAGCCGGAAAAGCGTGCTGGTAGCGAGCCAGGTAATGCTGGCTGGCATCCGGGCGCTCGGGCAACTCCGGCAGTTCATGCAGTTGCGGCAGTGGGTGATTGCCCCCGACAATCCGCTTCTCATCCGTTTTGCTGATTTCGCCATCGGGCCGGTAAAACTTCAGGCCATTGCGATCAAAGGGGATATGGCTGCCGGTAACCATAATGCAGCCCATGCCCCGGGCCATGCAGTAATGGGCCAGGGCCGGGGTAGGCAAGACACCAAAATACTGTGGCTCTATGCCAAGTGCCTGCAAAGCGGCTGCACAGGCCTGTGCCATGGCGTAGCTGCTGGGTCGGTTGTCGATACCAAGGCCGATGGCCGTTACCGGACCATGCTGCCGCAGCAGATGGGCAAAGTTGACAGCAAAAGCCGCGCATACCTCCGGGGTGAACTGAGTCACCAGCCCGCGAGCCCCGCTGGTACCAAAGCTGACGCCGCTGGCTGTAATCACTGTGCTTGTCTGCATGCTGGTTGCGCCTCCGTTAACTGCGACCATAACGGTCTGCAAAACGAACAATATCGTCTTCGCCCAAATAGGAACCTGATTGCACTTCAATCAGCTCCAGGTCCACTTTGCCGGGGTTTTCCAGCGCGTGCACGGCAGTGATGGGAATATAGACCGACTGATTCTCGGTCAGGTACTGCTCTGTGTCGTTGATGGTCACTTTGGCAGTGCCGGACACCACGATCCAATGTTCAGCGCGGTGATGGTGCATTTGCACACTGAGTTTGGCGCCGGGTTTGACGGTGATCCGCTTGACCTGAAAGCGTGCACCGCTATCAACCGAGTCGTATTTGCCCCAGGGCCGGTAGACTTCACGATGGAAGCTGACTTCGCTGCGATCGTCTGCTTTGAGTGCTTCGACAATTTGTTTCACGTCCTGGGTTTTGTCTTTGTGGGCCACCAGCACGGCATCTTTGGTGGTGATAATCACCAGATCATCTACCCCCAGGGTCGCGACCAGTTTGTCATCGCTGCGCACCAGGCTATTGCGGGTATCGTGCACTATCACATCACCGGAAAGCACATTGCCCTGATCGTCTTTGGCCGATAGTTGCCACAAGGCTTGAAAGCCCCCGACATCATTCCAGCCTGCGTCCAGTGGCACCACCACGGCGGCATCGGTCTTCTCCATCACCGCATAATCAATGGACTCGGCCGGACATTGCTCAAAGGCCTGTTGCTTGATGCGAATAAAATCCATATCCGGTGTTTGTTCGCTCAGTGCTTCCTGACAGGCCTGGTAGATATCCGGCCGGAACTGCTGCAGTTCTTCCAGGTAACGGCTGGCTTTAAACAAAAAGATACCGCTGTTCCACAGGTAGTCACCACTATCCAGATACTGCTGTGCTAAGGTACTGTCTGGCTTTTCAACAAAGCGGGCTACGGTGAAGCCGCCGCCATTTAACGCCTGGCCTTGCTGAATGTAGCCATAACCGGTTTCAGGCTGGGTCGGGGTAATACCAAAGGTTACCATTTTCCCTGATTCGGCAAAGGGCATCGCAGTAGCTATCGCCTGGTGTAAGGCGTCAACATCGGCAAAGACATGATCTGCGGCCATCACCAGCAAGATGGCATCGTCTTGTTGCTGACAGGCTTGCAAAGCTGCCAGCGCAATGGCCGGCGCGGTATTGCGGCCAACCGGCTCCAGCAAAATTTGCATGGCGCCTTGCTCCAGCTGCCGGATTTGCTCTGCCGCCAGAAAACGATGTTCTTCATTGCAGATGATAAGCGCAGGTTGGTGCTCCAGGCCATCCAGGCGCAGCAAAGTTTGCTGCAACATGCTGTGTTTGCCAGCCAGTGGCAGAAACTGCTTGGGGTAGTTGCCGCGGGATAAAGGCCA
>ERZ869909.358-NODE-358-length-59296-cov-11.630001_pt1 | contig 59296 bp, 73 predicted proteins | sample MGYA00520892_ERZ869909 | MGnify/ENA primary metagenome ERZ869909 (study PRJEB32215, sample SAMEA104723947) | bioreactor metagenome | biome: bioreactor; feature: anaerobic bioreactor; material: water | place: China | collected 2015-03-12 ... | reverse complement strand
CGACGACAAGGCGCCGGAGCCCCGGATTACCACCGGTCACCGCGGTGAAACTTGGGGCTGTGAGAAATGCGGGCTAGGCGCACCCTCGGTACCGAGCCGATCGAACACTGCCCTCAACGTTGTTTCGAGAGCCTCGACATCCACGCGGTAGTCGGCCAGTTCGGACGAGAAGCGCCGTCCCTTCGAAGCGAGGTACATGTTGGACGCACCGCGCTCGCGCTGCAGTGCGTGCACCAGTGCGGAGATCGCGCCGACCAGCTCGCAGTTCAGCGCGAGCCGACGCAACACGCCTATTTCCGCGAGTTTCGCTGCGAGAAAAAAACTGTGTGCACCGTTCATGCTTCCATCGTTCCATCGGTGATTGTCGCAAATCGAAGGTCCGAACCGGGCACCCTGGCGGCACCTCGAATTCAGCGTCACGAACCAATCAAGCAAGCACCATGCCGGTGAAATGAGCAACGGGCTGGACTGACGGTGGAACGGAGATGATCGACACGGCGCGAAGAAGATCATCGCCTCCGGCTCGCTGAGGACGCACGGCAACCGCGTACAGCGAGCATCCGTTGGTGGAGCGGTGTCGATAGTGGGCCAGCGAAACCGGAAGGGCTTGCCTCTACTCCCGTCAGGGCCCGCTTGCCGGGGACAGTTCCATCGCGAAATGATGGCTGGTAATGTCGAACCCTTCGCGCAGGTAGAATCGATGCGCTCCGAAGCGCTGCACCCCTGAATCGAGATGCAGTTGGGCGCACCCTTGCTCGAGTGCCCAGGCCTTGAGCCAGTCGATCAGCAGCGCCCCCGCACCCGAAGAGCGATGGTGTGCCGCGGTGACCAGATCATCCACATAGACGTGCCTGCCCCAGGCGAGCTTCATGGCGACGACGAACCCGGCGACGCACACGACCTTCCCATTTGCCTCGACATAGGCGATGCGGTAACCGAACTCCCGCTGCGCCTCGATCTGCCGCAGCAGCGATGCCGTGTCGTAAGCGGGGCGGAGTTCGAGCAGGACCGGCACGACGCGCTCCAGCTCTGCGACCGAATCAGCAAGCAGAACCCGCATCGTCACGCTCAGGCCACCTTGTCACCGACCATGTCCCCGACCTGCGCCATGAAATACACCGGGTCGAAGGAACTGGGCAGCTTGTCGTGAATGATGAAATACATGAACACCGCGTGCAATGCGCCATAACGATAGAACACATTGCTGATCGAACGCGACCACCACACGGGCTCGTAGCGGCGCAGGCGCAGTTTGCTACCGGCAGCGCCGAACAGGTAACCATAGGTGGCCCCGATGATGCGCTGATCCGGCCGCAGGCGGCCACGCGACACCAACTCACGCGAACGCCGGACCGCGTCACGGATCGAACGTGCGAGGGACAGGCCGAGTTCGCGGCTGGTGTTCTTCAGGCGGTCGGCCGGCGTCTGCGACACAAGCCGGTGTTTTTCGGCCAGCAAGGCGTGCGCCTTGGCCAGATGCAGGGAGATGTCGCCGTTCCAGGTTGGACGGTAGAACACGTGCTGGCTCAGATTGACGAACAGCCGCCGCCGCGTGAGCCGCCACACGAAGCGGTCGAAGACATCCTTGAACGAGAAGAACGGCATGGTCGCCAGTGGCATCAGCGACGACAGCGTGAATAGCGCGCCAAAGGTCATCACCAGCGTGCGACGGCGCAACGTCAGCCCTTCGAACAGACCGAACAACGCAAACACGATGGCCCCCAACGCCATTGCCGCAAGCAGCATCGCATTGAGAAAATGGGCCACGATGATGCGCCGCCCGTCGGGGCTCGCCAGCATCGCCTTGACAAAGCGCAGCGCCTCGCTGCATCGGAAGGAAAGATCGGAGTTCATCCCTAGCCGCACGAAAAATGTTTCAGCAAAAACAGCATCGAACAATAGTACCTTAAACCTGGATCCGGCAGTGGATCGCTTTGTACAACGATGCGCTTCCGCTCATCCGTGCCGGACGGACTCGCCCACCTGCCAGCCGCGCCATGATCACGGTTGCGGCGCTGCATCGGTCCGGCGAGCTCACTTGCCTCAACCGCCTTGCAGGAGCCTCCGCCATGAACATCAAAACGCGACAGGAAACAGACTCGATGGGCCGCATCGAAGTTCCGGCCGATCGTTACTGGGGCGCACAGACACAGCGTTCGCTGGAACTGTTCGAGATCGGCAGCGAGCGCTTTCGCATGCCCAGCGGCATTATCCGGGCCCTGGGGATTCTCAAGCAGGCCGCGGCGACCGCCAATGCCGAACTCGGAGAGCTCGCCCGCGACAAGGCCGATCTGATCCAACGCGCGGCGCAGGAAGTCATCGACGGCCACCTCGACGATCACTTTCCGCTGGTCGTGTTCCAGACTGGCAGCGGCACGCAATCCAACATGAACGCCAACGAAGTCATCGCCAACCGTGCCAACGAACTGGCCGGGGCGGCGCTCGGTGGCAAGCATCCGGTGCACCCCAACGACCACGTCAATCGCGGCCAGTCCTCCAACGACACTTTCCCGACCGCGATGCACATTGCTACCGTCGCCGCGCTCGAGGAAGAGCTCATGTCACCACTGACCGCACTGCGCGACACACTCGCGCACAAGGCAGCCGACTACGCCGGCATCGTCAAGTGTGGCCGCACTCACCTGATGGACGCCACGCCGGTGACGCTGGGTCAGGAAATCGGCGCCTGGGTGGCGCAGATCGACTTCGCGCTCGACGCCGTCGATGCGGCGCGTGGCGGACTGCTGGAACTGGCCATCGGCGGCACCGCCGTCGGCACGGGCCTGAACGCGCATCCACACTTCGGCGAGCGCTGCGCGCAGCGCATCGCCGAAACCACCGGCCACCCTTTCCGTTCGGCCGAAAACCGCTTCGCCGCGCTCGCCGCGCACGACCCGATGGTGCACCTCAGCGCCGCATTGCGCACGCTTGCGGGCGCGCTGTTCAAGATCGCCAACGACGTGCGCTGGCTCGCCAGCGGCCCGCGCACCGGCATCGGCGAACTGTCGATCCCGGAGAACGAACCGGGTAGCTCGATCATGCCGGGCAAGGTCAATCCGACCCAGGCCGAAGCCCTGACGATGGTGTGCACGCGGGTATTCGGCAACGACGCCACGGTAGCCTTCGCCGGCACGCAGGGCAACTTCCAGCTCAATGTCTACAAGCCGGTGATCGCCCACGCTGTGCTGGAGAGCATTCGCCTGCTCGGCGAAGCCGCACGGAGCTTCGACCTGCATTGCGCGCGCGGCATCGAGCCCAACCTGGAGGGGATTCGCAACCATCTCGAGCGCAATCTGATGCTGGTCACCGCGCTGAACCGCCACATCGGCTACGACCAGGCGGCCGAGATCGCGAAGAAGGCGCACAAGGAAGACAAGACTCTGCGGCAAGCCGCGCTGGAACTGGGCTACGTGAGTGCCGAAGACTTCGACCGCTGGGTGGATCCTGTCGCGATGACCGGGCCCGACAACTGAAGCCGCACCAAGGAAACGGCCGATACGGTCTTCACCTTCGATGGGACGAGAGAACTTGAGGCGGTTCGGCCCGTCTCCAAGCGTCCATGGTCAACCGAAAAGCTGGCTGTGAGAGCCGAGCCGGGCCAACCGCAAGGCGCTTGCATCCAGTTTGCGATAAATCAAGAGCAGGTCGGGTTTGACGTGGCATTCACGGTAACCCGTCCAGTTGCCTGAAAGATGGTGGTCGCGGTAACGCCCTTCAAGTGGCTGATCGGTTGCCAGCGAAAGCAGCACCGGCCTGAGGGCTTCGTCGAGGGTATCGCGGTGCGGTCCCCTCGACTCCCGTTTGTAATCGCGCTTGAAGGCTGAGGAGCGTTCAATCGTCCGCATGCAGGTCCGCCATCAGGTCATCCACACCGGCAAATTTCTTGCCCTCGCCGGCCTCCAGTTCGGCAATGGCCTGCTTTGTGGTGGCGTTGGGCACTTTCACATCAAAGGGCAAGCAATGCTCGTCGGCAATCCGCAACATCAGCATGCGAATGGCGTCGGAAATCGACAACCCCATGGCGTCGAGCGCCTTGGTTGCGCGCTCCTTGGTGTCGCTATCGATACGGGCGCGAACATAGGTGTTGGCAGTATTCACGGCAACTCTCCTGGACATTTGCAGTCGATATTGTAGTCACAACATGACTACAACCACGCGCATTCGTTCCACTCAGCGCACGCACCACCGTTGCTCTACAGGGGGCCTCGACAGCACAAAGCAGGCCGTTCAGCCGCAACCTCAATCCGGCGAAGACCCTTGATGCAGATGATGACTGCAAATGCCCGCTCTGCGGCTTCCGGCGCCGGTCGAAAACGCGATGCTCTCGCGAAAAGGCGGGTTCGCGTCAGGTTCTCTTGCCCCCTCGGGGGGCGGAAACGGCACTGGCCGTTTCCTGGAAGCGCTCAAAATCCGAACGGGTGCGACGGCCCCGAATCGGCCTCATCCGAAAACATCTTGCCGTGCGCCTGATGCGCCGGAATGTCAAAGCGCAGCCACTTGCCGCGGTGAAAGATGCCTCGCAGCCGGTTCGCCGTCGCCCAGACGTGATCGTAGGCATCGGCCACCTCGACGATGGCGATCGGCTCCTGCTCGGCCGAACGGTCCACGACCACCTCGAGCACATCGAAAAACGGTGCCAACTCCTGGCGGATCATGGCTTCGCTGGTGTCGGCGTTGAGGCCGGAGAGAAAGAATTTCATTGCCCGCTCCGCAGGTTTCGGGATCAAATCGACCGTCGATCGATCACAGTTCGATGATACGCCGGTTGCGCAATGCAGCAAGGCCGAAATCGGCGGGCAGACGAGAGCCGCCATCCGCGCCCCTTGTCGCCGGAGTATCGTTACGCAGAACAATCGAAATACTTTCGGCACCATCGGGGTGCCCCGCCCGCCCCCCCGACAACAGGAGCACACGATGCACGCCACCCTTCCCTTGTTGCAGCACAGCCGCTTTCCGGCGATCGAGCGCCGTGCGCTCGACACCCTGCAGGTCAACCTCGGCTATCGGTGCAATCAGAGTTGCGTGCATTGCCACGTCAACGCCGGCCCCAAGCGCACCGAGATGATGGACGGCGAAACCCTGGAACTGATTCCCGAAGTCCTGCGCGCGCGCGGCATCACCTCGCTGGACCTGACCGGCGGCGCCCCCGAGCTGAATCCGGGCTTTCGCGCCCTGGTCAGGGCCGCCCGGGCGCTCGGCGTGCGCGTCATCGACCGCTGCAATCTGACGATTCTGTTCGAGCCCGGCCAGCAGGATCTCGCCGGGTTTCTCGCCGAGCAGCAGGTGGAGGTCGTCGCCTCGCTACCCTGTTACTCGGCAGTCAATGTGGACCAGCAACGCGGCAATGGCGTCTTCGACAAGAGCATCGCCGCCTTGCGCAGACTCAATGCGCTCGGTTACGGCTGTGGCGACGAGCGTGGTCTGGTCCTGAACCTGGTCTACAACCCGCTCGGGCCCAGCCTGCCGCCGCCACAGCATGCCCTGGAGCAGGCCTACAAACACGAGCTGTTCGCGCATTTCGGCGTCCGCTTCGACCACTTGTTCACGCTCGCCAACATGCCAATCCAGCGCTTCGGCAGCACGCTGATCTCCAAGGGTCAGTTCAACGATTACATGCGCCTGCTGCACGAAAATCACGACGACGCCAATCTCGACAACGTGATGTGCCGTACCCTGATCAGCGTCGACTGGCAGGGCTGGCTCTATGATTGCGACTTCAACCAGCAGTTGGGCCTGCCAGCCCCCACCGTCTCGCAGGCTCCGGAGCGCCTGCACCTGAGCGACCTGCTGCACCGCGACCTGCATGGCAACCCGATTCGCGTCGCCGACCATTGTTACGGCTGCACCGCCGGACAGGGCAGCAGCTGCGGCGGCGCGCTGTAGACCGGCGGAGAAGCGACAATGAAACGCATCCTGTTGCTGCTCGGCCTGAGCATCGCGATCGCCCTGTTCTTTGCCTTCGATGTCCATCATCTGCTGCGCTTCGAAGCGCTGCAACAAGGGCAGGCGGACTTCGCCGCGTTGCACGCGAACTCGCCATGGCTCACGATCGGCGGGTTCTTCGCCCTGTACGTCACGGTCACCGCGCTGTCACTGCCCGGTGCGGCCATCATGACGATCGCCGCCGGCACCTTGTTCGGACTGGGCACCGGTTTGGTGCTGGTGTCGTTTGCCTCGTCGATCGGTGCGACGCTGGCGTTTCTGGTTTCACGCTACCTGTTGCGCGACTGGGTGCAGCAGCGCTTCGGCGACAAGCTCGGCGCGATCAATCGCGGCATCGAGCGCGAGGGCGCCTTCTATCTGTTCACGCTGCGGCTGGTGCCATTGTTCCCGTTCTTCCTGATCAATCTGGTGCTGGGGCTCACCCCGATGCGGGCGCGCACCTTTTACTGGGTGAGCCAGGTCGGCATGCTCGCGGGCACGGCGGTCTACGTCAACGCCGGCACCCAGTTGGCGAACATCTACAGCCCGGGTGACATTCTCTCGCCCGGGCTGCTGCTGTCGTTCGCACTGCTCGGGATCTTCCCGCTGCTCGCCAAGCGCATCGTCGAACAGGTCCGCAAGCGCAAGGTCTATGCGAAATGGCCGCGACCGACACACTTCGACCGCAACCTGATCGTGATCGGTGCCGGTGCCGCCGGTCTGGTCAGCGCCTACATTGCCGCCGCGGTGAAGGCCAGGGTGACCCTGGTCGAAGCGCACAAGATGGGTGGCGATTGCCTGAACACCGGTTGCGTGCCGAGCAAGGCGCTGATTCGCAGCGCCCGGCTCGCGCACCAGATTCGCCATGCCGAGCACTATGGGCTGGACGCACAGCAACCGCGCTTCAGCTTCCGCGCCGTCGTCGAGCGGGTCCATGCCAAGATTCGCGCAATCGAACCCCACGACAGCGTCGAACGCTACACCGCGCTCGGTGTGGAAGTCTTGCAGGGCCGTGCGACGATCATCGATCCATGGACCGTCGACGTCACCCTCAGCGACGGCGACCGGCGGCGCCTGACCACGCGCGCAGTCATCATTGCCGCCGGCGCCGAAGCCATCGTGCCCGACCTGCCCGGGCTCGCTGACGTCACGCATTACACCAGCGACACGCTATGGGACGGGCTACGGGACTTCGACACGCCTCCCGCGCGCTTGGCCGTGCTCGGCGGCGGCCCGATCGGCTGCGAGCTGGCACAGGCCATGGCACGACTCGGCTCGGCGGTGACGCTGCTGCAGCACGGTCCGCGCATTCTGCCGCGCGAGGACGAAGACGTGGCCGAGGCTGCGCGGCAGGCACTGGAAGACTCCGGCGTGCGCGTCCTCACCGACTGCGAGGTACTGCGCTGTGGGCGCGAGCATGGCGGACATGGCGCGCAATACCTCACCTATGCCGACCCGCAAGGCGAACACCGCCTGGCCTTCGACGCACTGCTGCTCGCCGTCGGGCGCAAGGCGCGTCTGTCCGGCTACGGACTGGAAACACTCGGCATCCCCACCGAACGCACCGTGTCGACCAACGAGTATCTCGAAACCCTGTACCCCAACATCTACGCCGCGGGTGATGTCGCCGGCCCCTACCAGTTCACTCACACCGCCGCCCATATGGCGTGGTACGCCACGGTCAATGCGCTGTTCGGCCAGCTGCGCCGCTTTCGCGTCGATTGGTCGGTCATTCCGTGGACCACCTTCATCGACCCGGAAATCGCCCGTGTCGGCCTCAACGAGCAAGAGGCACGTACCCGAGGCATCGCCTTCGAGGTCACGCGCTACGGCCTCGACGACCTCGACCGCGCCATTGCCGACAGCGCCGACCACGGCTTCATCAAGGTGCTCACCGTCCCCGGCAAGGACCGCATCCTGGGCGTGACCATCGTCGGCGAACACGCCGGGGAACTGCTCGCCGAATACGTGCTGGCGATGAAGCATGGCCTCGGCCTGAACAAGATCCTCGGCACCATCCACACCTACCCGACGATGGCCGAGGCCAACAAGTACGTCGCCGGCGAATGGAAACGCGCCCATGCACCGCAAACCGTGCTGCAATGGGTGGCGCGCTACCATGCGTGGCGCCGCGGGGTTCCGGGGCAAGCCGGCGCCGAACCCCGGCCCTCCGCGGATTCACGTTCTCCGCGCCCGTAACCGCACGCCACCCAAGGCCCGCCTTGCATGAACCTGAAACCGCTCACGCCCGGACTCGTCATCGTGATGCCGGTGCTCGACGAAGCGCCCATGCTCCACGCCCGGCTGACCGCGCTGCAGCCGCTACGGGCGCGCGGCGTCGGCCTGATCGTGGTGGACGGGGGCAGTCGCGACGACAGCGTGGCGCTTGCACGCCCTGCCTGCGAAAGCGTACTCGAGACCGCCCCCGGACGGGCGCGGCAAATGAACACCGGCGCCCGCGCGGCGATCGAGCGGGGCGCACGCTTTCTGCTCTTCCTGCACGCAGACACGCAACTGCCCGAAGATGCGGCGGAGCGGGTTCTGGATGCGCTCGGCAACCAGGGCCACGACTGGGGCCGCTTCGACGTGCGTATCGACGGCCACCCACCGATGCTGCGCGTCGTCGCGATGCTGATGAACCTCCGCTCACGACTGAGCGGCATCGCCACCGGCGATCAGGCGATGTTCATGACCCGCGAGGCCTTCGAAGCGGTGGGTGGTTTTCCCGCACAGGAGCTGATGGAGGACATCGAACTGTCGCGGCGCCTGCGGCGTCTCTCCGGCCCCGCCTGTTTGCGCGCGCGGGTGCTGACCTCGGGGCGCCGCTGGGAAAGCCGTGGCGTGTGGCGCACCATCGTGCTGATGTGGCGACTGCGCTGGGACTACTGGCGCGGCGTGCCGGCCGACGTCCTGGCGCGACGCTATCGATGAGCGACGCACCACGCCGCCCGCTTGCAGTCACACCCTCAAGCAGCTGACGACATCAAGCCCATGTCATGATCGATATCATCATCTTCGCCAAGGCCCCGATCGCCGGTCAGGTCAAGACCCGGTTGATTCCCGCCCTCGGCGCGGCCGGTGCCGCCCACCTTGCCGCCCACATGCTCGAGCACACCGTCACCGCCGCCCGTGCCGCCGGCCTGGGCGCGGTCGAACTGTGCCTCAGCCCGGGCGCCGCGCACCCGGACTGGGCCGGTCAACTGCCTCAGCACCCCGACCTGCGCATTCACGATCAGGGCGACGGCGACCTCGGCGAGCGCATGGCGCGTGCGATGGAACGCGTATTGAGCGCCCCCAGGAAACGGCGAATGCCGTTTCCACCCCCCGAGGGGGCAAGAAAACTTGAGGCGGCCCGACGTTTTGTTGACAACCACGCACCGGTCGGCGGGGCGCTCCGCGGCGCGCTGCTCATCGGCACCGACTGCGCGGACATGTCTGCGGCCTTGCTGCGCGAGGCCGCTCGCCTGCTGCGCGATGCCGATGCCTGCCTGCTGCCGTGCGAAGACGGCGGCTACGCGTTGATCGGCATGACGCGCTACGCACCCGAAGCCTTTCGCGACATCGCCTGGAGCACGTCGGAAGTGGCAGCGACTACACTCGCACGTCTGCGCGCACTGAACTGGAAGGTTGCCATCGGGCCGACCGTGCGCGATATCGACACCCCAGCCGACCTGAATCACTTACAAACGCTTGCGAATCCACTTTAGGCAAGTACCGGACCACGTCAACGTTCCGCCCTCACCAGACGTTACATCATTCCGACGCCAGTGCCACGTGGCCGCAGCGGTTCCTTGACCGCCGCTGACAAAGAGGCTTTCATTCGAGGAAGGCACGGGCGAAAATGAAGCGCCTCGACCGCTTCCTTCGACGCCACCATCAACCTGCGGCGCCGATGGCACGACGACCACGACACAACAATATCGAACGGATCGACAATCATGAAAAAGACTCTCCTCATTACCATGGCAAGCGTGCTCGCACTGGCCGGCTGCGCGAACAACCCCTATCAGGGCGAACACGCCCGCACCGCCACCGGGGCCACCATTGGCGCGGTCTCGGGCGCCGTGCTCGGACGCGCCGTCTCCAGCCGTGGCGACCGCACCCAGGGCACCATCGTCGGTGCCGCGGTGGGTGCGACCGTTGGCGGCCTGATCGGACGGCAGATGGACCGCCAGGAAGCCGAGCTGCGTGAGCAGATGCGCGGCACCGGCGTCGAGATCCAGCGCGAAGGCGATACGATTCGCCTCCAGGCACCCGAGAACATCACCTTCGACACCAACCGCGCAGATGTCAAACCGCAGTTCTTCCCGGTGCTCGACCAGGTCGCCTACAGCGTCAACCAGTACCCCGATACCATTTTGCGCATCGAAGGACACACCGACTCGGTCGGCTCGGCCGCCTACAACCAGACACTGTCCGAGAACCGGGCGGTCAGCGTGCGCAGTTATCTGATGCAACGCGGCGTCTCGCCCAACCGCATCGAGGCCTACGGCTATGGTCTTACCCGGCCGATTGCCGACAACTCCACCGACTGGGGACGCGCCCAGAACCGTCGCGTCGAGATGCTGATCATCCCCATCGCGCACTGACGCGGCGTTACAAAAAACGCCGAGCCGCCTCAGGTTTTCCTGCCCCCTCCCCGGGGCGGCAGCGGCACCGGCCATTGCCTTGGGGCGCTCAAGAAAACGCCGGACGCCGCGCGTTTTCTTCCCGCTCGGAAGTGCTCATCAAGCATCTTCCCTCCCCCTAAAGGCGCCACGGCAATCCGCCCGTGGCGCCTTTGCTCCACGCGAATTTCGGATCCGGCTCGTGTATCATGCGCACCCCGACCGGATCGGGAACCTTGCAAACATCGATCCGGTGGCATAGAAATGAAACTGGTGTCCCGAAGCGTCTGAAACCCAGCGCGCTTGCTCCACATCCCAGTTCGCGCGCCCCGGTACCCTCATGCTCTGGTCAAAACCGAAATCATGCCCAGCCTGTCGCTCCACGGCACTGCGCCGATCCCGCTGGATCTCGCGCGCCGAAAAGCTGTCCAGGGACGGGCTTGTGCCCTATCGCTGCGAGAACTGCTCGCACCGGTTCTTTCTGCCGAACAGAGCCGCCTTGGGCGGTTTCAGGCCGGTGCATGGCGTACTCGCGGTCGTCGCGCTGCTGACGGTCACCGTCTCCGTCGTCGTGATGAAGGCACGCGCGCCCCTCGATGAAAGCGCACCAGGCGCCGGTTCTGCCGGTGGCAATGGCTTCGTGCTTGGTCAGACCGTGGACGCAGCCGAATCGGGAGACCACGAGGCACAGTTTCGCCTCGGGCGCAAATACATGCTCGACGCCGCGGTAGACGGCCAGAACGGCAATCTCGCGCTGGAATGGCTGCAGCGCGCCGCCGAAGGCGGACACACCGGCGCAATGATTCTGCTCGGCCGCATGTTCCGCAGCGGCATCGGCGCCTTGCAGAACTACGAACTCGCCGCCCGCTGGACACACCAGGCCGCGCTCCACGACGACGCCGAGGCCATGCTCGAACTGGGCCGGCTGTACCGGGACGGCGTGGGCTTCGACAAGAACCCGATACTGGCCTACGTCTGGATGAACCGGGCCGCCGCCCGCCACCATCTGGAGGCCGCGCGCGAACGCGAATCCGTCAGCCGTCAGCTTGACAATGACGAGCTGAAACGGGCTCAAACGCTGTCGCTCGAAACGCTCGACACCGACCTCGAAACCATCGCCATCGAAGGGACGCACGACGCTTCCGTCGCCCCTTAGCGCCAGTCCTTGGCTCCAGTCCTTGGCGCGAACCCGTGGCACCGGACCGGCTCCAGACCGGCGTCCGGGCCCCCTACCCCGAGCCCAACGCCTTGGCGGCACGGTCAATCGGCCCACGCGGCCAGCGCATACCCAGCAGCGTTCACCGCCCGATGCCGGCGGCCAGCGCTTGCGGCACCAGTCGATAAACGTGAATCACGGCCGACTCGCGCTCTCCGGACGGCCATTCGAACACCGGCTGCACCACCACCTCCGCATTCTCCAGCAGCGCATCCGGGAAGCTCAGCGCCAGATCACGGTCGGTTGCGAGCAGTCGCGGCTCGCCGTCGTCGCGCAACTGCGCCAGCACCACCTCCGGCTCCACCCAGGGTCGGTAGGTGCCCAGGTACATCTGCAGGGTCACCGGAGTACCGACGTGCACCAGTTCCCCCGCGTCGATACCGGACGCGAGCAAGGCCTGAGCAGCGGCACGTACCTGTTCTGCGTACTCTTCGCGCTCCGCCCGCTTCCCCCAGGCCGAGTGATAGTTGAGAAACAGCGACAACAGCATCAGTGTGCAGACGCTGGCAAAACCGATCCCAAACCGACGCATCCCCACCCGCTGCGCGAGCCGCGCCAGCTCCCGTCCGGCGAGCAGCGCGCAGGCCGGCCACAGTGGCAACAACAGATCCGCCCGATGATGCGCTGCGAGCGAGAAGATCACCAGACCGGTCAACACCCAGCACAGCAGAAAGCGTTCGAAGCGGCGCTCGGCGAGGTCCGCCACAGGCGACTTGAACACACGCCACGCGGCGTAGAAGAAGAACAGGCTGAACGGCAGGAAGCGCAGCAACAGGAACAGGGTCGGTTTGGGCAGATTTTCGCCGGGCACGCTGTCCTTGCGAGCACCGGTCGCCTGACCGAGCAACTCGTCGAAGATGATCTTGTCGATCAGATCGTGACCATTGCGCATCCACGCGATCAGAAACCAGCCCAGCGACAGCACCAGAAACCAGACCAACCCGGGCCCGTGACGACCTCGTGGGCGTGACAAGGCAGGATCGCTCCTGCGCTCCCAGAACCATGCCAGCAGGCCGCCAGCGGCGAGAATCAGGCCAAGCGGCCCCTTGGTCAGTGTCGCGACGCCACTCGCCACCCAGAACAGTGTCCAGCCGCGCCCGCTTTCCCACGCCCGAAACGCGGCCAGCGCCGCCACCGTCACCGCGAGCGTGAAAATCGGGTCCGAGCGCACCAGCGCGATGTGCTTGGACATCGTCGGCGCAAGCACCACCGCGAGCGCCGCCAACCCACCGGCGAGCAACCCGAATCGCCGTCTGCCGGCCTCGAACACCACCAGCGCAAGCGCCAGCACGGCGAAGAACGAGGGCAGCGTGAGTGCCAGCCGGTCCACACCGAGCACCATCGCAAACGGCGCGATCGTCCATGTATGCAAGGGCGGCTTGGACAGGATGCGGCCCTGGATGTCGTGCTGCACCAACCAGTTGCCCTGCCACATCAAGTCCATCACGTAACCGACGTTGCGGTGCTGGGCATAGCCCTCCAGATCACTCGGCCCGGTGATGCGGATCAGAAACAGCAGCACGCACAACCCGACGATCAGCGCCCACCAGACAGGCACCGGCAAACCCCACTCCAGTGAGCCCTTCGGCCCCTCGGCTGGCCTTGTGTGCGCGGGGGACGAAAACGGCGCAGCCCGTTGCCCGGGGATTCGATCAGTCACGGTGATTCTCCTCGTTTCGCAGTTTTTTCCGTCGCGACGACCAGACAAAGATCGTCAGCGCGATCAGCGCCGCCGCACCAAGCTGAACCGCGCCCTGCCCGGGGGTATCCTCCGCAACGCCGCTGCCGATCAGCACCGCGAGCACACCCTGCGGAAGAAAGCCGATCAGCGTCCCCCCCAGAAAGGCCCCGTGGCCGACGCGACTCAATGCCAGGCCAACGTTGATCACGGCGTTGCTCACCGGCAGGCAGCGCACCAGGGCAACGGAGAGCACCGTCGGCCGTGCCTCGATCGCATGGCGAAGAAAGCGGTGATGACCAAAGCGCTGCAGAAACCACGACTGCCCTCCCCAGCGCAGCGCCCGGAACGCGATATACGAGCCGAGCAGGCTGCCGCACAGCGACAACAGCAACCCCACCCAGAAGCCGAAAACCATGCCACCCAGCACATAGAACAACAGGCGCGGCGTGCCGACCGCCATCAGGCCCGCGGTGAGCGCGACGAACACCAGCGCCGCACGCCATCCACCGTCAGCCAGACCGGCAAGGTTCTCGGGGCGTTCGTGAAAGTAGCGATCCAGCCCCGACCACTGCATTGCCACGAACAACACCACGGCGACCGCCACCAGGATCAGGAACTTGCGTGCACCGGTCCGCGCCGCACGCTCGACCTCTGGCGCGAGCGTTGGGTCAACCTCGGCCGGATCGGCTGGCACCGGGTTGTCTTGCGGGCCTCGCTCCATCATGCGTCGGGTGCGGAAAGACGCCGCCCCGGCACGGCCCGACGCAAATACCAGCGTACGCCGAAGCAATCGCGAATCCCGCGCCACAAGCGGTTCCCCACGCCGTACTTGGACACGCCGCGCAGGCGCTCGCGATGGTTCACCGGATGCTCGAGCACGGTATAGCCCTGACCGCGCAACAGCGTCGGCAGAAAACGGTGCATGCCGTTGAAAACCGGCACCTCATGCAACGCGGTGCGCCGCACGACGCGGATACCACAACCGCTGTCGGTGACCCGGTCCCCGGTGATCCAGTCTCTGAACCCGTTCGCGATGCGCGACGAGATCCTGCGGAGCCAGGTGTCGCGCCGCTTCGCGCGCACCCCGGTGACGCAATCGACATCGCGCGCCATCGCCAGCGCCAGCATCGCGGGCAGGTCGGTCGGGTCGTTCTGACCATCGCCGTCGAGCGTCGCCACCCATTCGCCGCGCGCGAGCGAAAAACCCGAAGCCACCGCCGCACTCTGGCCACAGTTGCGTTCATGAAACGCCACCCGGACCGAAGGCAAGGCGAGTTCGCGCAAGACCCGGGGCGTGCCATCGGTACTTGCGTCGTCGACCAGGATCAGCTCGAAGCCGCCGTCCAGTCCTCGCAACGCGGCTGAGACCTCCTCGGCGAGCGGCACGACGTTGTCGACTTCATTGAAGGCCGGCACGACGACCGAGAGCAGCGGTGCGGCCTCGCGCACGCCATCGGCGGATCGTGCTTGAGGCGACGCGGAGAGTTCGGGCGCGACCGAATGCGCGCCGGTTGATTCAAACGATGACATCCTGTTTCCGGGGGACCGAACGTGTCGGGTCAGTGAAAAGATAGAAAAGCCAGAAGTCGCGGAGCGAAACGCTCGACCGGCCGCGACCGGTCACTCCGCACCGCCCAGCAGACCGGTTGACCGGCAAAAGTCACGCACCGGCCGCAGACAAACCGATATTATAGGCCCGCAACCCGAGCCCGGTCAGCGGCATGCGCACTCGGAATGACTAGAACCTGCCCGCTCGCGCATGCTCGCCATCGGCGAAACCGCCCGCACAACCCGCAAAATTCGATCCATGTCCCTGTTCGAAGAACATCCGCTGCGCCGCGACCTCAATGACGAGGTCCATGCACGCCCCCCCGTCCCGATGGACGTACCCGAAGTGGTCACCTATCTGGCCTTCGTTCGCGAGGAAGGCGTCGATGCCGTCGCCCGGGCCGCCGAAGAAGACGCCCACCTGCGCCGACTCGCCCGCCAGCTCGGCCTGCCGGAACCGGATACCGGCAATGACCACGTCTTTCTCGACGCCGGCGAGTTTCGTCTGAAATGGCAACGTCACAACGAGTTTTCGAGCTACGCCTTCTATCGTCAGGCCGACGTTCCGCCGGGAGATGACGAAAGCGCATTGCTCGCGGTGCCGGCCGAATGGCGCAAGCACATTCCGGGGCAACTCATCGTCGCGACCCATGTCGAGGTGCGCACTGTGGCGGAAGTCCCCCCCGACGGCGTGATGAGCCGGCTGTCGCCACAGGGACCCACCCAGGTCGTCGCCCGGGTCGCCGACGGTGCCGGCTGGGTGTTCACCGACTTTCAGATCCACGACGGTTTCTCGCGCTTCCTGCTGATCGACGTCTCGCTGACACCACGACAGTCGGGGCGGCTCGTGCAGCGACTGCTCGAGATCGAAACCTACCGGATCATGGCCTTGCTCGCGTTTCCGGTGGCCAAGGCGGTCGGTCGCCAGGTCTCGGGGGCGGAGCTCGAACTCGCCGACCTGATGGACGTGATCGGCCGGGCCCGCGATGCCGAGGACGAACGCGGTGTGCTCGCCGGCCTCACCCGCCTCGCCGCCGACGTCGAACGCTCGGTCGCCCGCACCACCTACCGCTTCGGCGCCGCAGCCGCCTACTACCGCCTCATGCAGCAACGCATCGACGAACTGCGCGAGTCACGGGTGGCGGGCTTTCCGACGATACTGGAGTTCATGGAACGGCGCCTCGCGCCGGCAATGGCCACCTGCGAAACCATTGCCCGCCGCCAGGAAGAGTTGTCCGGCCGTATCGCGCGCAACTCGCAGTTGTTGCGCACCCGCGTCGATGTCGAGTTGGAGCGTCAGAACCAGGCGCTGCTCGAACAAATGAACCGGCGAGCCAAACTGCAGTTGCGCCTTCAGGAGACGGTCGAGGGCCTGTCCATCGTCGCCATCACCTACTATGGCTCGCAACTGGTGCACTATCTTGCGAAGGGGGCTGCTGCCTGGATCGCCCCCGTCAGTCCCGAGGTGGTCACCGCGGTTGCCATCCCCACCATTGCCGGGCTGGTGTTTCTCGGACTGCGCCGCATGCGCCGCGAGGTCGCAAGCGAAGCCGAGAAAATCGACGGCTGAAGCCGGCGTATAATGTCGTCATTTCATTGCTCACACGGAAGTCATCAACGTGACCACGACGCTTTTCGAATCCTCCATCTCCAGCCTGCCGCTGCTCGGCCGCGGCAAGGTGCGCGACATCTATGCCGTCGGTGACGACAAGCTGCTCATCGTCACCAGCGATCGCCTGTCCGCCTTCGATGTCATTCTGCCCGACCCCATCCCCGACAAGGGTCGGGTGCTGACGGCAATGGCCGGCTTCTGGTTCGAGTTTCTCGGCCATGTCATCCCCAACCAGCTCACCGGAATCGACCCCGAAACCGTCGTCGCCCCCGCCGAGCGCGACCAGGTCCGCGGCCGGGCACTCGTCGTCAAGCGCCTCAAGCCGCTGCCGATCGAGGCCGTGGTGCGCGGCTATCTGATCGGCTCGGGCTGGAAGGATTATCAGCAGACCGGTGCTGTCTGCGGCCTGCCGCTGCCTCGCGGCATGCAACTCGCGGGCAAGCTGCCACAACCCGTGTTCACCCCGGCCACCAAGGCCGACATCGGCGAGCACGACGAGAACATCTCGTTCGATCAGGCGCGCGAGCGCTGTGCCGCCGCTTTCGCCGGCAGCGGCATCGACGGCGACGCGCTGGCCGAGCAGGCGCGTGACGCCGCCCTCGCGCTGTACTCCGACGCCGCCGATTACGCCTTGACCCGAGGCATCATCATTGCCGACACCAAGTTCGAGTTCGGCGTGGACGAAGCCGGCACGCTGCACCTCATCGACGAGGCGCTGACGCCCGATTCGTCGCGCTTCTGGCCCGCCGACGCCTACCGTGAGGGCAGCAACCCGCCCAGCTTCGACAAACAGTACGTGCGTGACTATCTCGAGACGCTCGACTGGAACAAGCAGGCTCCGGGGCCGCGACTGCCCACCGACGTCGTCGCCGGCACCGCGGCCAAGTACCGCGAGGCATACGAAAAACTGACCGGTCAGTCACTCGACGCTTGACCCCCGGCCCTCCGCCGGGTCATGCTTGCCCGGAACCCGCGACCGCTCCGCCCAAGCGGCGGTCCGGTCCGCGCCCGATCACGCGATCGCGACACCCCAGAATACAATAATCACGCACGCGTACCCGCCCGGCAGCCCCCGCGGCGCGGACGGGGATCGCGCAGGAGACGCCATGCCCCCCGCCGCCACCTCCGGCAGGACGATTGCCCTCGCGGTCGTCATCGCCGCCTATGTACTGTCGTTTTTCCATCGTTTCGCTCCGGCCGGCATCGCCGGCGACCTTGCCGCCGCCTTTCAGACCAGCGCGGCCTCGCTCGGCGTGCTCGCGGCAACGTATTTCTACATCTACACGCTGATGCAGGTGCCCACCGGCGTGCTGGTAGACACCCTCGGCCCGCGCCGTATTCTCGTCACCGGCAGCCTCCTCGCCGCTGCGGGCAGCCTGATGTTCGGGCTCGCGCCGGACCTCACCGTGGCGATGCTCGGGCGCACCCTGATCGGTCTCGGCGTGTCGGTGGTGTTCATCGCAATGCTCAAGCTGATCGCGCTGTGGTTCGACGAGCGTCGTTTCGCGACCATGGTCGGCCTGTCGATGCTGATCGGCAACGCCGGCTCGGTGCTGGCCGGCACGCCGCTGGCCACACTGGCCGAGATCACCTCCTGGCGCGGCGTGTTCGTCGGCACCGCGGTGCTGTCGCTGCTGCTCGCCCTCGGCAGCTGGCTGCTGATCCGTGACGACGCCACCCCCGGCAAGGACAAACCCGGCTTCGACCGCACCGCGATCATGGGCGCGCTTGCCGGCGTGCTGCGCAACCGCGCCACCTGGCCCCCGGTCATCGTCAACTTCGGCCTCACCGGCAGCTTCTTCACCTTCGGCGGGCTGTGGCTCACGCCCTATCTGATCAACATCCACGGTCTGAGCGCGGTCGCCGCCGCCGGTCACCTGTCCCTGTACTTTGCCGGCTTCGCGGTGGGCTGCCTCGGCGTCGGCTCCCTCTCCGACCGCATCGGACGGCGCAAACCGGTGCTCTTCGGCAGCGGCCTGCTGGTGTGCGCCTTCTGGGCGTTGTGGCTGTCCGCGGTGCAGCTGCCGCTCGCGCTCAGCTACACCGCGTTCGGGCTCATGGGCGTGGTCACCGCCGGGTTTTCGCTGACCTGGGCCTGCGCCAAGGAGGTCAATCCGCCGCAGCTGTCGGGCATGAGCACCAGCGTCACCAACATGGGTGGCTTCCTCGCCGCCGCACTGATTCAACCCGCCGTCGGCCTCGTCATGGACCTGGGCTGGGACGGCACCATCGTTGACGGCGTCCGCCAGTACGAAAGCGGCGCGTTCCTGCTCGGTATCGGGCTGATCGCGGCGCTGGCCGTGATCGGCACGATTGCCACCCTGTTCGTGCGCGAAACCGGTTGCCGCAACATCTGGCGCGCCAGCGAGCAACGCTGAAACGCCGCTTCCCGCGCGCAGCCGGTCGCGCGGGAGCGAACACTGGATCGCGCACTGGATCGAACTCACGCCACGGTCTACGCTCAAAGCGGATACGTGGCGCGACACCCGCAATGCCACGTGTCCCGAAATCCATGATTCGCTTCCCGCCACACCGCACAGGAGGTCACGATGGAACACTCGGCTCACCCCCTCGATCGTCATTTCAACCTGCCCCACATTCGCCAGGTCGGCACCGACCGCCCGCTATACTGGCTCAAGCTCGGCTGGGCGGACCTGCGAGAGCACGCATTCGCGAGCATCACCTACGGCCTGTTCTTTGCGGTACTCGGTTACCTCATCGTCGCCTTCGCTGCGCCCCGGCCCTATCTGGTCACGGTCGCGGTATCCGGCTTCTTCCTGATCGGCCCGATCGCCGCGGCCGGACTGTACGAGATCTCCCGCCGCTCGGCGGCCGGTCGCCCCGCAGGTCTGGGCGCCTCACTGCGCGGCATCGTGGAGAGCCGCGACTCGCTGTTCTCGATCGGCATCTTCCTCGCCCTGATGATGATCGCGTGGGAGCGCATCTCGGCCATTCTGTTCGCCCTCACCTTCCAGGGTGAACTGGCCGAAGTGAGCGGCTTTCTCGGCGCGGTCCTGTTGTCCGGCCAGCACCTTGGATTCACGTTTACCTATCTCGCCGTCGGTGCGCTGTTCGCGGTCATCGTGTTCGCGCTCTCCGTGGTGGCGATCCCGATGCTGATGGATCGCGACGTCGACATGGTCACGGCAATGATGACCAGCCTGCGCACCGTCGCCGAGAACCCGCGCGCCATGGCGGTCTGGGCTGCGACCATTGTCATCCTGGTCGCCATCGGTTTTGCCACGATGATGATCGGCCTGATCATTCTGCTGCCCTTGCTGGGGCATGCCACCTGGCACGCTTACAAGGATCTGGTCGAGTGATGGCGCGGCGGTCAGCGCGTGCATTACGCGCCGACCGCCTGCCCTGATTCGTCCGCTGGAGCCGCCAGCGGGCGCAGCGATACGTAACGACAAGCGCGGTGATTGACGGCTTCGATCGCCCGCACCCGTCGCTTGCGTTTAGAATACGTCCAGCATGCCCGTCGATGCACTGCATGGCGGGCATTTGTTCGTGCCGATAACGAGAGGACCGAATGTCCACCGATCACAGCAACAACCCCCTGCTCGACTTTTCCGCCCTGCCTCGCTTCGACACCATCCGTCCGGAGCATGTCGAACCGGCCATCAGCCTGCTCATCGCCGAAAACCGCTCGCTGATCGAGCGCCTGGTGGCCGACACCGCGCTTCCTACCTGGGACGGTTTCGTCGTGCCGCTTACTGAAGCCGGCGAACGCCTGGGCCGCGCCTGGGGCGTGGTCGGGCACCTGCACAGCGTGATGGACGTGCCCGAATGGCGCGAGGCCTACAATCAGATGCTGCCCGCGATCTCGGCCTTCTACGCCGAAGTTGGCCAGAACCTCGCACTGTTCGAAAAGTACCGGGCGCTGCACGAGAGCCCCGAATTTGCGTCCCTGCATCCGGTACGACAGCGCATTCTCGAACACGAGCTGCGTGACTTCCGCCTCGCAGGGGCCGAACTACCCGACGCGCAAAAGCCGCGCTTCAAGGCCATTCAGGAAGAACTCTCCGCGCTCGCGGCAAAGTTTTCCGAGAACGTGCTGGACGCCACCAACGCCCATGCCGAGTGGATCGAAGACGAGACCGAGCTGGCCGGCCTGCCCGACGACGTCAAGCAAGCCGCAAGCGCCGCGGCCGAAAAGGCCGGCAAGCCCGGCTGGAAACTCACTCTGCAGATGCCGTGCTATCTGCCGGTGATGCAGTACGCCGAAAATCGTGCGTTACGCGCGCGCATGTACCGCGCCTACGCCACCCGCGCATCCGAGTTCGGCGACGCGCAACTCGACAACGGCCCGCTCATCGGGCGCATTCTTGCGCTTCGCGCAGAAGAAGCGGCCCTGCTCGGCTACGGCAGCTATGCCGACGTGTCGCTGGTCGCGAAGATGGCCGAAAGCCCCGCAGAAGTGCTCGCCTTCCTGCGCGAACTCGCAGCCAAGGCCAAACCCTTCGCCAGGGCCGATCTCGACGAGCTGACCGAATTTGCCCGCACCGAACTCGACCTCGATCCGCTCGAACCCTGGGATGTCGCCTACGTGTCGGAAAAACTGCGCCAGACCCGTTACGCATTCTCCGAGCAGGAAGTCAAACAATACTTCCCCGAGCCCAAGGTCATCGACGGTCTGTTCGGCCTGATCCGCAAGCTGTACGGCGTCGAGATCCTGCCCGAAGACGCACCGAAGTGGGATCCCGCGGCGCATTTCTTCCGCATCGAGCGCGATGGCGAGCTGATCGGACACTTCTACCTCGACCTGCACGCCCGCGAAACCAAGCGTGGTGGCGCATGGATGGACTCGGCGCGCAGCCGCCAGCTCACCGCGCGCGGCCTGCAGACCCCGGTGGCCTACCTCGTCTGCAATTTCCCCGGGCCGGTCGGCGACAAACCGGCCACCTTCACCCACGACGACGTGCTGACGCTGTTCCACGAATGCGGGCATGGCCTGCATCACCTGCTGACACAAGTCGACGAGCTGGCCCTGTCCGGCATCCACGGCGTCGAATGGGACGCCGTCGAGCTCCCCAGCCAGTTCATGGAAAACTTCTGCTGGGAGTGGGACGTGATCGAGGGCATGACTGCCCACATCGACACCGGGCAAGCGCTGCCCCGCGCCCTGTTCGACAAGATGATTGCCGCCAAGAACTTCCAGAGCGGCATGCAGACCGTGCGTCAGCTCGAGTTCGCCATGTTCGACCTGCGCCTGCACGGCGAGGTCGATGCGTCCGGCGGCCCGGTCCCGATCGAAACCGTGCTCGCGTTGCTTGACGACGTGCGCAGCGAAGTCGCGGTCATCGTGCCGCCGGCCTGGCACCGTTTCCCGTGCAGTTTTTCGCACATCTTTGCCGGCGGTTACGCGGCCGGCTACTACAGTTACAAGTGGGCGGAGGTGTTGTCGGCCGACGCCTTCGAAGCCTTCGAAGAAGCCGGCGCTGGCAAGGGCACGCTGCTCGACCCCGTCACTGGCGAACGCTTCTGGCGCGAGATTCTCTCGGTCGGCGGCAGCCGCCCGGCCATCGAATCCTTCAAGGCGTTTCGCGGACGCGAGCCCCGGGTCGACGCGCTCCTGCGCCACAATGGAATGGTGACTTCATGAACACACCCCTTCTCCCGCTGCCCCGGCTGGCAGGCGCCGCGCTGCTGGCCGCCGCGCTCGGTTTCGGCGCCGCCACGGCCAACGCCGAAACCGTCTATCACTGGATCGACGAACGCGGCGTCAAGGTCTTCTCCGACCGACCGCCCCCATCCACGGTCGAGCACGAGGTGCGCCGCGTCGGTTCGCGGCCGGCCGACCAGGTACCCGCGTTCTCGGTGCGTCGCGCGGCCGCAAACTTTCCTGTCGCGCTCTACACCACCGATGACTGCGGCACGCCCTGCGACCAGGCGCGCGCGCTGCTACAGCAGCGCGGCATCCCGTTCACCGAACACGTCGTCGACACCGAGGAAGACCTCGAGGCCTTCCGCGAGGTCTTCGGCCCACCGGACGAGGTGCCCGCGGCAACCGTCGGTCCGCGCCAACTGCGCAATTTCCAGGAAAGCGCATGGCACGCCCTGCTCGACAACGTCGGCTATCCGCGCGAGGCGCCGCCGCCGGATTGAAGACCTCGCAGTGGCGCGGGCACGCGGCACATTCCGTTGAATGCGGAGAATGCCGGACACACCGGATCCAGAGCAGCAACCCCGGCGGGGTATTGTCCGGTTCTCCACGCCCAAGCAAGCGGGCAATGAGCGCCAGCATTCATTTACTATCAAGAACCTGCATACCCAATGAAGATCGTCACCTGGAACGTCAATTCCCTCAAGGTCCGCCTGCCGCATGTGCTCGACTGGCTCGCCGAACACAAACCGGACGCGCTGTGCCTGCAGGAACTCAAACTCGAAGACAAGGCCTTCCCGGTCGCGGAGCTCGAAGCGGCGGGCTACCACGCCGTGTTCAACGGACAGAAGACCTACAACGGTGTGGCCATCCTGACTCCGGCGGCAGGCGTGACGGTCACCGACGTGGTGCGTGACATTCCCGGTTTCGAGGATGCACAAAAGCGCATCATCGCCGCCACCGTCAACGATGTACGCGTGATCTGCGGCTATTTCCCCAACGGTCAGGCCGTGGGTTCGGACAAGTTCGAGTACAAGCTGCGCTGGCTGCAGGCGCTGACCGACTGGGTGGGCGACGAACTGCGGCAGCACCCGCGGCTGGTGCTGACCGGCGACTTCAACATCGCCCCGGAAGCGCGTGATGCCCATCCCGACTGGAAGGACGAGATTCATGTCTCCGCACCGGAGCGCGAAGCCTTCGCGGCGCTGACGGCGCTGGGCCTGACCGATGCGTTTCGCCTATTCGAGCAGCCCGAACCGAGTTTTTCCTGGTGGGATTACCGCATGGGTGCGTTCCGCCGCAACTTCGGCCTGCGCATCGACCACGTGCTGGTCAGCGAGGCCTTGCGCCCCGCGTGCTCTGCATGTGTGATCGACAAGGCGCCGCGCAAGCTGGAACGCCCCTCCGACCACGCCCCGGTGGTACTCGAGCTGACTTCATCCGCTGCCTGAGCACCCCGCTGCCGGTGCCCCTCGGGATTGGCCCCTCGCCGGCCTTGACGCGATCGCAAGGCATAAGTTGCGAAACAGCATATTCTGATATACCGTATCAGAAGTTCGCAACCTCACCCGGAGAAGCTCATGAAAACCAACGTCGGTTCCATCGACAAGACCCTGCGCATCGTCGCTGGCCTGGTCCTCATCGTACTCGGCATCATGGGCATCGGCGCACCGTGGACCTTCATCGGCATCGTGCCGCTGGCCACCGGCCTGATGGGCTGGTGCCCGGCTTACACGCTGATCGGCGTGAACACCTGCCCGACCAGGAAGGAATGACCAAGGCTGGCCCGGGCGCGGTGCTCATGCCGCACTCGGGCCGCGCTCGCGCTCATTCGTCGATACGCGCCTGACTCTGCGCCTCCAGCACACGCAGCAGACTGGCAGTATCCTCCCCACCCCAGCCCGCAGCCATCAGCGCGTTGAGCTGCTGGCAGACCTGCGCGGCGATCGGCAGCGGCACCCCCAATCGCACCGCCTCGGCCAGCACGATCCCGAAGTCCTTGTGATGCAGGCGCGCCTGGATGCCTGCCGAGAAGTTGCGGCGCGCCATGCGCTCGCCGAACACCTCGAGTACCCGCGACCCGGCCGAACCACCGAGCAGGGCCTTGCGTACGGCCTCGACATCGACGCCATGCGCGCGCGCCAGGTGCATCGCCTCGGCGGCGGCCTCGATTGCCGCAACCATGATCATCTGGTTGCATGCCTTGGCGACCTGACCGGCCCCGGCCCCACCGACGTGCACCACACGGCTGCCCAGCGTCGCCAACAGCGGCATCACCCGCTCCAGCACGAGCGCGTGCCCCCCGGCCATGATCGCCAAGGTGCCGTCGGCGGCGGCCGCGCCGCCCCCGGAAACCGGCGCGTCCAGCCAGCCGACGTCGCGCTCGGCATAACGCCGTGCCAGTGCGCGTGCGCTTTGTGGGGCAATGGTGCTCATGTCGACGTGGATCGCGCCTGCCGCGAGTCCGTCGCCCAGCCCGTCCGGCCCGAACGCAATCGCCTCGACGTCCGCGCTGTTGGTGACGATGCTGAAGACGACCTCGCTACGCGCGGCCAGTTCGGCCGGCGAGGCATACGCGCTCGCCCCCTCGTCCAGCAGCGGCGCGACGGCTTCGGGGCGACGCGCCCAGACCGCCAGGTCGTGCCCCGCACGTAGCAGGCGCTGTGCCATCGGGCGCCCCATCTCGCCCAGTCCGATGAAGCCGACGCGCATGGCTCAGTCCTCCTCGCCGCTCATGCGCTCGAGCAGCTTGAGCATCGCGATCGAGTCGTCCTCGCCCAGTCCGCTGCCGACCATGGCATTGAACATCTGCGCCGTGGCCGCCGCCGAGGGCAGCGCCAGCCCCAGCCGGTGCGCCTCCTCGAGCACGATGCGCATGTCCTTCTGGTGCATCCACGCCTTGAAGCCGGGCCGGAAGTTGCGGTCGAGCATGCGCTGGCCGTGATTCTCGAGGATGCGCGAGTAGGCGAAGCCACCGAGCAGCGCCTCACGCACCTTGCCCGCGTCGACGCCGCTCTTGCGCGCGAAGTTGAGCGCTTCGGCCACCGCCGCGACGCCGACACCAGTGAGGATCTGATTGCAGGCCTTGGCGACCTGCCCGGCCCCCGGCCCACCAATCAACGACACGGTCTTGCCCATGGCCTCGAACAGCGGACGGGCCTTTTCAAACGCATCGGCATCGCCGCCGACCATGATCGTCAGCGTCGCGTTGATCGCGCCGACCTCGCCGCCGGACACCGGCGCGTCGAGCATGGTCACGCCACGCCCGACCAGTCGCGCGCAAATGGATTGCGCCGCAGCCGGTGCGATGGTGCTCATGTCGACGAAGATCAACCCTTCCCCGGCCCCTTCGACCACACCGCCGGCCCCGAGCGCGACCTGCTCGACGTCGGGCGCATCGGCGACCATGCTGATCACGACCTCCGCCCTCGCGGCGACTTCGGACGGCCCCGCGCACTCGCCCGCACCGGCTTCGAGCAAGGGCTCCATCGACTCGCGCCGACGGCTCCAGACGTGCAGCGTGTGTCCGGCCTTGATCAGGTTGAGCGCCATGGGGCGGCCCATCAGGCCGAGTCCGATGAATCCGACATTCATTGCTGTTCTCCTTGTCACGGAATGGGGGATAATCCTGTAATGACTTACGGCCCCATCATCAAGGAAATCGGGCGCGGCGCCAAGGGCTCCCGTGCGCTCGATCGCGAGCGCGCATGCGCGTTGTTCGGCGACATGCTCGACGGTACGGTACCGGACCTCGAGCTCGGCGCCATCATCATCGCGTTGCGCGTGAAGAGCGAATCCACTGCGGAGCTGCTCGGTTTCAAGCAGGCCATGGACGCGCGTTGCCAAACGGTCACCGTGTCCGACGGCCCGCGCTGCGTCGTGCTGCCCACCTACAACGGCGCACGCCGTCAGGCCAACCTGATGCCCTTGCTGGCGATGCTGCTGGCGCGCGAGGGCGTGCCTGTGCTGATCCAGGGGCGACACGATTTCGAAACCCGCAGCAACCCGCTTGAGCTGCTGTCCGCCCTCGGCATCCCCGGTGCTGCCGACGCCGACGAGGCCGGCAGGCAGCTGGCCCGGCATCGCATCGCCTTCGTCCCGGTGCTTGAGCTGCTGCCGGGGCTCGACCGGCTGCTGGCGTTGCGCACCCGTTTCGGGGTGCGTGGCAGCGCGCACACGATGGCCAAGCTGCTCGATCCGTGCCCGGGGCGCAGCGTGCGTGTCGTGGCCGTGACCCACCCCGAATACCTCGAGCGGATGCACGAGTTTCTGCTCGCCGACCACGGCCACGCCATGCTGTTGCGCGGCACCGAGGGCGAGGCTTTCGCCAACCCCCGGCGCCGGCCACAGATGGAGGTCTTTGCAGCAGGCCAGGCTCGCATCGCATGGCCGGGCGAAGAAGGCGGTGCGCCACCGCTCGACTGGCTGCCGGACGTGCCCGAGGTCCAGGCCAACGCGGCGCTCGTTCGACGCATGCTCGACGGCGCGCTTCCGGTCCCGCAGCCGATTCTCGATCAGGTCACGGCGCTGGCGGCGCTGAGCCGCCAGCCGGATCCGTCTCCGGTGACATCCTGAGTGCGATGTGGCGGCAACGCGTCACGGGAACCAAACCCGGGTGGGCACGCTCCGAGCTGCGGCGCTGCGGCTTTCCACCCCAACCATCACCCCCCGCGACGCCGTGCAACCCGGCCAGCACGCCGGTCGCAACCTTTGCTCCAAGCGGTCGCATGCTCGCCGTGCGCCCCCGTAACCAACTGATATCACCGGCGCAGCAAGCCGGCTCGTGAACATGTCCCTGCCACTCAATCCGTTTTCCCTGCCCCCACGCGTGCTTTTTCTTGCCCTGTTCGCGGTGTGTACCGGCCTGCTCGGGTTCGGTCTGTATCTGCAGCACGTCGTCGGTGTCGAACCCTGCCCGATGTGCATCATGCAGCGCTATGCCTTCGTCGCCGTCGCCCTGGTCGGCCTGATCGCCGCCATCCATGGCCCCGGGCGTATCGGCGTCATCGTGTACAGCGCGATCCTGCTGCTGCTATCGCTTGTCGGTGGCGGCGTCGCCGCGCAGCAGTCGCACATCCAGCGCCAGCCCCCCGATCTCGCACAATGCGGCCCCGGCATCGAGTATCTGGTCGATACCTTCGGATTTGCCGAGGCGCTACCGATGATCTTCCAGGGCAGCGGCGACTGCGGCTCGGTATCGTGGACCTTTCTGGGCCTGTCGATCGCCAACTGGTCGCTGGTGTGCTTCATCGCGGTGGCGATCTTCGCGGCAACGATGATCGTGCTCGCAATGCGCGAGAAGAGTTCCGCACGTCCGGCCCCCCGGGCGGGCAACTGAGAGCTTGTGCGTAAATCGAGGCGTGTCGCGCGACGCTTCCCCGGCCTCGAACCGGGCGTTGCGAGGCACGCTCCCGCGCGGATCACCCGAGGATGCTGACGATCGCGCCGCCGATTTCGAATCGACCGTCGTCCAGCCGATGGCAACGGCGCACTTCCAGCCGCACGACGAGCGGGGGACGCTCCAGAGATGTTGCTGGCGGCGTCACCTCGACGGTAATCACCTCCGACTCGCCCGGCACATAAGTCGAATGAAGAGTCATTCCCCCAACGCTGAGTTCGATGCACTCGGCGGGTACGCTGTCTCCGCCATCGAACACAATGGTGGCGGGCGAGCCAAGGGGAATGCGGCGGTGTAGTCGGCGGTCGGCAGGTGCTGCGCGATCATTCATAGGATCGTTTTCCCGGTGAGGTTGGCGCCGGGGAATTGTAACGCGCTTTGCATCCGCCGTCCGTCCCCGCGCGAAGCTTTCAGTCTGGCAATCCCCGGAACGTTAGTCCGCGTCCAGCCGCAGGCATACCCGGTTGCCACGACCGGAGTACAGTAGCTCGCCATGGGTCAGGACCTGCGCCAGCGCGATTCCCCGTCCGCAAGGGGCATCCGCATCGACAGTTGATCGATCGACCCAGCGTGACCAGTCGAACCCCGGGCCCTGATCCTCGATACAAAACGCCCAGCCCTGCCCCCGACCCTGGTCGAGGCGCGTCTTGCGCACCACGACACGGCGAGCGGCATAGGGCGCGCAGCGCAGCCGCCTGGCAAGCTCGAGATCGTAGCGCCCAGCGGCAATCAGCTCGCGCTTGCGGTCATGCCCCAGCTCGAGGTTGCCGTGTTCGACGGCATTCATCAGCAACTCGCCCAGCGCCATGGCAAGTGCCCCCGCGTGCGGACAGCCATGCGCAAGATCGGCCGCCGCACGCAACGCTTCTTCCGGCGTGCGAATCCGCAAGGCTTGGTCACCACTCGCGCTCGCATCCGGCCGTTTCGTCGACCACGACTTGTTCTGCATCAGGCCACTCGCCCTTCCTCACGAATACGCTCCTCGCGCCCGCTCATCGCCGCAAAATAAAGAACCGGGATCACGATCAACGTGAGCGCAGTGGATACGAACACGCCGAAAATCAGGCTCAGCGCCAGCCCGTTGAAAATCGGATCGTCGAGAATGAAAACCGCGCCGATCATCGCCGCGAGTGCGGTCAGCCCGATGGGCTTGGCCCGTACCGCGGCGGCGCGAATCACCGCCTCACCCAGCGCCACTCCTTCGCGCACCTGTTGATTGACGAAGTCTACGAGCAGGATCGAGTTGCGCACGATGATGCCCGCGAGGGCAATCATGCCGATCATCGACGTCGCGGTAAACTGGGCACCCCACAGGGCGTGACCTGGCATGACCCCGATCAGGGTCAGCGGAATCGGCGCCATGATGATCAGCGGGACAAGATAACTCCTGAACTGCGCCACAACCAGCAGATAGATCAACACCAGGCCGACGGCGTAGGCCAGCCCCATGTCCCGGAACGTCTCATAGGTGACCTTCCATTCGCCATCCCATTTGAGATGATAGCCGTCGTAGGGGTCGGCCGGTTGGCGAATGAACCATTCGGCAAGCGCGCCCTCCAGTCGCGGGCCGGACAAGTCGAGCTCCGCAAGTCGCGAGCGCAGGTCGAACATCCCGTACAGCGGCGAATCCAGACGCCCCCCCATGTCGGCCATCACATAGACCACCGGGAGCAGGTCCTTGCGGTATATCACCTGTTCGCGCACGGACTCACGAACACTCACCAGTTCGGAGACGGCAACCAGGGTGCCATCCCGCGCACGCACTTTCATTCCGAGCAGCGCGTCCACTGTGGACCTGCTTTCCGGGGGCAACTGAACGCGCACCGGAATCTCGTACTTGTTGTCTCCGCCGAAGATCGGCGTGACATCTTCGCCCGACAGCCCGAGGCGGACGACGTCGACCACATCTGCCTGGGCCACGCCCATGCGTGCCGCCTTGGCCTGATCGACGTCCAGTACAAGTTTTGGCGCCACCGCGTCGATCGAGTCATGTACCGCAACGATGTCGGGCGTGGCCTCGAACACCGCGCGCACACGACGGGCGACCTCGATCTGCCCCGCGTGGTCGGGACCATAGATCTCGGCGACGATGGGCGACATCACCGGCGGTCCCGGCGGTACCTCGACGACGCGTGCCTCGCCTCCAGCGGCGCGGGCGATGCGGGCGACCTCGTCGCGCACCGCGACAGCGATCTCGTGGCTTTGTCGTGCGCGCCGCGATTTGTCGACGAGGTTGACCTGCAGGTCCCCGAGCTCGGGCGCGGCGCGCAGAAAATACTGTCGTACCAGTCCGTTGAAGTTGATCGGGCTTGCCGTACCAGCGTACGCCTGCCAGTCGGAGACTTCATCCACCGTGGCCAGATGATCGCCGATTTCGAGCAGCACCCGGGTCGTTTCTTCCAGCGGCGTACCGACCGGCATATCGAGCACGATCTGAAATTCGCTCTTGTTGTCGAAGGGAAGCATTTTCAGCACAACCTTCTGCGTCAGTGGCATGGCCAGCGAAGCGAGGATCAGCAGCAACACCGTCACCCACAACCCCAGGCGCGCCCATCGCCCGGTGCGAGCATCGATCATAGGGGTCATTACCCGCCGAAAGAAGCGGTCAAGCCCACGCGTCATTCGGTCTCCACCGCCGGCATGCACCGGCGCATGGGCAAGCAGCTTGATCGCCAGCCAGGGGGTGACGACGAATGCCACCGCCAGCGAAATAAACATGCCCATGGACGCGTTGATCGGGATCGGACTCATGTAAGGTCCCATCAGGCCGGTCACGAAGGCCATCGGCAACAGCGCGGCAATCACCGTAAACGTCGCCAGAATCGTCGGCCCGCCGACCTCGTCGACCGCTTTCGGTACGAGCTGCCAAAGCGGCGTCTGCGGCTCCAGCACCTTCCAGCGATGAATGTTCTCGACCACGACGATAGCGTCATCGACCAGGATTCCGATCGAAAAGATCAACGCGAACAGGCTGACGCGATTGAGCGTGAATCCCCACGCCCAGGACGCGAACAGCGTCGCCGCGAGCGTCAGCGATACCGCAATGCCCACGATCAGGGCCTCTCTCCGGCCCAGTGCCAGCAACACCAGCAGCACCACCGCCCCGGTTGCAAACGCGAGCTTGCCGATCAGGGTATTGGCCTTGTCGTCGGCGGTGGCGCCGTAGTCCCGCGTCACGGTGAAGCGCACACCGTCTGGAATCAGCGTGCCGTGCAGCGCCTCGGCACGGGCGATGACCGCGCGGGCGACATCCGCGGCATTCGCCCCCGGCTTCTTCGACACTGCCAACGTGACTGCGGGAAACACTCCGCGCGCGTCGACACCTGCCACCGCCGCCGCTCCGCTGCCGAACCAGACGCCGCGCACAGGCTGGTCGGGGCCGTCCTCGACCCGCGCCACGTCGTCGATGAACACCGGGCGCCGATCGAAGACACCGACCACCAGCCGACGCACATCGTCAGCCGACTCGAGATAGCTTCCGGTACGCACGAGCACTTCACGATTGTCCGCAGCAAGGGTTCCGGCGGGCTGCGATGCATTCGACAACTGGAGCGCGGCACGAACATCCTGGGCCGTGACTCCGTGCGCGGTCATGCGCGCAGTGTCCATCAGCACGCGAACGACGTGATCCGGCCCACCCACGGTGCGCACCTCGCGAGTGCCGGCGATCCGCTTCAGTTCGAGCTCGACCGCGCGCGCGACCTGCTGCAACTCGAACGCGCCACGGGTATCGTCCTCCGTCCATAGCGTGAGGCTCACGATCGGCACATCGTCGATTCCCATTGGCTTGATGATGGGTTCGCCGACACCAAGCTGCGGACTCAGCCAGTCACGGTTGGACTGGACGGTGTCGTACAGACGAACCAGCGCCTCCTGGTTCGGCACCCCCACGGCAAACTGAACGGTCACCACCGCCATCCCCGGACGGGACACCGAGAACACATGCTCCACACCGGCCATCCGCGACAGAACCTGTTCCGCGGGGCGGGCCACAAGGGCCTCGACGTCACGCGCCGACGCGCCCGGAAACGGCACGATCAGGTTGGCCATGGTGACGTCGATCTGGGGCTCTTCCTCCTTGGGCGTGATCAGGGTTGCGAACACGCCGAGCAGCATCAGCACCAGTGCGAGCAAAGGCGTCAGTGCGTTTCGCTGAAACAGCGCGGCGATGCTGCCGGAGAGTGCATGCGGGGTGCGTGACATCGAAGGCGCTCCCGCGTCAGCGCACGGTACGTGCGGCGCGGGTGATGATGCCGGCCCGAACAGGATCGAGCGCGACTTCCTCGCCCTCGCGCAGCCCGGCGAGCACCTCGACCGATGCGTCAGGCAAGACGGCTCCGACACGAATCTGGCGCAAGCTGAAGCCATGGCGCGCATCGACGACGTACACCCCGGTCAGTTCACTGCGCCGCACGACGGCTTCGGCCGGAATGGTGACGCGCGCGGACTCGCCAAGCTGAATGTGGGCACGGGCGAAGGCGCCCGGCACCACCCCAGTGATCTCTGGTGGCAACTGCAGGCGCAAGCGCCGCGTGTGCGTGCGCTCGTCCGCAGCCGGCAATACGGTAACCTGCACCGCCTCGAAGCTGCGCCCGGTTTCAGGAATCTCGATCCACGCGCGCAGATTCGGCTCAACCCCGTCCGGAAGCATCCGCATGCGCGCAGAGGGCAAGTCAACCACCGCGCGCATGCTGCCCGGGTCGAAGACGGTCACCAGGGGCGTGCCCGGCTGCACGAACTCGCCGACCTCGACGTGGCGCGCCGAAACAACACCCGTCAGCGGGGCGACGACCCGCGCATGGTCGAACACGACGCCCGCCTGTCCGCGTCCAGCCTGCGCAGCGCGCAGACGCGCCTGGGCGGCATCCTGGGCAACCTTGGCCTGATCGACCGCCGAATCGCTCAGAAAGCCCCGTCCGGCAAGGCTCTGGGCGCGACGATACTCGGCCCGGGCATGCTCCAGCGCGGCCGAGGCCTCGGCCACCGCTGCCTGTGCGCCAGCCACCATCTGCCCCGCCTCCCGTGCATCCAGGCGAGCGACGAGAGCACCGTCGGCAACCAGATCACCTACGTCCAGCGGCAGTTCGAGAACGTGCCCGGGAGCGCGCGCGGCCAGCATCACCTGATGGACCGCCTCGATACCCGCTTCGGCAACATGCACGATCGGCACGCTCCGCATTTCGACCCGGACGGTCGGCACGTCAGCCACCGCCGTGCCGTTCCAGCAGAACAGAAGCGTCAGTCCCAGAAGAATCGCGATCAAACGTGTGCTCATGTTTATTAGATTACTCTAATATTCATGAGCAGGTCAATGCGCAACCCGGGAATCCCCCTTACTTCGAGGTTGATGGCAAACGACCTTGCTCAAGAGCATACTCCGCCATTGCCGTGACCACCCGGTCGGCTTCCCCGACGGCAAGCGCCTGCCGAATCTCGCAGCCAGGATGGCGAAGGCTGGCCTGCTCGACGAGCAGCGGCACGTCGCGTTTCAGATGCCCACCCTGGGCCAGAAACATCGGAACCACGGTGATTCGCCGCGCCCCGGCAGCGACCACCGAGTCGATCGCCTCGACCAGTGTGGGTTGCATGAACTCCAGAAAGGCGAGTTCGACCAGCAATTCGGGGGACTGGGCACGCATCGCCTGAGCGGTCCGCCTCATCGGGCCAGCCCACTCCGGATCGCGCGCTCCATGACCAAACAACACCACTGCGTTTCCAGACCGCATCATCGACTCCTTACGCATTGCAACCTTTGTCTCCACACAGGCGGCTCAGCCCCGATTCTCGACCAGGCGCGAGTCGTCATCCATCAGGTAGTTCATTGCCTCACTCGCGGCGAACAGACCGACACTTGCGGTCATCACCATGCTTGACCCATAACCGGCGCATGCCAGCCCCTGTGGCGCATGCCGCGCCGCGACATCTCCGTCTGGCACGGCCTCTTCCGCGCACTGCACGGGAAAACGCAGGGGCTCGTCCACGTAAACGGCGGTGATTCCGAATTTACGCCGCGGATCGCGCGGATATCCATGCCGGGCCCGCAGTTCACGGCGCATCTTGGCGAGCAGCGGATCCTGAACGGTGCGCGACAAGTCCGCGACTCGTATCCGGGTCGGGTCGGACTTGCCCCCTGCACCACCGGCCACGACCAGTGTAATGGCGGCGTCACGACAGGCGACGGCGATCGCGACCTTCGACCGCACCGAATCGATGGCATCGATCACGACGTCAAAGCCCCGCATCAACGCGGCGGCATTCTCGGGTGTAACGAAATCATCGATCGCGGTAACTCGCGCCCCCGGATGAATGCCTGCGATACGCTCGCGCATGGCCTCGACCTTGGCCTGGCCAAGGGTCCGCTCGAGCGCATGCACCTGGCGGTTGATGTTGGATTCCGCGACATGATCGAGGTCGATCAGGGTCAGCGCTCCAACGCCGCTGCGCGCCAGCGCCTCGGCAGCCCAGGACCCCACGCCGCCGACTCCGACCACGCAGGCATGCGCCGCAGCAAGGCGAGACAGCGCCGTCTCACCGTGTAGACGAGCGATGCCACCAAAGCGGCGCCGCGGCGCGACGGAGGCAGGAGGCACATCGCCAGGCAGCGATGCGCCTGAAGAAAATGGACTGGAACTGGACATGATGCATTCCGACAACGAATCAGCGCGCATGTTACAGAAAATCGGGAGTCGCCCGCGACGAACTCAATGCTGGACATTCGATCCAACCCGCTGAATGACACAGGAGCCCACTCATGCCCGCATCCTCGCGCCCGTTATTGACCGCCTGTTTGCTGGCGTCCCTGCTCGGCACCTCAATCGACGCCAGCGCGCGTAATTCGGCAACGGTGTGGGCGGAAACGGCGCTGCGGGCACAGGAACAAGGTGACCATGACCGGGCCGCGCGCCTGTTCGAGCGTGCCGCGCGCGCCGGTAACCGGCTCGCTCAGTTCCATTATGCGATGCTGTTGCGCGACGGCCAGATACATTCGGCCGAAAACCAGGCAGCCTGGCGCTGGTTACGGCGCGCAGCGGGGGCGGGCCTGCCTCAGGCTCAGTTCGAACTGGCAACACTGTACGGCCGCGGTGACGGCGTTCGCCAATCCTATGCCGTTGCCGCCGAGTGGCATCGACGAGCCGCGGAGCAAGGCCATGCGGACGCGCAACTTCACCTGGCGATGCTGCTGCTACACGGCGCGGGCGGCGACAGGCGCGATGGCGTTGCTGCTGACCCCGACGTCGCGGTCAGGTGGTTGCATGCAGCCGCGCGCGCAGGCCATCCCGAAGCCAGACGCGCGCTGGCACGCCTGTACGATGGCGGCGTGATCGTAGTGCAGGACTCCGATCCGGCCACGCGAGCACAAACCACTACCGCCGTGCCGCCAGCGAGTGCGGCCCCACTCCCAGACCAGCGCCCATGAGCGCATCGCCGGCGAAACCACCGCGCCGGCGCCTGGAAGGTGGTCGCGACCGGAGCAACCGTTTGCAAGCCAAGGTGCAGCGGCGACGCCGGGAAGCGAGCCATTTGCCGCTAGGCCGGCACCGTTTCACGACTGGCATCGAGCCACACACCCAGCCCCTGCGCACTGAGTTCGAGATCCATGCGCAGCACATCGAGCATCTCCTGCTCCGGCAAGGTCCACCCCTGGCGCTCGGCCTCTTCCCGCACGATCTGTTCCAGCCCGGCCAGAATCTCAACGTGCCGCGCGACGCCATCGCCCCGAGCGGCACGCGCCACGGCAACCATCGTGTCGATGAGGCGGTGCAGATCTCCCGCCAGCCGGCCGACATCGGTGACGCGACTGTAATGCGTCAGATACATCGCCTCCGGCGCGTAGTTCATCATGCGGTCGATCGATGCATGCATTGCGTCCGGGTCGAACTGCGTCGGCGTGGTCGTGGGAAACACAAAGGCGCGCCCGTCCACGTCGAGCTCACGATAGGAAAGGCCAAAGGTGTCGCCTGTAAAAAACGCACGCGCGGCATCATCCCAGATGCAGATGTGATGCCGGGCATGTCCCGGCGTGTCGAGCACCTGGAACCGCCGGTCGCCCAGATGCACCTCCAGCAGATCATGCGCGGCGACGATGCGCTCTTCTGGAACCGGAGCAAGACGGCCATACATGGCGAAGGTCTGCTCCGCTCCATAGACCGCGGCAGTGGCATCCCACAGGCGCGCAGGGTCGACCATGTGACGCACCCCGCGCGGGTGCACGAGCAGGCGCGCGTTTGGCAACGCGCACATCAGACTGCCCGCGCCGCCCGCGTGATCGAGATGAATATGGGTCAGCATGACCCAATCGACCCGGTTTGGCTCGACACCGGCGGCGGCCAGCGCGGACAGGATGCGCGGCACCGAGGCGTTGGTGCCCGTATCGACGACCGCCGCACGCCCTTGATGAATGATGAGATGAACCGCCGCCAAGCCGTCGCGGCAATATCCGGAATCCACCGCAAGAATGCCATCCGGATGCGCAGTGACGTACTGCACCATCGTCTCCCTCCTTCCCCCGAGAGTAATTTTGCGTAATTGTATATGCTGTCGACCGAGCCGTACGAGCAGACCTGAAGGACAATTCCAAATGATCCCAGCTTTCGACTTTGACAACCCGATCGACCGTCGTTCCCTGCCGGGCGAAAAATGGGGGCGATACGCCGACGCCACCACCCTGCCGCTATGGGTTGCGGATATGGATTTCGCTACGCCGCAGCCAGTCCTCGACGCCCTGCATGCTCGCGTCGACCACGGCGTGTTCGGTTACACCGACCCGTGGCCGGGATTGGTCGACACCGTTGTCGAAGGCATTGCGCGCGATCACGAATGGCGCATCCAGCCCGACTGGCTGGTGTGGCTCCCCGGCGTGGTCACCGGCCTCAACCTCGCCTGCCGCATCGCCGGCAACGATGGCGACGAGGTCTTCACCGCAACCCCGATCTATCCGCCATTCCTGAGCGCACCGGCAAACACCGGCCGCACTCTGGTGACACGCCAGTTGATCGTCGACAACGGGCGCTGGCAATGGAATCGACACGCCACCGAATCGGCGATGACCGCGCGCACCTGTGCATTACTGCTGTGCAACCCTCACAACCCGACGGGACGGGCTTTCGACGCGGACGAACTCGACTGGCTCTGCGCGCTGGCCGAGCGGCATGATCTCCTGGTCTGCTCGGACGAAATTCACTGTGGGCTGGTGCTCGACCCCGAACGTGCTCACATCCCGATTGCCGCACGCAATGCGGCCATTGCGGCACGCAGCATCACACTGATGGCGCCATCCAAAACCTGGAACATTCCGTCGCTGTACTTTGCCTTCGCGATCATCCCCGACGCAACGCTGCGTCAGCGCTTTCGCAAGGCGATGCGCGGCATCGTCCCCCAACCCAACCTGCTCGGCATGGTGGCGGCCGAAGCCGCCTACCGTGATGGCGACCCGTGGCGCAAGGCCCTGCTTGCCTATCTGCGGGGCAATCGCGCACGTGTGACGGAGGCGGTCGCGGAGATGCCGGGACTGGAATGCTGCGCCCCGGAAGCGACCTATCTGGCCTGGATCGACTGTCGCGCCAGCGGTCTCGAAGACCCGGCAGCGTTCTTCGAGACCGCCGGAGTCGGACTCTCGGACGGCAAGGCGTTCGGCATGCCGGGATTCGTCCGTCTCAACTTCGGATGCACGCGGAACACGCTGGACGATGCGCTGTCCCGCATGGGCAAGGCACTGGCGGCACGTTGAGACCAGTTGCACCGGGCAGCCTCACGGCACGGCCGCAGGATTGCGGCGACGCGCTCGGGGTTACGCCGAACCATCTTGCGTTTTCCAGCCCCTCGGGGGCGGAAACCGCGTCGGCCGTTCCCTGGGGCTGCTCGAGAAAACGCCAGGCCGTCAAGTTCCCCGCCCTCGGGAGGCGGAAACGGCATTCGCCGTTTCCTGGGGGCACTCAGAACGGAATGTCGTCGTCGAAATCACCAAAACCGCTCGACTGCGATGGGGCACGCGACGGCTCGGGCTGGGAGGCGGGAGCCGGACGCGATTGCTGACGCGGCGGCGCGCTGTCGTATCCGCCGGAATCCTGACGGCCCATCGGGGCGTCGCCACCCTGACGGCCGCCAAGCATCTTCATCTCGTCGCCCCGGATCTCGGTGGTATAACGATCCTGACCGTCCTTGTCCTGCCACTTGCGCGTCTGCAAACGGCCTTCGACGTAGATCTGACTGCCCTTGCGCAGATACTGTGCGGCAACTTCGGCCACCCTGCCAAAGTAGACAACGCGGTGCCATTCGGTCGCTTCACGCCGCTCACCGGTGGCTTTGTCCTTCCAGACCTCGGTCGTGGCGATGCGCAGATTGCAGATCGCGTCGCCCGAAGGGGCGTAGCGTGTTTCGGGATCGGCGCCCAGGTTGCCGATCAGGATCACTTTGTTGAGGGATGCCATCCCGTTCTCCTTGGTTGGAACTGATTGCAAACGAGCCGCCGCGGAGGTTTTCCGCGCGACTTCGACCGTTACCACCTCTCAGCGTCCGGCCACCGGCCTGCCCGCGAGGGGTTCGTGGTCGCCACGCCGTCCTGGCGGCGCCATGGTCATCGCCAGGGCCAGCCAGACCAGCGCCAGCACTGCGCACACGATGTTGACCGATGCGGAACCGAAGCGCTGCGCGAGCATTCCACCCAGCACGCCACCGAGAAACAGTCCCGCTGACTGCAAGGTGTTATAAACGCCGAGCGCCACGCCCTTGCCGGCAACCGGCGCGATCTTCGAAATCCACGACGGCTGCGTCGCTTCCAGGACATTGAACGCCCAGAAAAACAGCAGCAGCGATAGCGCAATCGCCAGCACGTTGTCGCCGAACATCAGCAGGCCGAGTTGAACCACCACCAGCGAAATGATAGCGGCATTGAAGACCAATTTCATCCTGCCGTGGCGCTCGGCCAGAATCACCGCTGGCACCATCAGGGCGAACGAAACCAGCACCACCGGAAGGTACACCTTCCAGTGCTCCACCACCGGCAGACCGCCACCGGCGACCAGCGCCGCCGGCACGAGCACCCACATCGTGGTCTGAATCAGGTGCAACGAAAACACGCCGAAATTCAGCCGCATCAGCTGCGGATCCGCAAGCACGTCAATGAACCGCGCATTCATGGCCCGCGGCACTGGCGGCGCATCGGGCACCACGCGCAACACCACGAAGACCGCACCGACGGCAAGCAAGGCGGTGAGCCAGAAAATTCCGCCCATGCCGATCCACGCATACAGCAACGGAGCGGCAACCATCGACAAGGCGAACATCAGGCCGATGCTGCCACCGATCATCGCCATCACCTTGGTCCGGTGCTGATCGCGCGTCAGATCGGCGGCAAGTGCGGTGACCGCGGCGGAGATCGCACCGGCTCCCTGCAGCACGCGACCCACGATCACCATGTGAATGCTCTCCGCAAGCGCGGCGACGACGCTGCCGACAAGAAATATCAACAGGCCGACGACGATCACCGGTTTACGACCGAAGCGGTCCGAGGCGGCGCCAAACGCGATCTGAAGGCAAGCCTGGGTCAGTCCGTAGGCACCGATCGCGATCCCGACCAGGGTGAGGTCATCACCGCCCGGCATGGTCGCGGCGTGGACCGCGAACACGGGCAGTATCAGGAACAGGCCGAGCATGCGCAGCCCGAAAATCGCAGCAAGCGCCGCGCCCGCCCGGCGCTCGTCGGCGGTCATCGAATCATGGGCGGGAGAGGACATCGGATACGTCTTCGATTAAACCAAAGTGCGGATTCTACCAGTTACGCGCCGCCCGACGTCGTCTCGATTCGGTCGCGGGCGTTTGTCCGCGACCACGGTTGTCTCGTATAGTCATGTGTCGTCCCCAACCAGCAAGCGCTGCCGCACACCATGGACTGGATCCGCATTCGCGGGGCCCGCACCCACAATCTCAAGAACGTGAATGTGGACCTGCCACGCAACCGTCTCACCGTGATTACCGGACTGTCCGGCTCGGGCAAGTCCTCGCTGGCCTTCGACACGCTGTATGCGGAAGGCCAGCGACGCTACGTGGAATCTCTGTCGGCCTATGCCCGCCAGTTTCTGCAGCTGATGGAAAAGCCCGATGTCGACACCATCGAAGGCCTGTCACCGGCGATCTCGATCGAGCAGAAGGCCACCAGCCACAATCCACGCTCGACGGTGGGTACAGTCACCGAGATTCACGACTACCTGCGCCTGCTCTATGCCCGCGCGGGAACGCCACACTGTCCCGACCATCCGGAGCGGGCTCTCGAAGCGCAAACCATATCGCAGATGGTAGATCAAGTGCTGGCGCTTCCCGCCGAGACCCGCTTGATGATCCTCGCGCCAGTGGTCACCGGGCGCAAGGGCGAGCAACACGATCTGCTCGCCGAATTACGCGCCCAGGGTTTCGTGCGGGTTCGTATCGACGGCGCCATCCACGAACTGGACGAGATGCCCGCACTGCAGAAAGGCAAGCGCCACAGCGTCGATATCGTCGTCGACCGCCTGAAGGTTCGCGTCGACCAGCGCGGGCGCATCGCGGAGTCGTTCGAAACCGCGCTGACGCATTCGGACGGACGCGCAATCGCGCTCCAAATGGACGACGGCACCGAGCACCTGTTTTCCGCACGCTTTGCCTGCCCGATCTGTTCCTACGCGCTCGCCGAACTCGAGCCGCGACTGTTCTCCTTCAACAATCCGGCAGGCGCCTGCCCAACCTGCGACGGTCTCGGGCATGTCGACTTCTTCGATCCCCAACGGGTCGTCGCGCACCCCGAACTGTCGCTTGCCGCCGGAGCGATCCGTGGCTGGGATCGCCGAAATTCATTCTATTTCCAGATGCTCGGCAGTCTCGCCGAGCACTACGGCTTCGACGTCGAAACACCTTTCGAAGCACTGCCGGAGAAGGCCCGCGCGGTCGTACTCCACGGTTCGGGGCGGGAAAAGATCGCCTTTCACTACGCATCGGACAGCGGCCGCACGGTGAGCAAGACGCATCCGTTCGAAGGCATCCTGCCCAACCTCGAACGGCGTTACCGCGAAACCGACTCGCTGGCGGTGCGCGAGGAACTCTCCCGCTACCGCGTCAAGCGCGCCTGCCCCTCCTGCGCAGGCACCCGACTGCGGCGCGAAGCCCGTCATGTTTTGGTCGGTGGCCGCGCCCTGGTCGAGCTTGGCGCCATGCCCCTGGCCGCCTGCAAGCAGTTCTTCGACACGCTGCAACTGCACGGGCACCGTGCCGCAGTGGCCGAGAAGATCGTACGCGAGATCAGCGCACGGCTCGGTTTCCTGATCAATGTGGGGTTGTCCTATCTGTCCCTCGACCGCTCCGCCGACACGCTTTCCGGCGGCGAGGCACAGCGCATCCGCCTGGCCAGCCAGATCGGATCGGGGCTGACCGGTGTCATGTACGTCCTTGACGAGCCCTCCATCGGCCTGCATCAGCGCGACAACGATCGTCTGCTCCAGACCCTCGCGCAGCTGCGCGACCTCGGCAATTCCGTCATCATCGTCGAACACGACGAGGACGCGATACGCGCCGCGGACCATGTAATCGACATGGGCCCGGGGGCCGGAGAACACGGCGGTGAAGTGGTCGCCGTCGGCCCCCCCGAGAAGATCATTCACCACGACACTTCCCTGACCGGCGCCTACTTGAGTGGCCGCCTTTCAATCCCGATTCCGGCACGGCGCCGCCTACCTGACCCCGCGCGCATGCTGACGCTCCAGGGATGTCGTGGCAACAACCTGAAAGGTGTGGACCTGAAACTTCCCTGCGGCCTGCTGACCTGCATCACCGGGGTGTCCGGATCCGGCAAATCCACCCTGATCAACGACACCCTCCATGCCGTCACCGCGCGCCACCTCAACCGGGCGACCACCGAGCCCGCGGATCACGACGCCGTTCAGGGACTGGAGGCCTTCGACAAGGTCATCAACGTCGACCAAGCCCCAATCGGGCGCACCCCACGCTCGAACCCCGCAACCTATACCGGCCTGTTCACCCCTATTCGCGAGTTGTTCGCCGGTGTCCCCGAAGCCCGCACGCGTGGCTACGGTCCGGGTCGATTTTCGTTCAACGTCAAGGGGGGGCGCTGCGAAGCGTGCCAGGGCGACGGCCTGATCAAGGTCGAAATGCACTTCCTGCCCGACATGTACGTCCCTTGCGATGTCTGCCATGGCAGCCGTTACAACCGCGAAACCCTCGAAGTACGATACAAGGGTCGGAACATCTTCGAAGTGCTCGAAATGACCGTCGAACAGGCACACGAGTTCTTCGCCGCCGTCCCCGCCATCGCGCGCAAGCTCGACACCCTGATCGCGGTCGGACTAGGCTACATTCGCCTCGGCCAGAGCGCGACGACCCTGTCCGGAGGCGAAGCGCAACGCGTAAAGCTTGCACTCGAACTCTCCAAGCGCGACACTGGTCGCACACTGTACATACTCGACGAACCAACCACGGGGCTGCACTTTCGCGACATCGAACTCCTGCTGACCGTACTGACCCGGCTGCGCGACCAGGGGAATACCGTAGTCGTGATCGAGCACAATCTTGACGTGATCAAGACCGCGGACTGGATCATTGATCTCGGCCCCGAAGGCGGCGACGGCGGCGGGCGAATCATCGCCGAAGGCCCACCCGAGGAGATCGTCCGCTACGATGGCAGCCACACCGGCCGCTATCTTCGCCCCCTGCTCGAAAAACGGAACGAAAGACAACTCGATACATGACCGACCACGCGCAATGTACGTTCGGGCCCGCCAATCACCTACAATGATGGATTCCGAACGATGTCATTCGCAATTCGACCGGAGCACGAAAAATGGCGGAACAGGCCCCCTCGACGCCGGACAGCCGCTTTCTGGAGCGGGTGGAACGCCGTGCGCGTTTCCTGAAGACCCTATTCATTGCCGAAATGGGCATCTACCTCTCGCCCGACGAACAGCAGCGCAAACGAACCATCGAAATGCTCGTGCGGCTGATTGCCCGGCAGAGTGAGTTGCCCCACCTCAAGCCCTCCACGCTCGAAGAGGCCTACGGCATCATTCGGGAGCATCTCGAATCGATGCAGAGGGTACTGCCGCACGACGTACAGTACCGCAACCGGATCCGCCGCAACTGGTAGCCATCACGCTTATCCACCGTAACCATCCGGATTCGACGACTGCCAGCGCCACGAATCCTCGCACATCGCAGGCAGGTCGCGGATCGCCCTCCACCCCAACAGTCTCGCGGCCAGCGACGGATCCGCCCAGCAGGCCGCCACATCCCCTTCACGTCGTTCGACCACGCGATACGGAATCGGCTTTCCACAGGCCAGGGAATAGGCGTTGATCACCTCGAGCACGCTGTAACCTCGCCCGGTGCCGAGATTCAGGCACACCGTCGGAGGAAGCTGGCCGATCTGCTCAAGCGCCCGTACGTGCGCAAGCGCGAGATCCACCACGTGAATATAGTCGCGCACGCCGGTGCCATCGGGCGTGGCGTAGTCGTCGCCAAAGATCCGCACGTAGTCACGGACACCCACCGCCACCTGGCTGACGAACGGCATCAGATTGTTGGGCATGCCACGCGGATCCTCACCGATACACCCGCTCTCATGCGCCCCGACCGGATTGAAGTAGCGCAGGATCACCACGCGCCATGCGGGATCCGCCGCCGCTGCGTCCAGCAACACCCGCTCTGACATCGCCTTGCTCCAGCCATAAGGATTCGAAGGCAGAATCGCCGCCTGCTCGGTGAGCGGCAAACGAGCTGGCTCACCGTAGACCGTGGCGGAAGAACTGAAGACCAGCTGCCGGACACCGGCTTGCGCCATGACCTCAAGCAGCACAATCGTTCCGCTGACGTTGTTGCGATAGTAAAGCAGCGGTTGCGCGACCGACTCACCAACGGCCTTGAGTGCCGCGAAGTGCACCACGGCATCAATGTCGTGACGCGCGAAGACGTCGCGCAGCATTGACCGGTCCGCGATGTCGAAATGATAGACGCCCGCAAGCGCGCGCCCCGCGAGCGTCTGCACACGCCGCAGCGCCTCCGGATTCGCGTTGCAAAGGTTGTCCACCACCACCACATCGTGCCCCGTGGCGAGCAACTCCAGACAGGTGTGGGAGCCTATGTAGCCGGCTCCCCCCGTAACCAATACAGTAGTCATCGTCAAACCAGTCAATTCGCTATAATCACAAGTCGCCAACCCGACTCAGCCTTGGTCATCGCCCATGCAACTCCAGACGCACGCGCCCTTGCGCATCGACAAATGGTTGTGGGCTGCGCGTTTTTACAAGACTCGCAGCCTGGCGCGCACCGCGATCGAAGCCGGACATGTGCGCGTCAACAATGCTCGCGTCAAGCCATCGCGAGAACTGCGCACCGGCGAACACGTTCGTATTGAGCGAGGGGGAGAAACCTTCGAGATCGTGGTCCAGAAACTCGATGAGCGCCGCGGTCCCGCGAGCGTTGCCGCGGAAATGTATACGGAAACCCCAGCAAGTCTGGCAGAACGCAGTGCCGCGGCGCAAATGCGCGCGCTGTCGCGTGCCGACGCCGTCCCCGGACCGCGCCCGACGAAACGGGATCGTCGGCAGATTGAACGACTGCGCTCCTCCTCGCCTACGTAACCCCCCGCTGGGAATAAAACCGCGCTTGCAGCGGGAACGCAGCCCCACCTGGTGCATGCCCCGAAATGAAGGCCTGACGCTTTCGCGCAGATCCCCCGCCTCTCGACACCCAAGCGGCTCGGACATTCGGAGGCTTCCTGTTCGGACGAAAAAAAACCGGCCTTTCGACCGGTTCTTCATGTGCGCTCAAGCAGCTTCAGGCTGTGCCTGTTCAGTCTCACTGTCGACCTCTGACTCTTCAGGTCTGTCCATCAGTTCGACCAGTGCCATCGGTGCGTTATCACCGTCACGAAAACCGAACTTCAGGATACGCAGGTACCCGCCATTTCGATTAGCGTAGCGCGGACCCAGCTGGTCGAAGAGCTTGACCACCATGTCGCGATCGCGCATCCGGTTGAAGGCAAGCCGCCGGTTGGCGACACTGGGCTTCTTGCCGAGCGTGATCAGAGGCTCGACCACTCGACGCAGTTCCTTGGCTTTCGGCAGCGTGGTCTTGATAACCTCGTGCCGGAGCAACGAATTCGCCATGTTGCGGAACATCGCCTGACGATGGCTGCTCGTGCGATTCAGCTTGCGAAGACCATGACGGTGACGCATTTCATTCCCTCACTTGACCAGCGCCCTCAACCGAGCTTCTCGAGCCCTGCAGGCGGCCAGTTTTCCAGTTTCATTCCAAGCGTAAGACCACGGGTGGCCAACACTTCCTTGATTTCGTTCAGGGACTTCCGCCCCAGGTTCGGCGTCTTGAGCAGTTCCGTTTCCGTACGCTGAATCAGGTCACCGATATAGTAGATGTTTTCGGCCTTAAGACAGTTTGCCGAACGCACCGTCAACTCGAGATCATCGACCGGACGCAACAGAACCGGATCCACCTCTTCCTGCTTGGTGACCGGGCCTTCCGGCTCGGTGCCTTCAAGCTCGGCGAAGACCGAGAGTTGGTCCATCAGTACGCGGGCAGCGTAACGGATGGCTTCTTCAGGGTCGACCGCACCGTTGGTTTCGATTTCGATAACCAGACGGTCAAGGTCGGTTCTCTGTTCGACGCGGGCGCTCTCCACCATGTAGCTGACGCGCCGCACGGGACTGAACGAAGCGTCGAGCATGACGCGACCAATGGTCTTGCTTTCCTCGTTGGCCGGACGGGTATTGGCCGGTACATAGCCACGACCTTCCTCGACCTTGATTTCCATGTCGAGCTTGCCACCCGGAGCCAGATGTGCGATGACGTGATCCGGATTGATGATCTCGACGTCATGCGTGGTCTCGATATCCCCAGCGGTGACGACGCCGTCGCCCGACTTCGACAACCGCAACAGGGCCTCGCCGCGGTTGTGCAGCTTGAGGACGACGCCCTTGAGGTTCAATAGAACGTCTACGATATCCTCACGCACACCATCGAGCGTCGAATACTCGTGCAGAACACCCTCGATGCTGACCTCGGTAGCAGCGCAACCGGGAAGCGAAGACAGCAGAATGCGCCGCAGCGCGTTTCCCAGGGTGTGGCCAAAACCCCGCTCGAACGGCTCCATCGTCACACGTGCCAGCAGCGGTGTGACGTTTTGCACGTCGATGATGCGCGGTTTCAGCAATGAATTGCTTTGCATCAGCAAGTTCCTCGGGCCTTGTTACTTAGAGACGAAACGATTAGCGGGAATACAATTCCACAACCAGATTCTCGTTGAGCGTCGGCGGCAGCTCGGTACGCTGGGGATATGCCTTGAACACACCCTTGCCACCCTTGGCGTCAACCTCGACCCACTCGGGATAGCCACGCGAGTTGGCCGCTTCGAGCGCCGCCTTGACCCGCAACTGCCCGCGTGCACGCTCAGTCAACTCAACGACATCACCCGGCCGCACGACATAGGACGGAATATTCACCCGCTTGCCATTGACCAGCACACCATTATGACGCACCAGTTGACGGGACTCGGCGCGCGACGCGCCAAAGCCCATGCGATAGGTCACCGAATCGAGACGGCCTTCAAGCAACTGAAGAAGGTTCTCACCAGTCTGCCCGCGCCGACGATCGGCTTCAGCATAAACCCGGCGGAACTGACCTTCCAGAACACCGTAAAGACGACGAATCTTCTGCTTCTCACGAAGCTGCACGCCATAACCGGACAGACGCTGCCCGGAGCGCTGACCATGCTGACCCGGCGCGTACGAACGACGTTCGATGGCGCACTTGTCAGTAAAGCACTTCTCGCCCTTCAAAAACAACTTCTCGCCCTCGCGACGGCATTGGCGGCACTTGGGATCCAGATTACGAGCCACGTTTAACTCCTTGACGTATGCGCGCGGTCAAATGCGGCGCTTTTTGGGCGGACGGCAACCATTGTGCGGAATCGGGGTGATATCCGTGATGCTCGCGATCTTGATGCCGATCGCGTTGAGCGCACGGACGGCGGATTCACGACCGGGGCCAGGCCCCTTGATCCGCACTTCCAAATTCTTGATCCCGCACTCCTGAGCGGCCTTGCCGGCCGCCTCTGCCGCCACCTGGGCAGCGAACGGTGTGCTCTTGCGCGAGCCCTTGAACCCGGCGCCGCCGGATGTTGCCCACGACAACGCATTGCCCTGGCGATCGGTGATCGTGATGATCGTATTGTTGAAGCTCGCGTGAACGTGAGCGATACCTTCCGCAACGTTCTTCTTGACCTTCTTGCGAACCTTCGCAGCTGTCTTAGCCATTATCTGCTACCCCTGTCACTTCTTCTTGCCGGCGATGGCCTTGCGCGGCCCCTTGCGCGTACGCGCGTTCGTGCGCGTACGCTGCCCACGGAGCGGCAGCCCACGGCGATGACGGAAACCACGATAGCATCCGAGATCCATGAGTCGCTTGATGCTCATCGTGACTTCACGACGCAGATCACCTTCGACGATGAACTTGCCAACTTCCTCACGCAAACGATCCATGTCCGCCTCGGTCAATTCCTTGACCTTGGTGGTCCGGGCAATACCGGAAGCATCGCAAATCTTTTGAGCACGCGTACGCCCGATTCCATAGATGGCGGTGAGCGCAATCTCGGCATGCTTGTGATTGGGAATGTTTACCCCTGCAATACGGGCCATTCGACTACCCCAAAAAGCGAAACATTAAATTTTAATCTTTATCAACAAGAAGATCAACCCTGGCGCTGCTTGTGACGCGGATCGCTGCAGATGACCCGCACCACGCCCTTGCGTCGGATGATCTTGCAATGACGGCACAACCGCTTGACCGATGCCTGAACTCTCATTTTCTTGCTCCTGTTCCCAGTTTCTTGATTACTTTGTCCGGAACACGATCCGGGCCTTGCTCAGGTCATACGGCGTCAACTGCACGGTGACCTTGTCCCCGGGAAGGATGCGAATGTAGTGCATACGCATCTTCCCCGAGATGTAGCCCAGAACGACGTGTCCGTTCTCAAGCTTTACCCTGAAGGTTGCATTGGGGAGGTTCTCGAGAACCTCTCCCTGCATTTCAATGACGTCTTCTTTAGCCATGCCTCACCTGGTCGGGAATCCAGAGCCCTTGAAGTTGGCCTTCTTGAGCAGGCTCTCGTACTGATGAGACATGATGTGCGACTGAACCTGATTCATGAAGTCCATCGTCACGACGACGATGATCAACAGCGACGTACCACCAAAATAGAACGGCACGTTCCAGCGCAGAATCAAGAACTCGGGCAAAAGGCACACGAGCGTGATGTAGATCGCACCTACCAGCGTCAGGCGAGTCAGGATCTTGTCGATGTAACGCGCCGTCTGGTCTCCGGGGCGAATGCCTGGAATGAACGCGCCACTCTTCTTCAGGTTGTCCGCCGTATCACGCGCATTGAACACCAGCGCGGTATAGAAGAAACAGAAGAACACGATCGCCGCAGCGTACAACATCACGTAGATCGGTTGCCCTGGAGCCAGTGTGGAAGAGATGTCGCGAAGCCACGTCCATCCTTCAGACGAACCAAACCACTGACCCAACGTCGCCGGGAACAAAATGATGCTCGACGCAAAGATCGGCGGAATCACCCCGGCCATGTTGAGCTTCAACGGCAGGTGCGAGCTCTGCCCGCCGTAAATCTTGTTGCCCACCTGGCGCTTCGCGTAATTCACGAGAATCTTGCGCTGCCCACGCTCCACGAACACCACGAATCCGGTGACCACCACGACAAGTACGCAAATCACCAGCGCTGTAAAGGGATGCATCGCACCGGTACGAACCAGCTCGAACAATCCACCAATGGCACTGGGCAAACCCGCGACAATGCCGGCGAAAATGATCAGCGAAATCCCGTTGCCGATGCCGCGTTCGGTGATCTGCTCGCCGAGCCACATCAGGAACATCGTTCCGGTAACGAGGGTCGCCACGGTCACGAAGCGGAACATCAGCCCCGGATCGAGTACCAACCCCTGTTGCGTCTCCAACGCAATCGAGATCCCGATCGCCTGTGCCAACGCAAGCACCAGAGTGCCATAACGGGTGTACTGCGTGATCTTGCGCCTGCCCGCTTCGCCCTCTTTCTTGAGCTGTTCGAGCGCAGGAACCGCAACGGTCATCAACTGCATGATGATCGATGCGGAAATGTACGGCATGATGCCGAGCGCAAAAATCGTGAAACGGGACAATGCCCCGCCCGAAAACAGATTGAACACGCCGAGGATGCCGCCCGCCTGCGACTGAAACAATTCGGCGAGACGTTCGGGGTCGATTCCGGGAACCGGAATGTGTGCGCCGATACGATAGACGATCAACGCACCCAGAACGAAAAGGATCCGTTTCTTCAGATCCCCGAATCGCCCCGTGCTTCCCAGCGTGGCTGCAGAATTTGCCACCGTCGGATTCCTTGTCGCTTTTTACTCGCTGACGACGACCGTGCCGCCAGCAGCCTCGATCGCAGCCTTCGCGCCCTTGGTCGCTCCGACACCACGCAGCGTAACCTTGCGGCTGATCGCTCCCGAGAGAATGACCTTTGCCGACAACGCATCCGCAGGAACCACACCCGCCTGCATCAGCACCAGCAAGTCGATGTCGTCAACCGGAAGCTTCTCGATCTCGGACGTACGCACCTCAACATTGCGTCCGGCCGTCAACGAAACGAAACCACGCTTGGGCAAGCGGCGCTGAAGCGGCATCTGCCCGCCTTCGAAGCCTACCTTGTGAAATCCGCCCGCACGCGATTTCTGGCCCTTGTGACCACGGCCGCAGGTCTTGCCCAGACCACTGCCGATACCGCGACCCACGCGTCGAGCAGCCTTCTTGGCGCCCTCGCCGGGCTTGATCGTATTCAGTCGCATCTCAACTCTCCCACTTCAGCAGGTAGGAAACCTTGTTGATCATGCCGCGCACCTCGGGAGTATCCTGAAGTTCGACCGAATGATTCAGTCGGCGCAGCCCGAGACCGCGCACGGTTGCGCGGTGCGATTGCTTGGTACCGATCACGCTCTTGACCAGCGTGACCTTGATCTTCTTGTCGGACATTGCTTACCCCAGGATCTCTTCGACCGACTTGCCCCGCTTGGCGGCAATCTCGGCCGGCGTGTTGATTGCCAGCAACCCGTTGATCGTGGCGCGCACGACATTGTAGGGATTGGAAGAACCAATGCACTTGCAGATCACGTCGGTCACGCCCATGACTTCGAACACCGCGCGCATCGGCCCCCCGGCGATGATTCCAGTACCACTCGGAGCGGGCTGCATCAACACCTTGGCGGCACCGTGATGGCCGACCACAGTGTGCTGGAGCGTGCCGTTCTTGAGCGAAACCTTCGCCAACTTTCGACGAGCCTCGTCCATGGCCTTTTGCACCGCTACGGGCACTTCACGGGACTTGCCCTTGCCCATGCCGATACCGCCATCGCCGTCACCGACGACCGTCAATGCAGCGAAACCGAGGATACGACCACCCTTGACGACCTTCGTGACACGGTTGATCGCGACCATCTTCTCGCGCAAACCATCGTCACGCTCTTCATTGGCCTGCGAACGCTTGCCTTGTTGCTTAGCCATACCAATCCCCGCTTAAAACTTCAGTCCGCCGGCACGGGCGGCTTCGGCCAGCGCCTGCACGCGACCGTGATAAAGAAACCCGGAGCGATCGAACGCAACGCTTTCGATACCGGCGGCCTTCGCACGCTCTGCGATCAGCTTGCCAACCAACTCCGCCGCGGCCTTGTTGCCGCCATGCTTTACCTGCGAGCGAACTTCCGGCTCCACCGTGGAGGCGGACGCGAGCACGCGCGAACGGCAGCCCGAAATGACCTGGGCGTAGATATGCGAGTTGGAACGATAAACGGCCAGACTCACTGCCTTCAGCTCTGCGATCTTGGCTCGGGTTTTGCGAGCACGGCGCAGACGAACTTGCTTTTTGTTCATGACGAACCGCCCTTACTTCTTCTTGGTTTCCTTGAGCACAACCACCTCGTCCGAATAACGGACGCCCTTGCCCTTGTAGGGCTCGGGTTGGCGATAGGCCCGAACTTCGGCCGCGACCTGACCGACCAGTTGCTTGTCGATACCCTTGATCACGATTTCGGTCTGCGTAGGCGTCTCCACCTTGATGCCGTCCGGCATCTGATGAACGACCGGGTGCGAGAAGCCGAGCGACAAGTTGAGCTTGTCGCCTTGCGCCTGGGCACGGTACCCGACGCCAACCAGATTGAGCTTGCGCTCGAAACCCTTGCTGACACCGATGACCATGTTGTTCACCAGCGCACGCATGGTTCCGGACATTGCACGCGCATTGGCCACACCTTCAACCGCCTTGCACTGAAGAGCGTCACCCTCGCGCTCAACGCTGACACCGGCGCCAATACGCTGCGACAACGTGCCGAGAGGCCCCTTCACGTTGACCTGCCCGGCTTCCACCTTGACTTCCACACCGGCCGGCACGGGGATTGGATTCTTAGCTACTCGAGACATGTAACCCCCTTACGCGACGTAGCAGATAACTTCGCCGCCGACGCGTCCCGCACGCGCGGCACGATCGGTCATGACTCCACGCGGCGTAGACACGATCGCCACACCCAGACCATTCATGACCTTGGGAAGACTCTGACTACCCTTGTAGATTCGCAGACCGGGACGGCTGACACGTTCGATGCGCTCGATGACCGGGCGACCGGCGTAATACTTCAGCGCGACGTCGAGCTCAGGCTTTCCAGCGTTCTCGCGCACGGAATAGCCATCAATATAACCTTCGTCGTGAAGCACCTTTGCGATCGCAACCTTGAGCTTGGAACTCGGCATCGTCACGCTGGCTTTTTGCGCCTGCTGCCCGTTGCGAATCCGGGTCAACATGTCGGCGACAGGATCGGACATACTCATTTCATTCTCTCCTTACCAGCTCGCCTTGGTCACACCCGGAACCTCGCCCCGGAACACCAGGTCACGAAGTTTGTTCCGGCACAGCCCGAACTTGCGGAACACACCGCGCGGCCGACCGGTCAGGGCGCAACGATTACGACCACGCACCGGACTGGCGTTGCGCGGCAGCTGCTGCAGCTTGAGACGCGCCTCCATGCGCTCCTCTTCGGAGAGCTTCGTGTCCTTGATGCGAGCGACCAGTTCCGCACGCTTGGCAGCGAACTTTTCCACCAGCTTGCGACGCTTCTCTTCGCGATTGATCAAAGCAACCTTTGCCATATCACCCTCAATTCTTGAACGGAAACTTGAACGCCGCCAGCAGCGCCTTCGCTTCTTCGTCGGTCTTGGCCGTCGTCGTGATGCTGATATTCATCCCGCGGAGCGCATCGATCTTGTCGTACTCGATCTCCGGGAAAATGATCTGCTCCTTGACGCCAATGTTGTAATTGCCACGACCGTCAAACGCCTTGCCGGACACCCCACGGAAGTCGCGAACACGCGGCAGCGCAACGGAAATCAGACGATCGAGAAACTCGTACATGCGCGGACCGCGCAGAGTCACCATGCACCCGATCGGATAACCATCACGAATCTTGAAGCCCGCAATCGATTTGCGAGCCTTGGTCACAACCGGCTTCTGGCCTGCGATCTTGGTCATGTCACCGACCGCATTCTCAAGAATCTTCTTGTCGCCAACCGCCTCACCGACCCCCATGTTCAGGGTGATCTTCGTGATCCGCGGAACTTCCATGACAGACTTGTAACCGAACTGCTTGAGCAATTCGGGAGCAACTGTCTCGGTATAGAATTCTTTCAAGCGCGCCATTGTCACTCCTTAGGCGTCCACAAGTTCGCCGTTCGACTTGAAGAAGCGCGCCTTGCGACCATCCTCAAGCACCTTGATGCCGACACGATCGGCTTTCTGCGTCGCCGGATTGAAAAGCGCCACATTCGAAATGTGAATCGGCATCTCCTTCTCGACGATGCCACCCACCTCGCCCTTCATGGGATTGGGGCGAACGTGTTTCTTGACGCGATTCACACCCTCGACGACCAACCGCTCCGCATCGACACGACGCGACACGGCGCCACGACGGCCCTTGTCCTTACCAGCGAGAATCACGACCTCATCACCCTTGCGGATCTTGTTCATCTCGACACCCCTCAGAGCACTTCAGGCGCAAGCGAGACGATCTTCATGAACTTCTCGGTGCGCAGCTCGCGCGTCACCGGCCCGAAGATACGGGTGCCGATCGGCTCGAGCTTGTTGTTCAACAAAACCGCGGCATTGCCGTCGAATTTGACCAGCGCACCATCCGGCCGACGCACGCCCTTGGCCGTACGCACGACCACGGCGTTGTAAACGTCGCCCTTCTTGACGCGCCCACGCGGCGCCGCATCCTTGATGGTTACCTTGATAATGTCACCAATGCCCGCGTAGCGGCGCTTGGATCCACCAAGGACCTTGATGCACATCACCGAACGCGCGCCGGAATTATCCGCCACGTTCAGCATGGACTGCATTTGAATCATGAATATATCTCCAACTTTCCCCGCCGTAGCGGTCAGTCTTGGAACCCGTACGGGTAGGGAGCTCAAACGAGCGGGAAGCAAAGATTTAAAAGTATAACAGCTTGGCAATCAAATTGCCAAGCTGTTTGAATCAAACTGCTAACACGATCAAGCCGGATCAGATGATCCGCGCTTTCTCGAGCACCTGGGCGACACGCCAGGCCTTGCTACGGGAGATCGGACGACATTCCTCGATCTCGACGAGATCGCCGTGACCGGCGACTTCATTCTCGTCGTGAGCGTGATACTTTGCGGTCTTGGTCATGACCTTACCGTAAAGCTCATGCTTGACACGACGCTCGACAAGCACGGTCACGGTCTTTTGCATCTTGTCGCTGACGACGCGCCCGACCAGGGCGCGACGGACCTTTTGCTTCTCTTCGCTCATTATTGCATCGCCTTTTCACGCAGGATGGTACGTACCCGTGCGATATCACGACGCACCTTCCCGAGTTGACTCGTATTGCTCAACTGTTGCGTGGCCAGCTGCATACGCAGCGAAAACTGAGCCTTCAACAGATCGAGCAACTCTTTGTTCAGGTCTTCGGCGCTCTTGGCGCGGAGTTCGCTCGCTTTCATGATCATCCCAAGTGGCGCGTGACGAAAACGGTTTCGAACGGAAGCTTGGCCGCAGCCAGACGAAAAGCTTCACGCGCGAGGGATTCGTTCACGCCATCCATTTCATACAATACCTTGCCAGGCTGGATCTCGGCGACCCAATACTCCGGGTTACCCTTACCGTTACCCATACGCACTTCAGCGGGTTTGCTGGAGATGGGCTTGTCCGGAAAAACCCGGATCCAGATTCGACCGCCACGCTTGATGTGACGCGTCATCGCCCGACGTGCGGACTCGATCTGACGTGCGGTCAGACGTCCACGTCCGACGGCCTTCAGTCCGAACTCACCGAAACTGACCTTCGCACCACGAGTGGCCATGCCGGTGTTCCGACCCTTGTGCTCCTTGCGGTATTTTCTTCTCGACGGCTGCAGCATTATTCACTCCTGCTCTCTTCCTGGCCGCGACCGTCCCCACCCGCACGACGGGCAGGACGACGGCCGGGACGATTGTCACCATCATTACGCGGAGCACCACGCCGACCACGACGCGGTTCCGGTTCAGCCTCGGCAACAACCGGCTTTTCATTACGACCAAGCATCTCGCCCTTGTACACCCAGACCTTGATTCCGATGATGCCGTAGGTGGTCTTGGCTTCGGAGACACCGTAATCAATGTCGGCACGCAGCGTGTGCAGCGGCACGCGACCTTCGCGATACCACTCCGTACGCGCGATCTCGGCACCATTGAGACGGCCCGCGCTCATGATCTTGATGCCTTGCGCACCCAGACGCATCGCGTTCTGCATTGCACGCTTCATTGCACGGCGGAACATGATGCGCTTTTCGAGTTGCTGCGCGATGGAGTCAGCGATGAGCTGAGCGTCCACTTCCGGCTTGCGCACTTCCTCGATGTTTACGTGCACCGGCACACCCATGATCCGCTGCAGATCACGCTTGAGCGCCTCGATGTCCTCGCCCTTCTTGCCGATAACGACGCCAGGACGCGCACTGAACAGCGTGATACGGGCGTTCTTGGCCGGACGCTCGATGATGATGCGACCGACCGAAGCATGCGCCAGGCGCTTTTTGAGAAACGACCGAACCTTGAGGTCCTCGTGCAACATGTTCGCGTAGTCGCCGCTCGGGGCGAACCAGCGCGAAGACCAGTCGCGCGTGACCGCAAGGCGGAAACCGGTCGGATGAATTTTCTGACCCATAATGACTCCTTATTCCCCGACGGTCACGAAGATGTGGCAAGTCGGCTTGAGGATCCGGTTACCCCGGCCTTTTGCCCGTGCAGTGAAACGCTTCAACGTCATGCCTTCCTCAACACTGATCGTCTTTACTTTCAGCGTATCGATGTCGGCACCGTCGTTGTGTTCCGCGTTCGCGATCGCCGACTCGACGACCTTGCGAATGATCTTTGCACCCTTCTTCGGCGAAAAGGCAAGAATATTGAGTGCCTGATCAACCGGCATGCCTCGTACCTGGTCCGCGACGAGCCGTCCCTTTTGCGCGGACAAGCGGACACCACGAAGAATCGCTCTGGTTTCCATATTCACTCCTTACCGCTTCGCCTTCTTGCTGGCGGCATGACCCTTGAAGGTCCGCGTCAGCGCGAATTCACCAAGTTTGTGGCCAACCATGTTCTCGGAGATGAACACCGGAACATGCTGTCGACCGTTATGGACCGCAATCGTCAGACCAACGAAATCGGGCAGGACCGTGGAACGACGCGACCATGTCTTGATCGGGCGCTTGTCGTTGCTTGCGCGGGCGGCGTCGACCTTCTTCAACAGATGGGCGTCGACGAACGGGCCCTTTTTGATAGAACGTGCCATTTCCTACCTCTTATCGCTTGTTCCGACGCTGGACGATCATCTTGTCCGTGCGCTTGTTGCTGCGGGTACGATACCCCTTCGCCGGCTGGCCCCACGGACTGCGCGGCACGCCACCTTCGCCGGTGCGACCTTCACCGCCACCGTGCGGGTGATCGATCGGGTTCATCGCAACACCACGGACCGTCGGACGAATACCGCGCCAGCGGTTCGCGCCAGCCTTGCCGATCTTGCGCAGGGCGTGCTCTCCGTTGCCAACCTCACCGATGGTCGCGCGGCACTCCACGTGCACCCGACGCACCTCGCCCGAACGCAGACGAATCTGCGCATAGCTGCCTTCACGGGCAAGCAACTGCACCGAGGTACCGGCCGACCGCGCGATCTGCGCACCCTTGCCCGGCGTCAGCTCGACGCAATGAATCGTGGTACCGACCGGAATGTTGCGAATCGGCAAGGTGTTACCCGGCTTGATCGGCGCTTCGGAGCCGCTGATCAGTTCCTGACCCACCGACATGCCACGGGTCGCGATCACGTAAGCGCGCTCACCATCGGCATAACAGACCAGGGCGATGTTCGCCGAGCGGTTGGGATCGTACTCGATGCGCTCGACCCGCCCCACGATACCGTCCTTGATCCGCCGAAAATCGACGACGCGATAATGCTGCTTGTGACCACCGCCCTTGTGGCGAACAGTGATTCGACCACTGTTGTTACGACCCGAACCACGTGACTGCTTCTCGACCAGTGCAGCGTGGGGACGTCCCTTGTAGAGGTCAGCATTGACCACCTTGACCATGGCGCGACGGCCGGCCGAGGTGGGCTTCAATTTAACGATTGCCATGTTTCCGTCACTCCCCGGCCGCGAAGTTGATTTCCTGACCCGGCTTCAGGCATACGAACGCCTTCTTCCAGTCCTTGCGCCGGCCCATGATCTTGCCGAACCGTTTCTGCTTGCCCTTGACGTTGGCAATCTGAACGGATTTGACCTCGACCTTGAAGAGCAGCTCGACCGCAGCCTTGACTTCCGGCTTCGTCGCTGAGCTTGCAACCTTGAACACGATCTGCTCGTTCTTGTCGGCGATTTGGGTGGCTTTCTCGGACACCTGGGGCGCGAGCAGCACCTGCATCAAGCGCTGTTGATTGATTCCGCTCATTGCCAGACCTCCTCCATCTTGGCCAGCGCGCCCTTGGTCACCAGCACCTTCGGGAAATTGACCAGCGAAACCGGATCGGTTTCAGCGACCTCGAGCACCAGCACCTTATGCAGGTTCCGCGAGGACAAAAACAGGTTTTCATCGAACTCGTCGGTGATCACCAGCACCGAGTCCAGCCCCATGCCCTTGAGCTTGTTGGCCAGCAAACGGGTCTTGGGCGCCTCGAGATCGAAACGCTCAACCACCGCCAAACGATCCTCTCGCGCCAGTTGCGAAAGAATCGACGCCACGCCGGCGCGATACATCTTGCGATTGACCTTCTGCGAGAAGTTTTCGTCCGGCTTGTTCGGGAAGATCTTGCCGCCTCCACGCCAGATCGGGCTGGAAGCCATGCCGGCACGAGCCCGACCGGTACCTTTTTGCCGCCAGGGCTTGCGCGTCGACTTCGAGATCTCCGCACGCCCCTTCTGGGCACGATTCCCCGAGCGCGCATTGGCCATGTAGGCCACGACCACCTGATGCACGAGGGCTTCATTGAATTCACGACCAAAAAGAGCATCCGACGCCTGCAGCGTCGAGGCCTGCTCACCCTGTTCGTTCAAAAGCTTCAGTTCCATTGCGCCCCCGCTCAGCTAGCAGACTTGATCGCGGGACGTACGAACACGTCGCCCCCGCGAGAACCAGGCACGGCGCCCTTCACGAGCAGCAACTGCCGCTCGACATCGACGCGCACGACCTCGAGACTCTGCGTTGTGCAGGTCACTGCGCCAAGATGGCCAGCCATCCGCTTACCCGGGAAAACCCGACCTGGATCCTGCGCCATACCGATGGAACCGGGCGCATTGTGCGAGATCGAGTTACCGTGCGACGCACGGTTGGAAGAGAAGTTGTGGCGCTTGATCGACCCGGAAAAACCCTTACCGATCGAGGTACCGGTTACATCGACCTTCTGACCCACTTCGAACAGATCGACACCGATGACATCGCCCGGCTTGAGCGATGACAGCCGATCGATCTCGACGCGAAACTCCTTGAATACCTGACCAGCTTCGACGCCCGCCTTAGCACAATGACCGGCAAGCGGCTTGGAAACCCGACTTGCGCGACGCGCGCCAAAGGTCACCTGAACAGCGGAATACCCGTCCGTTTCAGGCGTCTTGATCTGGGAGACGCGATTACCCGACACGTCAAGCACCGTCACCGGAATGGAACGCCCATCCTCGGCGAAGACGCGAGTCATGCCGACCTTGCGTCCAACAAGGCCTAGACTCATGTTATTCTCCTGATTCCCGGTTGCGATTGACCGGGGCCTATGAAAGTGTTGCGCCGAAGCGCTTTCTACGCCAAAAAGCGTAAAGGCCGGATTATACCGGCCTTTTTGGCTATAGCGCAAGCATTCTACAGATTATTGCAGCTTGATTTCGACATCCACGCCAGCAGGAAGATCGAGCTTCATCAATGCATCAACGGTTTTGTCCGTCGGATCGATGATATCCATCAGACGCTGATGCGTACGGATCTCGAACTGATCCCTGGATGCCTTGTTGACGTGCGGCGACCGCAGGATATCGAAACGCTCCTTGCGCGTAGGCAACGGCACGGGACCACGCACCACCGCGCCGGTCCTCTTGGCGGTGTCGACAATCTCGAGTGCAGACTGGTCGATGAGACGGTAGTCGAATGCCTTCAGACGGATGCGGATTTTTTGATTTTGCATTGGAGTTGTTCCTAAAGAGCGGGTGACTGGCGCCTTACGGGGCGCCAGGATGTTGAATCTTACTCGATGACCTTGGCGACGACGCCGGCACCGACGGTACGACCACCTTCGCGGATCGCGAAACGCAGACCTTCTTCCATCGCGATCGGCGCAATCAGCTTCACCGTGATCGACACGTTGTCACCCGGCATCACCATCTCCGTACCTTCCGGCAGCGCGATCGATCCGGTCACGTCGGTGGTACGGAAGTAGAACTGCGGACGGTAGTTGTTGAAGAACGGCGTATGGCGACCACCCTCTTCCTTCGACAACACGTAGATCTCGCCGGTGAAGTGGGTGTGCGGCGTGATCGAACCCGGCTTGCACAACACCTGACCACGCTCGACGTCTTCACGCTTGGTACCACGCAGCAGCACGCCGACGTTGTCGCCAGCCTGACCCTGATCGAGCAGCTTGCGGAACATCTCCACGCCGGTGCAGGTGGTCTTGACCGTGGCCTTGATGCCGACGATCTCGATTTCTTCACCAACCTTGACAACGCCACGCTCGACACGACCGGTCACCACGGTACCACGACCGGAGATCGAAAACACGTCTTCGATCGGCAGCAGGAACGGCTTGTCGATTGCACGCTCAGGCGTCGGAATGTAGGAATCCAGCGCTGCGGCCAGCTCCAGAATCGCCGGCTCGCCGATCGGCGACTGGTCGCCCTCGAGCGCCTTCAGCGCCGAACCCTTGACGATCGGAATGTCGTCGCCCGGAAAGTCGTACTTGGACAGCAGCTCGCGCACTTCCATCTCGACCAGCTCGAGCAGCTCTTCGTCGTCGACCATGTCGCACTTGTTCAGGAAGACGATGATGTACGGCACACCGACCTGACGGGCCAGCAGGATGTGCTCGCG